>VFQP010000493.1_pt1 | contig 74983 bp, 66 predicted proteins | sample 3512351 | NCBI WGS metagenome assembly VFQP01 (sample SAMN10412372, study PRJNA504923) | tailings metagenome | isolation source: Relicate 1 Philex TSF1 revegetated site | place: Philippines: Tuba, Benguet | collected 2017-08-29
TGACCATGTCGTTATCGCAACGCACGCGGATGATGCGCTATCCCTTTTGACAGATGCAACAGACGAAGAGCGCCGCGTACTCGGCGGATTCGCCTACACCCGAAACCGCGCTGTGCTCCACACCGATCCGAGTTTTATGCCTCGTCGCAGGAGCATTTGGTCTAGCTGGAACTACGTTGAAAACAGCGGTGCATTCGTCACGTACTGGATGAACCGGCTTCAATTCATTCCAACATCGCAACCCTTGTTCGTCACGCTGAACCCGCCCCATGATCCTTCGGCGGAGACTGTGCTGCACACCGAAGTTTATGCGCACCCGGTATTCGATGCGGGCGCGGTTTCGGCACAGCAACATCTCTGGTCGCTTCAAGGAAAGCGCAACACTTGGTTCTGCGGCGCCTACTTCGGAGCCGGATTCCATGAAGATGGGTTGCAAGCAGGCCTTGCAGTTGCAGAGGACCTCGGCGGTGTCCGGCGGCCGTGGCACGTCCCGGACGACTCCGGTCGCATTGTCCGAGGAACTCCCGTCCAAGAACCGGCCCTGGCTGCAGCCTCATGACCCTCCGATCCACAATTTATAAGGGGTGGGTCATGCACAGCCGTCGGGCTCCGCGCTCCCACAGTTTCCGGTATCGCGTTTGGTGGATGCTGGTTGATCTCGACGAGTTGCCGGAGTTGCAGCGCACGGTGAGGGTATTTGCGCACAATCGCTTCAATCTCATTTCGTTCTATGACGCCGACTACGGGCAGGGCGACGGCCCGCTGCGACCCTATATTGAAAATCGCCTGGCATCGGCTGGCCTCGAGCATGCGGCTGCGCGCATCCAGCTCCTGACCATGCCGCGACTACTCGGATATACCTTCAATCCGCTCAGCATTTTTTTCTGCTACGACCGGACTGATCGTCTCGCGACAGTGATTTACGAGGTTCACAACACGTTTGGCGAGCGGCACAGCTACGTCATCGGTGCGGCGGAGGATACGACCGGCATCGTGCAGCAGAACGCCGAGAAAGCGTTCTATGTCTCTCCCTTCATGGATATGGCGCAGGACTACGCGTTCCGCGTGAGTGGACCGGCGGAAAACGTTGCCATCGCCATCACCGCGTCCGAGCGCGGCGCCCCTATAATCCACACCGCCATGCACGGATCGAGACTCCCGCTCTCCAGTGCAACCCTCCTACGGCTCTGCTTTTCTCATCCGATGCTCACGCTCAAGGTAATAGGTGCGATCCATTGGGAAGCGTTCCGCATTTGGAGCAAGGGGATCGGAATAAGGCCGCGCCCACCTAATGGCAGGCATGCCGCAACGTTAGGATACCCGGCTCCGCCGGCGCAGGGGAAGCATGGCTGAAGAGTCTCTCGTCAAAGCTACGGACAGCGCCGAGACGGAAAACCGAACATCTAACACCCTATCCCGTCTGCTCAGCCGATTGATCGGGCGAGTCGAGTCCGGCTCCTTGTGCATCACGCTCCCGTCGGGCCGCCGAATTGTCGTTTCGGGTGAGCGGCCAGGCCTCAACGCAGACATTTCCGTCCATCGATGGTCCACATTTGCGAGCATCGCGCTCGGCGGCGACATCGGCTTCGCAGAATGCCTCGTTAGCGGCGATTGCAGCAGCAGAGATCTCAAGACTCTCCTCCTTTGGGCAATGGCCAACAGCGGCGCTAGCGGCAGCGTGGGCGATGGTATCTCGACATCGCGCGTTTTATCCCGCCTTCGTCACACACTGCACGCAAACACCCCGCGTAACAGCCGCCGCAACATTGCCGCCCACTATGATCTCGGAAACGAGTTTTACCGGGCGTGGCTGGATGACGACCTCAATTATTCATCTGGAATATACGGACCTGCCGCGACAACGCTGGACGAAGCCCAGGCAGCGAAGAACAAGCGCATCGCCGATCTGTTGGCATTGCGCGGCGGCGAGCGCGTGTTGGAAATCGGCTGCGGATGGGGTGCGCTCGCCCAGCAACTGGTTACACAGCACCAATGCGACGTGACCGGCCTGACGCTTTCCGAAGAGCAGTACGCCTACGCAAAGAAACGGTTGGCGGGTTGCGGCGAGCGCGCAAAAATTCTTCTTCATGACTACCGCGACGTCACCGGACTCTACGATCGTATAGCCAGCATAGAGATGATCGAAGCAGTCGGAGAAGCGTTTTGGCCTGCCTATTTCGGCAAGATCGCATCGTGTCTTGCGTCAGACGGGACAGCGGTGCTGCAGGCGATAACAATTCACGAAAGCCGCTACGAAGAATACCGTCGCCGGCCCGACTTCATCCAGCTCAGCGTATTCCCGGGCGGTATGTTGCCAACGAAATCCATTATTGAATCCCAGGCGCGACATGCCGGGCTTCAGATCACGCGAACAGAGCATTTCGGCGCGAGCTACGCGCGTACGCTTGTAGATTGGAGAGCGCGGTTCGACCAGGCTTGGCCATCGATCCAGGCACTGGGCTTCGACGAGCGATTTCGCCGGCTCTGGAACTATTACCTTATGTATTGCGAGGTGGGGTTCGAGACCGGCTGGGTAGATGTCGGCCTCTACCAGATCCGCCATCGTTGATCGACCGCATCAGCGCTCGCCTCTCGCCGATATGACTCAAAAAAAGAGCCCGATTGCTCGGGCTCAGGTGTGCTGTCTGCGGAAGGGATGGTCCGGCCTCAAGGGAAGCCGCTCAAACAGCATGTACGCGTGGAGGAACTCTCGAAATTCTAGCCTTCGGGATGCGTTCGGCGGCGTAGCGGATCGTAGAACGGCATCCTGACGACGGTCGCCTTCGAAACCTTGCCGCCGTCGTTGATCTCGACGGCCGTGCCGAGCGCCGTGTGCGAGGGAGCGATCTGCGCCATGGCAAGCGACTTCATGAGATGCTGGCTGTAAACCGTGCTCGTCACGACGCCCACTTCCTTGCCGCCTGCAAGCACTTTTGCACCGGGCGCCACCGCGTCGTCCGCATCCACTTCGAGACCCGTGATGAGGGAGCGCTCCTTGCCTTTGCTGGCAGCCAACGCCGCTTTGCCGCGGAAATCCGACTTGTTGAGATCGACGGTCCAATCCGCACGCACTTCCCACGGGGTTGTGTCGGTGTGCGGCATGTCGAACGGGAAGAACAACAAACCGGACTCGACGCGAACCGTGTCGAGGCAGGTCCAGGAAACCGGCATCACGCCCTTGTCCTTACCGGCGCTGAGGATCGAATCCCAGAGGAACGGCGCATCCTTGCTGGAGCAGAACACTTCATAGCCGCGCTCACCCGAGTAGCCGCCGCGTGCGAGTGATACGTCACGGCCGAACAGCGTCGTTTTCTGGTGCGTGAAGTACGGGAGCTTGCCGAGATCCAAAGGCGTATGCGGCGCGAGAACCTCGAGCGCGACCGGGCCCTGCAGCGACAGGATGTGGATGTCGTTGTCGCGCGCGGCGGTGACGTTGTACTTGCCAGCGAATTCCGCGACGGCTTCCTCGAAAGCACCGCCACCGTGCGACACACGGAACTGATTGGGGCCATCGCAATAGACGAGCACGTCGTCGATCAAGCCGCCCTTTTCGTTCACGATGTTCGAGATATGCGAGTCCCCCGCCTTGACCTTGGAGATGTCGGTCGTCAGCAGATAGTTGAGGAACTCGGTCGCCTGCGGGCCGGACACGTTGACGATCTTGAGCGCCGTCACCTCGATGAGACCCGCCTTGTACCGCGTCGCGGCGACTTCGTCGTACGGGTTTGTCTTGTAGTTCTGCGGGATCTGCATATCGTTCCACGCGCTCGAGAGATCGGATCCCAGCGCGATGTGGCGATCATTGAGCACCGATTGGCGTTGATATTGCGCGGCAGTCATTGGTTGTATCTCCGGTTACTGTGATGATGAGGACTGTGCTGTCGCTTGATCTATTCGGGCTGGCAGCCGGGTGAGGTCGGCAGACCGTCGTCGTATTTCGACAGCCACTCGAGAGTGGTGTCGCGATAACGCGTCAGGCCCTTGTAGTCGGCGAGTTCCGGGGGCAGCGTCTTAAGCACGCGATGGAATCGGCGCGCCCACTTGGGCACGGTCACGAGTTCTCTCATCTTGATCAGGTAGCAGCGGATGGAGAACAGGACGGCGTTCGAGCGCGGCAACCGCCAAAGTCCCTGCAGCTCCACGCGCAAATGTACCTTGTCTCCGACATTCTCCGGCGTGACCGTGACGCGATCGGTTCCCCACTTGTGATAGTTCTCGGGGCTGGTATCGAGACGCGAATTGATCGTCATCGTCCAGTTGAGCCTGCGAACCGGATGGCCATTCTGCAGATTGAGCAGGAACTTCAGGGCCCGCTCGAAAACGCGCGCCTCATGAGCCAGCGGAACCGGGCCGTGCCACTCGGTGAAGTTCATGCCCACGTCGAAATCGAGTGACCAGTCAGCCTGCGTGGTGATGATCCCGGCGTCCATCCAAAGATTGTTGTCGCGATGATCCTGGATGGAGAAGTCGCCCTGGCACTGGCGGCCGATATACTCCATCGGCTCCCGCGGCAGCGTGCTGGCGTCGCCGAAGATGAACTTCTGCTCGATCTGAAGCGGCCGGTTTATCCAGTGCCAATGGTTGCCTTTACGATGCAGCGTGAAATGCTCTGGATAGTTCGCGGCCATTGACGTCATCAACAGCTCGAGCATGTCCCACTGCGCCGTCATCATGTGCGGCAGCGCCTGACAACGCTTCGGATCCTGATCCAGCACCTTCGCGCGGTCCATCATTTCCGAGATGTAGTGCTCGTCGATGTCGATTGGGAACTCGAACACCGAGCCCTTTGGCCCAGGCACATGCGGCTCGATGTTCACCGAGTACATGTACTTGTCTTCGTGGAACGGGAAAGGAAAGCGTCGAATGGCCGCCGGGCTGTTCGAAAACGTAAAGTCGTCCCGGAATGTCTCGTTCTTGAAAACAATTCCCATGAGGTCTCCTCCTGGAGGTACTTTTGGTTGTTTCAGAGATCCAGCGTCAGGTTCTGGCCCGCCAAGCGGGACACGCAGACCATGATCTTTTCGCCGGAGCGTCTCTCTTCTTCCGTCAGATAGTGATCGTTGTGGAGCAGGGTGCCATCCTTGCCGAGCACGCGCGTCTCGCATTGTCCGCACGCGCCGCCGCGACAAAGAAACGGAGCATCGACGCCGTGCTGTTCGAGGGCTTCGAGAATGCTTTGTTGCGGTCCGACAGGCACTTCGATGTTCGAGCGCGCGAGCTTGACGGTGAATGGGACGCCGGCAGGCGGCGCCGTAAAGCGTTCCGAATGCAGGTTCTCGTTCGGCCAGCCCGACGAGCGGCCGACGTGTAGCGCCCAATCGATCATCGCCTTGGGTCCGCAAACGTACATGTGCGTGCCGAGCGGCTGGTTCCGGAGCAGCGCGTCGAGCGGCAGCGCCTGCCCAAGATCCGAGCGATAGATATGCACCCTGTCGCCATACTTCTTCACGAGGTCGTCGCAGTAGGCACCCCGCGTCGCACTGCTCACCTTGTAATGCAGCTCGAAGTTCGCATTTGAGTCCGCCAGTTCATTCATCATCGACATGAACGGCGTAATCCCTATACCGCCTGCGATGAGGAGGTGCTTCCTGCCCAGCGTCACGATCGGGAACAGATTTACGGGATAGCTCACCTCCAGCTCGCTGCCGGGGTGAACCTTGTCGTGCATGAACTCCGACCCGCCCCGTGATCCCTCCACACGGCACACGCTCACCTGGTAGCTGTCGTTGTCCCCCGGCGAACTCATGAGCGAATAGGGATTTCGCCAGACATGTCCATCGTGTCCACGCATGGTGACGACGACGTGGGCGCCGCCCGAAAACGTCGGCAGCTTCTGGCCCGCGGCGTCCACGAATTTGAAGCGCTTGATCCGGTCGGCAACCTGCTCGACCTCGACGACCCTAACGCGCCGCATTGCTGTTGACGTCATAGGAATTCAGCCTTCTCTTCGGGAACTTCTCCGGGAACCTCGGCGTCGATGCACACACCTTGAAAGGCCGCGAAGCGCCGCGAGTAGTGATCGCGCACCAGCAGCGCGAGACCACACCCGCTGCACCTCACCGGATTTGTAGTGACGTTCTCGGTCAGCGCCTTGCAATGCACGCATTGTACGCGCCGCTTGAGCGAGCCGCGGTGCTCCGTGCGCACGGAGCGATGGTCGATGAAGTGGCGCATAGCGGTCTGGACGACGGAGCCGATCAACGGCTCGCAGCCCGCGGCGTACACGCAAACACCCATCTTTGCCGACTTGAGAAGCTCATCCAGCTCCGCGATGGTACTGTCGAGTTTCGGCAGCGAAACGGTGGATGAGGGTTTGAAACTCTGGATGGTGCGGTCGATAGCGCCCCATTCGTCGAAGTCCTCGGCGCAGAGGAGAATGGTCGACTTGGCTGCGAAGTGCGTATCCGCGCGCCGCATCATTTCTGACACCGCCTCGGCGCCTGCACGGTCGCAAACGATGATGTTCGACGTCGCATAAAGATCCGGCTCGAGACCGGGATAAGTGGGTCTGCTCTTGATGTTGCTGACTAGCATGCTCGTCACCCAGTTGCCGCGTAGTGAGCCTTATTCGTTTCTTCTGCTTCGCCGGAATTTGAGTCCCCGGGGATAGGGGAATAGGTGGCCCCCGGGGACTCGGTCTCCGTTCTGTCAACCGGGAAGCTGGAAGAACCAGTTGGAGACCATGACGATCGTCGCTCCTGCGACGAGCGCGATGTAAGGCAGGATGCCGGCGCGTCTGACCTTGAGATCAGCGGTCGTGAGACCGAGATCCTTGAACATATGCTCCGGGAACTTGCCCCCGTCCTGTACGTAGTGGCGGAACCAGAACACGGGCAGGATCAACGCGGCTGTGAACAGGCCAGCCCAGAGCGCATGCGGGTTCCAGACCTTCGCACCGGCTCCGAGGAACATGGCGTTCACATAGGAGAACAGCACGCCGAGACCGAGCAGCCACGTCGGCGCCCGCCACGGACGCACGGCGTTCGCGTTGTCGATGCGATGGATCCAGCCGGAGTTGAGGTTGAGGAAGTTGAAAATGATGTAGCCGACGTTGGACACCGCGAGGATGAAGAAGAAGCTCGTGGCGTCGGCACACGCGATGGCAAGCACGACGAGATTGACGACGAGGTCAGTCCACATGGCCCGGGTGGGCGCGCCGTGCTCGTTCACGTGGCTCAGATACTTCGGCAGCCAGCCATCGTGCGAGCCCTGATAGAGCGTGCGCGACGAACCGGCCATCGCCGTCATAATCGACAGCATCAGCGCCAGGATCATGAGAATGACGAATGCGTGCGTCAGCCAGCTGCTTGTGCCGCCGCTCACCATGTTGCCCATGGCCTCGGCTACGCCCGACCCATCAACGATTGGCGTGGCCAGCATACCGTCTAGGCCGAGCACGCCCTGGAAGGCGAACGGAACGAGCGAGAAAAGCACGAGGCAAAGCAGGCCCGAGAAGAGAATCGCCTTGAACGTATCCGTCTCCGGGTTCTTGAACTCGCTCGTGTAGCAAATCGCCGTCTCGAAAGCGTATGTGGACCACGCCGCGATGAACATGCCGCCGAGAACGAGCGTCCATCCCCCGATATTCCACTCACCCATCTCAGGCAGGTAAGCTGCTTTCAGCGGTGCGAGCGGCGTGTAGTTCGCCCAGTCGATCTGCCCGGTAATGATCGGAACGATACCCACGATCAGCATCGGAATGATCACGAGCAGGCCGATGACCTTCTGCACATTCGCCGTGCCGAGAATGCCCCGGTGCTGAATTGCAAACGTCAGCAGCATAAGCGCAGCGCCGATGAAGAACGCGGCATTGAGCGAGAAAGATACGGGACCAAGCGTGCCGTGGTGCAAAGACCAATTGCGGATGGCAGGCGTTAGGGCCGCCACGCCGTCGGCCGACAGGAGCCCCGATACGGCATCGCTCGCCGTCTTGCCTGCGTTGGCGGCCAGCCATTCGGCGACGCGGGGGCTATCTGCGGTGATGGAGGCCGCGTTCGCCTTGATCCAGGCCAGCACTTCCGGATTGTCAGCGCCGGGGATCGGAGCCACGGCATTCAGAATATAGGCCGCCGCGATCGAGCAGCCGAGTGAAAGCACGGGAGACCAGGCGACCCAATTGCACCAGACCGACAGCGGCGCGATGATCTTCGAATATCTCACCCAGGCCGCGGCGCCGTAGACGGACGCACCACCTGATTTGCTGGGAAAGAGGCCCGCGATCTCGGCATAGGTGAAGGACTGGATGAAGCCCATGATCATCGAGCAGATCCAGACAAGGAATGCGACCTTGCCCGCCGTACCCGCGATACCGCCGATTGAAAAAAGAACCAGAGCCGGGACGCCGCTCGCGACCCAAAATGCGCCGGTCCAGTCGATGGCTCTCACCAACTCCTTGGACGGCGCTTGACCGACTGCCACAGCGGGAAGTGCCCCCGTTGTCATGTGCGTTTCTCCCTATTTTTTGTTGCGATGCTTTTCATCGCTTTGGTCCGCAAATCCCCAGAAACAGTTGTCGAATGCGAGCCTTTCGGTGCCCATAACCGGCAAACCAGAATTACCCATATTCAACCAAGATCGACCACAACAACCGGCGGACGGCAGAATTTAGACCATGCGACATCTCGCGCAAGAGGAATTGTTGCCTGTCAGGAAAGTTTTTCACCCTGGACCGCGTCAGTGAATGCTGGCGTCCGCGCGGACGAGGCGAGCATTTGTTGAAAACTGCGGCAAAACAGCCTTGCAATTCGGCGTACGGTCAACAATGGTTGAATATGGTCGATCTGCTTGTAAAGTAGGCAGAAAGGAAATTGGGCTCTTACGCATGCAAAAAGTTTCGAAGCCGGTTGATCGGCGCACCAATTCGGGCGGTGAACTTCTCTTGGCTACCGCGGAAGCATTCGCCGCGGCGGCTGAGGGCGATCCGGAAGCTGCAGCAAAAACATGGCTCTCGGCTGCAGAAATGATTGCCGCCTGCAATCCCACCGAGCCGGTGCGGGCCATGATCCTCAACAACGCGGGCGTGGCGCATCTCATGCGAGGCGATCGGAGCAGCGCACGCGCAGCACTCCACGAGTCCCGTCGTTCATGGAACACGGCAAAAGCCATCCTCGCGGATATCGACGTGCCGCTTCGCCCCGGAAGCTCCGCGTTTCACTTTCGGCTGGCTATCGAGCACCACGAGCCGTTCTCAGCCGCATGCCGCCTGCAGTTCGAACGGCAGCGCGCGGCAGCAGATGTCATAGCGGTGATCAATACGCGCTTGGCAATGGAGACCTCCGGCGAGCCCCACGCGACCGAAGGCGAGCGCGACCAACTCGCGGAGGCTTTCGGCCCCCGCTGCTTGGAACTCGCATGCGTCGCACCGGATGCAGCGCAAGACTTTCGACACCGATTACGGGAAAAAGCCTCGTCGCGTCTCAGAGCTCGCCGCACGCACACTGGAGAAGCTGCTGACTGGTGTGAGGATTTGGAGCAAGCCGCCTCCCATTGCGCGCTGATGCACCCAAGCCTGCGAATATCGAGGATAGAACCACAATGAACGCACCGCTCGACACACCGCCCTGGGAGAAGGATGCAGCGTCGCATCCGATGGTCCGGCAATCCGTGAAATCCATTGCCGCCCAGGTCTTTCAGCGCATCGCACAGGGCGAATATTCCTTCGGAACGCGCATCCCCGCCGAACGAGAACTGGCGACCGACTTCACCGAAACACGCAACGCCGTGCGCCAGGCGCTGGACTTCCTCGTCTCATATGGCGTCCTGACACGCCGTCCAGGCGGCGGCACGTTTGTCTCCTATCGCCCCGTCAAGAAGAACGACGCGGACACCTCGGGTTACATCAATATTGGCGCCATCGCTGAGACCGTGTCTCCGTTCGAGATGAACATCGCGGAAACCATTCTCGAGCCGGAAATCGTGCGCCTGGCCACGGTCTACATGTCCATTCGCGATCTGGCGAAGCTCAAATCCCAGCTTGAGCGGCTCGACGCCATCGTCACCGATGCCGAGCAGTTCGCCCAGCTCGAGAAGCAATTCATGATGACGATCTGCGAGGGCACCCACAATTCGCCGATCATCACCATGTATCGCGTGCTGCACGAGGTACGCCGCCAGCCGCAATGGTGCGCCATCAAGAAACGCGCGTTGACGCCGGCCAGAATTAAGGAAGCGCAACGGGGCCTACGCTCGCTGTTCGCAGCCCTTGAGCGCCGCGACGTAGACACCGCTGTCGAGTGCATGCGGCTCTATATTTCCAGCACGCAGGAAGACATGCACCACGCCTCGCCGTAAGCCGGCACGCTTAGGCCCGGTTGTATTCAAGCGCGAACTGAATGGGAGTTTCCTGCCGCTGGTCCCACATGAGGTTCATGCTCCGCATGTGTTTGATCAAGACGTCCTTGTTTGTATTCCACCATCCGACGATCGACGAGAACTCCTGGATCCGCGCCCGTCCATCGTTGATGGCCACCACCGGCCAATCGCCCACCAGCGCGTTGTCGATCCCAAACAGCTCCCGCCCCCACCAGAAGGCCTCTCCGAAAGCGTGGTGGCCCACACCGCCGAATTTCATCATGGCGAGAACAGGAAACGGCTCGAACGTGCGCGCCCGCTGGACGGCATTCTTCCAGAGCTCCAGCGTGGAGGCATATTCCCACGACACCGCGCTCCAGTTTTGCGGATAGCGGGCGCAGAACTCTGCGTAGAAGGCGTTCGGTTCCTCGAAATTGACCTGGGAGTCGTTGAGACGCGGATCGTCGAAATCCGGGAACTGGAAGACGAACCCCTCCATAAACTCCCGGCTCGTGTGCGCGACGAGGTCTTCATAGTTGTCGCAAGTGCACGACAAGAGCCGGCCCTTGAAGCCCCGTTTAAAGGCTTCGCGCGTGAGCGCATGCAGGAAGGGCTGATAGCAGGTATCCCAGCACAGGATGTCGGGATTTTTCGCCATCAGCTTCTCGGCGATCGGCCCGAAATCGATCGTTTCGGTCGGAAAGAGATGCTCCTCGACAAGATCGAGCCCGGCGACCTCGAAAGCCGCGCGGTAGGTCGCGATCGAGGGCAGCCCGTGCAGGTCGTCCTGGGCGCACAGCGCCACCGTCTTGAGCTCCGGATGCTGCCGCTTCAGCCAATCGACGCCCGTCACATTGTAGATGGGGTGCACTTCGCTGGGCGCCACCAGAGTAGGTGTATCCGGCGACAAATCCGTCGGCAGCAGCGTCGCGACCAGCATGCGGTGCTTGTTGATGACCTCCCGAACCTTCTCGGTAAGATCGTTGCCGCCGACCATGAGGATGAATTTGACGCCGTCGTCGTTGATCAGCTTCCGGACGCCCGCGAGCGCGAGCTCCGGTTGGAACTTCGTGTCGAAGGGAACGAGATCCACCATGTACCGGCGCATGCCGACCTTGATGCCACCGGCCGCGTTGACGCGGTCCCGCCAGATGAGGCTGCCGTTCAAGCCCGGCTCTGCCCAGGATTTGAGCTTGCCGGTCAAGGGAGCGAGAAAACCGACCTTTAGAACCGTGCGTCCATCGAAGCCGTGATCTGCAATTGCGGGAGACAGCGGGCCGGCCGGCCCTCCACTCGTCATTGTTGGTGCTCGCTTCTAAAAGGCTGGCAGCGCGGCAGTCGGTCCGCCGTGCATGCCTAAACGATGCAGCCAGTATCGCGCCCGCCGAGGAGTTTTTCCAGGGGACAGCGGAATTATCGTGGAGCGGGCGTTTCCGAGCCACGCCCAACGAGGCGGTCAGAATTGGTTGCGCGGCCGGAGAGAGTCCGGCCGCGCTGAGGAGTCACGAAGGAAGCTGGAAGTAGTAGTGCCCGAAGAGAACGACCGCGGCGCCGGCCGCAAGCGCGAGATACGGCAGAATGCCCGCCCGCCGTTCGCCGAGATCCTGACTCTTGAGGTCCAGGTCGATCAGCATGTGATCCGGGAAGCGTCCCTTGTCTTGCACGTAGTGCCGGTAGAGAAACACCGGAATGATCAGCAGCGCGAACAACAGTCCGTACCACAGCGCATTTGGATTGCCCCAGACCTTCGCACCCGCGCCCATCAGCAACAGGTTGAAGAATCCGAGCCCGGCGTTGACGCCGACCAGCCAGTTCGGCGCCCGATAGGGACGCGGAATCTGAGGGCTGTCGATGCGGTGGATCCAGGTCGCTTGCAGGTTGAGAAAGATGAAGATCATGTAGCCGACGTTCGAGATCGACAGGATGAGGTAATAAGCCGTCGCATCTGACGCGGCGAACGTCAGCAGGCCGAGATTGAAGATTAAGTCGGTCCACATCGCGCGTGTCGGCGCGCCGTGCTCGTTGGTGTGCGCCAGATACTTCGGCAGCCAGCCGTCGACGCCGCCCTGGTAGAGCGTGCGCGAGGACCCGGCCATCGCCATCTGGATTGCCAGAATGAGCGCCAGGATCATCATCATCTCTAAGAGGTGTGTGACGATTTGCGAGCCGCCGCCCACCATGTTGCCCATCGCGGCTGCAACGCCAGTGCCGTCCACGATGCCGGGCTGCGTCATACCTTCGAGACCGAGATAGCCTTGGAACGCGGCCGCGACGAGCGTGTAGAGAACCACGCAAAGGATACCAGCGGCGATGATGGACTTCTTGGTATCCGAAGCCGGATTTCTGAACTCGCGCGTGTAGCAAACCGCGGTTTCAAACGCGTAGGTCGACCATCCCGCGATGAACAATGCGCCGAAGAAAAGCGTCCATCCGCCGTTGTTCCATTGCCCGCCCGGAGGCACGAGCGGGGAGTAGTTGGCGTAATTCACCCCGCCGTTGAAAAACGGAACGATGCCGACGATGAGCATCGGCACGACGACGAGCAGACCGATTCCCGTCTGCACGCGCGCCGTGCCCAGAACACCCCGATGCTGAATGGCAAAGGTAATGAGCATCAGCGCAGCGCCGATAAAGAAAGTCGGCCCGATCTCGATCTTGGCGAGGCCGAAGAACGAGAAACTTGCGAGCGTCATCGTGCGCAGCGCGGGCGTCGAGGCCTCAGTCACCGCCGCAATGGCGATCTTGAGGGCGTCCTCGGCGGATTTTCCGTCGATCGCAGCGGCGTTAGCGGCCGATTTGACCCATGCCAGGACCTCCGGCGACTCCGCCGTGAAAATCGGGATGGGAGCAATTGCGTTGAGAATGTAGCCGGCGGCAATGGCACAGCCGAGCGACAGAACGGGCGTCCAGGCGTACCAATTGCACCAGACGGAAAGTGGCGCGATGAGCTTGTTGTAACGCAGCCAGGCCGCGGAGCCGTACACCGCCGCACCACCCGACTTGTTTTTGAAAAGGCCGGCGATCTCGGCATAGCTGTAGGCCTGGAGAAAGCCCATAAGCACGGAGATGCCCCACACGACAAATGCCAGCGTACCTGCCGTCGCACCCATTCCGCCGATCGAGATTAGTACGAGCGCCGGCACGCCGCTGGCGATCCAGAACGCGCCCTTCCAATCGATCGTCCTGTGCAATCCTCCGACCTCGTCGCCGGCGTAGACTTGCACCTCAGGTTTTCCACCTGTCACGTCTTGCATGCCTCACTCCCTAGATCCCCTCCCGGAGTTATTTCTCCGGTTTCGGTACGAGGCATCCTGCCGCAGCATTGCTTGTGGTGCAATATTCTTGCATCACTTGTATGCAAATATTTTGAAGCTGAGGCAATCGCTGCAACCCGGAGGTCCATGACGGTTGCAATGGGTTGGCCGAAGGACGCATGATGACGAAAGGCTGAAAATTCCAGACGTGCAAACGCGATAGCAGGAAGCTCAATGGTCAAATCGAAAGTCAGGCGAGCCCCCGCGAGCCGTCACCGCCACGCCGCTGGCCCCAAAGCAGCCAAGGCACCCGTCGCGCCGGATACGGCGAAGGTGCCCCTCGAAAAACGGATCGGCGAGGTCTTCAAGCGGCTGCGCCAGGATGCGAATTTGACTCTCGCCGATTTGAGCGCGGGAGCTGGTGTCTCGAGCGCCATGTTAAGCCGCATCGAGAACGGAATGGCGACAGCCAGTCTTGATACGCTCGAGCGGCTCTGCTTGGCGCTCGGCATCGGCCTCTCCGATCTCTTCAAGCAGATAGATCAGAAGAAGGGCACGGCTCAGCTCGTCAAGAAAGCTGAACAGATGGAGGTCGTTCGAGTCGGCACGAAGTACGGCTACACCTACAAGCTGCTGTCCTATGACAAGGGACCCAAGAAGCTATTCGACCCATTTTACATCGAGATGGACAAGAAAAGTCAGTCGTACCCTCGCTTCTCCCACCCGGGCACCGAGTTCATCTACATGCTGCAGGGCCGGGTTGAATATCGCTTCGGCGAGTTCAAGTACCTGTTGGAGCCCGGCGATGCCTTCACATTTTCGGGCGATGTGGTGCACGGGCCCGAGAGGCTTTTCGACGAGCACGCCAAGTTTCTCTCGATCATCATCTATGAAAAGTAAGCCGTAAGCGGCCAAAAGAAGCCGGGAGCGTTGCACCCCCGGCAGTTAAGGGGAAACTCCCCCGGAGAACGAACGAGAGCAGAGACGTAATGCAGTGCGCGACATTGCATTAGTGAGCCGCCGGGGAACTCGAGCAGCTCCGATAGTGCTCCACTCACATTCTATCGCTACAACGATATTGCACGTCATGCAACTTGTTTGTATGAGATGAAACACGTTTATTCGGAGATAGACCGTGGCTGCTGAAGAAGTTCGACATAATCCGGTAAGCGGCGACGAGGCGGACGGCCCTACTGCGGAAGCTCTCGCGCGCGGAGGAGTGACCAGTTCGTCCGGCCTGACGTATCGTCCGTACTGGTGGGAAGCCACACGCAGATCCGACAATCAGGTCGCCCTGCCGCCCCAGGCCGACGTTGTGATTGTCGGCTCCGGCTTCACCGGACTGTCCGCGGCCCTCACCCTGCTGCGGAACGGACGCTCGGTCGTTGTCCTGGAACGCGGATCTCCAGGCTTTGGCGCCAGTACCCGCAACGGCGGACAGATCGGCAGCGGCAATCAGAAGTTCAAAGTCAAACGTCTCATCGCGCTGAGGGGCCGCAGGAAGGCCGAGGCGATGCTTCGCGAAGGCGTGCAGATGCTCGACTACATGGAGCATCTGATCGCGACCGAAGGGATCGCATGTCATTTCAACCGATGCGGACGCTTCCGCGCCGCAATCCGTCCCGAGCACTACGAGTCGATGGCGCGTGACATGGACGATCTACGCGAGATCGCCGGCGTCGAAAGCTTCATGGTGCCACGCTCGGAGCAACACGCCGAGATCGGGTCGGATGTCTTTCAAGGAGGGTCGGTCCTACCGGGCGACGCCTCTCTCCATCCCGCCCTGTATCATGCCGGGCTCATGGAGCGGATCGAGAACGCCGGTGGCGTCGTCGCAGGACACGCAGGTGCGCAAGCAATCACTGCGTCCGGCCAGGGGTTCACGGTGCGAACACCGCGCGGCGACATCGCCTGCAAAAATGTGATCGTTGCCACGAACGGCTATACCGATGGCCTCGTCCCGGAACTCGGCCGGCGCATCGTCCCGATCGGATCCGGCCTTATCGCCACGGGCGAAATTCCGGAGGACGTCTTCTCGCGGCTGATGCCCAAGAATCGCGTCTACGGGAATACCAATCGCGTCTTCTATTATTTCCGCGCCGCCCCCGCCGAGAGACGAGTGATCTGGGGTGGCAGGGTTGGCCGATTGGCCAACAACACGTCCCCGCGGGCGTTTCGCCACTTGGCGCGCGACATGCTGCACGTCTTCCCGGCCCTCGCGAATGTCCCGATCACTCATGCATGGGACGGCATGATCGGCTACACCTACGATGAAGTTCCCCACCTTGGACGAACGGCTGCAGGTCTGCATTTCGCGATCGGCTACTGCGGCACGGGCGTCTCCCGAGCAACCTACTTCGGGCACAAGATTGCGCTTCAGGTGATCGGCGACCGGGCGGGATCGACCGCCTTCGACGACCTCGTCTTCCCGAGCTTCCCGTTTCATCCTGTCGCCAAGCACGCCGTGCCCGTCGTGGAGACCTGGTATCGCGTGCGCGATGCCACCAACATTTGAGCAAGCACAAAAAAAGAGGGAGAGAGAGACATGTCTCAAGCCGCTGTCCGCCGGAACATTTCATCCGGCGGAGCCTATGAATCCGTGTTCGGCTATTCACGCGCGGTACGCGTCGGAGACGATATTCACGTCTCCGGAACTTGCGCACCGGTGTCGCATGAAAAAAGCGATGCCTACATGCAGGCACGTGCCGCGCTGGAAATCATCGCAAACGCCCTGCGCGATGCGGGCGGTGACCTGAGCCACGTCGTGCGGACTGTCGTCTTTCTTCGCGATATCGAAGATGCCGAAGGCGTCGCGCGTGCACATCTCGAGGTATTCGACCGAGTACGCCCCGCGAGCACGCTTGTGCAGGTCACCTCTATGCTGCGGCCTTGGCAGAAGGTCGAGATCGAAGCCTACGCTAAGCTCTGATTTGCGTCAGAGGCCCTCGCCGCCGAATTGAACTAAAGTCGGGGCAGCTTCTAAAAAAACGGGATCTTCGACAAAAGATTGCAAATGCTGCATCGCCGGGAAGCGCCATAAACCGCTGCCCGGCGATTTTTATTTAACTAAACAGCTCCTTTCGGCACATTTGCATTTTCAGCGACAGGAAGCGCGCCTATAGTGTTGAGCTACGGGGGACGCTTGGTGATGTGACTCAAATTGGTCGCTAAGGAGTCCAATAAAATGAAATTTTCAATCACCTCCGCTTTTGCTATCGCCGCCCTTGGAACTCTTTCAACACTCGCAATTGCCGAAGACCGGCCCACCACGAAGGGCCCGCCCCAGACAATGGGCGATCAAGGAAAACTACCGGCCAGCGACACGATGCGGAACGCCGTGCCCGATATGACGGGGCCGAGTTCAGCCACAGGCGACAGCTCTGGCGCATCCGGCTCGACCGGCCTGCGCATGGGTGACGAGCCCGGCAAGCTTCCCGCGACCGGAACGGTCAGCGGTAAAGTTCCTGAAATGAGAGGCCCTGCCCCCGGCGAAAAATAGCGAATTCGCAATCCGGTTTCCCTCCTCCCGGATCGCCGTTTTGAAAAAATCACAAGTTGCGACCCCGGGGATTGCATCTCCGGGGACTGAGATTTTCTGTCCGAAAACAGAAAACTTCGCGAGGTTTTCATCATGGTAGACAAATCGATTATCGGAGCGAGGCCCGTAGCTGGCGGCACCAGTTGGTGGGGCGCGGTGCTCTTGGGCTTTGTGTTTATTTTCGCTGGCCTTTTCCTTCTGGGCGACGTGGCGCGGGCAACGGTGATCAGCGCGATGCTGATCGGCGTCATCCTGCTGGTGGCCGGCGCGTCGGAAGTCTTCCACGCCTTCTCCGCACCACACTGGCGAGGCTTATTCCTGAGGTTGCTGATCGGCGCGCTCTATATCGTCTGCGGGATCACTCTCGTTGCAGACCCACTCGCCGCGTCCGTCATGCTCACCTTCCTGTTCGCGGTCGCGCTGATCGCGTCCGGCGTCGTTCGCATCTTCCAAGCCTTCCAGTACTGGCAATGGGCGGGATGGCTGCTGCTGGTCTCCGGCGTCGTCGGCATCCTGGCTGGCTTCGTTATCCTCTCGAAGTGGCCAATCAGCGGACTTTGGGTGCTCGGCTTCCTGGTCGGCATTGACCTCCTCCTGCACGGGTTTTGGTGGGTCTCGCTCGGCTGGCAACTCCGTCGCGAGCCGCGTGCGATCGAGCCTTGATCGTCGACAACCGATAGTCACAGCCGATCGCGCCGGCGCGGCGTAGAGCTTCAGGATCCGGAGGCACCCCATGCCGAGTGCGCGTACTCACGATCGCAAACCGCCCGATCGTGAGCCGCTGCTGATCGACCTCGCGCTGCAGGGAGGCGGGTCCCATGGCGCATTCACGTGGGGCGTCCTCGACCGCATCCTCGAAGAGCCCGGTGTACGCATCGACGGCATTTCGGGCACATCCGCCGGCGCTATGAATGCGGCCGTTCTAGTGGATGGCTACGCTGAAGGCGGACCGGAAGGTGCCCGCACAGCATTGGACCGCTTCTGGCGCAAGATTTCGGAAGGAGCACGCTTCAGCCCGTTTCAACGCGGCCCACTCGATATCCTACTGGGCCGCTGGACGCTCGACCATTCCCCGGTATTCATTGCCATGGATATGATCGCTCGCCTGGTTTCCCCGTACGACCTGAACCCAGGTGGCTTTAATCCGCTTCGCGACATTTTGGCGGAATGCGTGCACTTCGAGCGCCTGACGAAGGCCCCGATCAAGCTGTTCGTCAACGCAACCAACGTGCATACCGGGCGGGGCCGCGTCTTCCGCAATGCCGAGATCACGCCCGATGTTCTCTTGGCCTCCGCCTGCCTTCCACAACTCTTCCAGGCCGTCGAAATTGACGACGAGCCGTATTGGGACGGCGGCTACTCCGGCAATCCGACCATCATGCCGCTGGTGCTCGAATGCGCGTCCCGCGACACCATACTCGTGCCGATCAATCCGATCGAACGTCCCGGCACACCACGCTCCGCGCGCGAAATACTCGACCGCATCAACGAGGTCGCGTTCAATGCAGTTACCCTGAAGGAACTGAAAATGATCGCGCTGCTGAGGCAGGTCGCCGATCCCGGGACGAGCGAGGGTGCACTTTGGGCGCAGATGCGCGTTCACACCGTCCGCAACCCCACGATGCTCAAGCTCGGCTATTCCTCAAAACTGAATGCGGAGTGGGCTTTCCTCGAAATGCTGCGAGACGAGGGACGGCGCAGCGCCACGGAATTCTTCGAGACGCACCGCAAAGACTTGGGCCGCAAGTCTTCGGTCAACCTCGATGTCCTGTTGGAGCACGTCTGACATGGGGCTGGTGGGGATTCTCGTTGCACTCGGTTGCCTGATCTGGCTCGCCTATCGTGGCTGGAGCATCCTGCTCCTCGCACCGGCCGCGGCGTTGATTGCGGCTGCCTTTTCGCGCGAGCCACTGCTCGCCCATTGGACGCAAACGTTCATGGGCAACGCAGCCCAATTCATCGCGCAGTTCTTCCCGCTGTTCCTGCTCGGAGCCCTGTTTGGAAAGTTGATGGACGATAGCGGGTCCGTCAAAGCCATTGCGCGGTTCATGACGGAGAAACTTGGCCCGCGCCGCGCTATCCTGGCCGTGGTCCTCGCCGGCGCGGCCGTCACCTACGGCGGAGTGAGCCTCTTCGTCGCCTTCTTCGTGCTCGCCCCCATGGCCGTGGAGCTTTTCAAAGCTGCCGATATTCCGCGCCGCTTGATCCCGGCCGCGATCGCACTCGGCACATCCACCTTCACGATGTCCGCGCTTCCCGGAACGCCTGCGATCCAGAATGCGATTCCCATGCCGTTTTTCGGCACCACCCCGTTCGCCGCGCCGGGGCTCGGCATCATCGCGTCGCTCATCATCTTCGGGTTCGGCGTCTGGTGGCTGCAGCGCGAGGAAGTCCGCGCGCGCGAGGCCGGCGAGGGGTTTGGCGGAGAAGGCGACGCCCTGCCGAAGGCGATCGGAGAGGATCAGCTTGTCCGCGAGCGCGCCACCGTCGCCCGCGAGTTCGATCCGGCCGAACTGCCGCACGGACGCCAATCGGAAACCCTGCCGCCGATCACGTTGGCCGCTCTTCCGCTGCTTGTCGTCGTCGGCATGAACCTGCTCATGGCGCTTGTCGTGCTCCCGCGTCTCGATTTCGCGTTCCTCAGCGAGGCGCGTTGGGGAAACACGTCGTTGTCGGCGGTGGGCGGCGTGTGGTCAGTCGCCGTCGCCCTCGCGACCGCGACGTTGGTTCTCATCGTCACGAACCGTGCACGCCTCCCTGCCCTGCGAGAGAGCATGGACGCGGGCGCCAACGCCTCCGTCTTGCCCGCGGTGAGCGTGGCGAGCCTTGTCGGCTTCGGAGCGGTCGTCGCGATGCTGCCGGCATTCGAAGCCGTTCGCGATTGGGTGCTATCGATCGGCGGAGGCGTTCTTGTCTCGCTGACGGTCGCGACGAACGTGCTGGCCGCCCTCACCGGCTCGGCGTCGGGCGGGCTCACGATCGCGCTCGATGCACTCGGCGAAACCTATATGCGCCTCGCGGCGGAGCAGGGCATCGACCCCGCGCTCCTGCATCGCGTCGCCGTCATAGGGGCCGGCACGCTCGACAGCCTGCCGCACAACGGCGCTGTCGTCTCGCTGCTCGCCGTCTGCGGCTCAACCCATCGCGAGAGCTACAAGGACATTGTCGTGGTCTGCATCTTCGGCGCGATGATCGCACTCGCGGCGGTGATCGTCCTGGGGGCAACATTTGGGTCGTTCTGAGATGCATGTAGGCGGCAAAATGGATCGGAGACGGCGCACAAGGCTTTTCCAGCAGGGAGCCATCATCCGCCGCTTGGCGATCGCAGCCGTATTTGCGCAGGCACTTTCCGCCTGCGGCAGCGAGCAGAAGGCATCGGGACCGGAGCCACGCCCCGTTCGCACGGCGACGATCGCGAAGCGCGAGACCGGAACTCCGCTCGTTCTCACAGGACGCATCGAGGCTGCCAACGAGGCCGCTCTTGGATTCCGCATTTCGGGGCGCATGATCGAGCGCGACGTCCGCGTCGGTGATCGTGTCGAAGCCGGACAGCTTCTCGCCCGCCTCGATCCCCAGAACGAGCTAAACGCGTTGCGATCCGCTCAAGCCAACATGGCCGCTGCCCAGGCCGCGCTGACTGAGGCTCGCAACCGCTTCGAGCGTCAAGAAACGCTACTTGCTCAAGGCTGGACAACGCGCGCTCAGTACGATCAGGCCGAAAAGGCACGCGCGACGGCGGAAGCGCAGATCGAAGCCGCCGAAGCTCAATTGAAATCCGCCCATGATCTTGTGAGCTTCACCGAGCTCGACGCAGATGCGCCGGGTGTTGTAACGGCCACAGGCGCTGAGCCCCACGAGGTCATTCAAGCCGGGCAAATGATCGTGAGGCTCGCCCGTCAGGCCGGGCGGGATGCGGTGTTTGACGTGTCCGCGCAGGTGCTCAGATCAGCGCCGGCCGACGCCGTTATCGACGTGAACCTCACCGACAATCCGTCCGTCAAGGCCACGGCACGCGTCCGCCAGGTCGCGCCGCAGGCCGACCCTGTCACGCGGACGTTCGAGGTCAAGGCGGGTCTCACCGATCCGCCCGAGCTGATGCGGCTCGGAGCGACCGTGACGGGGCGGATCCAGATGGACGCCGAGCCCATGGTCGAGATACCGGCCAGCGCGCTCTCCAAGGTCAATCGCGAGCCGGCGGTGTGGATCGTCGATCCTGCCACGCGAACAGTTTCTCTGCGCAACGTCTCCGTCGCCCGCTTCGATCCAGCAACGGTCGCCATCGCCCAGGGTCTCGACGTCGGCGAAATCATCGTCACGGCCGGCGTGCAAGCCCTGCATCCCGGCCAAGCGGTTCGCATCCTTGGAGCGGAGCCCTAGATGCGCTTCAATATTTCCCAATGGGCGCTGCGTAACCGTTCGCTCGTCGCATACCTGATGCTGGTGGCGGTAGCGGCAGGCGCGCTTGCCTATCAGCGGCTCGGGCGCAACGAGGATCCGTCGTTCATCATCAAGACCATGGTCGTGCAGGCCGCTTGGCCGGGCGCCACGATCGAGGATACGCTGAAGCAGGTCACGGAGCGCCTGGAACGGACGCTCCAGGAAACGCCGAAGCTGGACTTCCTGCGCAGCTATACGACGGCGGGTGTCACCACAATTTTCGTCAATTTGCAGGGCGATACCACGGCCCGGGAGGTCCATGACATCTGGTACGATGTCCGCACGAGCGTGGCCGACATGCGCGCGACGCTGCCGCCCGGCATTGTAGGACCCGGGTTCAACGACAACTTCGGTGACACATACGGCATCATCTACGGCTTCACCGCCGACGGCTTCAGCCACCGCGAGCTGCGCGATTATGTCGAGGATGTCCGTTCGAAACTCCTTCACGTGCGCGACGTATCCAAAATCGAGATCCTGGGCGCCCAGGACGAGAAGATTTTCGTCGAGTTCTCGATCAAGGAACTTGCGACGCTCGGCATCGACCGCGCCGCACTGATCCGTGCGTTGCAGGCCCAGAATGTCGTCCGTCCCGGCGGTACGATCCAGACCGGGGATGAGACGCTGTCGCTTCGTGTCTCGGGCGCGTTCCGCAGCGAGCAAGACATCATGAATGTCAATTTCTCTGTCGGCGACCGCATGCTGCGGCTAAGCGACATCGCCCACGTCCGCCGTGGATTCGCAGATCCGCCTCAACCTCTCTTCCGCGTTAACGGCAAACCCGCAATCGGGCTCGCTATCGCCATGCGCGAGGGCGGTGACATCCTGGCCCTCGGGCAGAACATCAAGAACGCAATGGACGACGCCAAGGCCGAGCTTCCCCTCGGTGTCGAGCCACGCCTTGTGGCCGATCAGGCGGTAACGGTCGAAAGCGCCATATCCGAGTTCATGACATCGCTCTGGCAAGCGATCGGCATCATCCTCGTCGTCAGCTTCATCAGCCTCGGCGTGCGTGCCGGCCTGATCATCGCGCTTTCCATTCCGCTGACCATTGCCATCGTCTTCGCGGTGATGGACCTGACGAACATCGACATGCAGCGCATCTCGCTGGGCGCGCTGATCATTGCGCTCGCGCTTCTTGTCGATGATGCCATGACGATGACGGACGCGACGCTCACAAGGCTCGCGATGGGCGAAAACAAGACCGAAGCCGCGTCGTTCGCGTTCAAAGCCTATGCGTTCCCGATGCTCGCAGGCACGCTGGTGACGATCGCCGGTTTCGTGCCCGTCGGATTTGCGGCCAGCTCCGCCGGCGAATACACGTTCTCACTCTTCGCCGTGGTCAGCATTGCCCTGATCGTGTCGTGGTTCGTGGCGGTTATTTTCGCTCCACTCTTGTGCGCGACGATCCTTCAGCCGCCCAAGGAAAAAGCGACCGCCCAACCCAGCAAGGTGCTCGAAACCTATCGCGGCTTCCTCAACCGCGCCGTGAACGCGAAGGCGCTGACCATAGCGCTGACCGTCGGCCTGTTCATTGCCTCGATTCTCGCCCTTCCCCTCATTCCAAATCAATTCTTTCCGGCATCCGACCGGCCCGAGTTGCTCGTTGACCTGAGATTGCCGCAGAACTCGTCCATTTTCGCGACCGAGGACGTTACCAAGCAGCTCGACGCCGCCTTGCAAGGCGACGAGGACGTCGCCCGCTGGAGCACCTACGTTGGCCGCGGCGCCATTCGCTTCTATCTACCGCTCGACGTGCAGCTTCCCAACAACTTCTTCGCGCAGGCGGTCGTTGTTGCGAAGGATGTGCCCGCGCGCGAGCGCCTGCGGATCAAACTCGGCAAGCTCATCGAAACAAAAATGCCGAGCATCGTCGGGCGGATCTCTCCGCTCGAACTCGGACCACCAGTCGGCTGGCCGCTCCAATATCGCGTCAGCGGACCTGATATTTCGGTCGTGCGCGACATCGCCTTCAGGCTGGCCAACGTAATTTCCGCCAATCCCAAAGCCGAACACGTCAATTTCGATTGGGTGGAACCCGCTCGCGAGATCCGCATCGTCATCAATCAAGACGAAGCCCGCCAGCTCGGCCTCAGCTCGGAAGCGCTCGCATCCGTGCTGAACACGGTCATATCGGGCAGCGCGATCACCCAGGTTCGCGACGACATCTACCTCGTTGATGTGCTCGTCCGCGCAACCGATGAGCAGCGCGTGTCCCTTACGACATTACGCAACATCCAGGTCCCCCTCCCGAGCGGCCGCACCGCGCCGCTGAGCCAGTTCGCCACGTTCGAATACGCCCAGGACCAGCCTGTCGTATGGCGTCGCGATCGCGTGCCTACTCTCACCGTGCAAGCCAATGTCGGTGGAGACGCGCTGCCCGAGACAGTCGTCGACGAACTGAGTGCCGGAATTGACCAGCTCCGCAAGGAGCTGCCGAAGCCCTACAAGATCGTGGTCGGAGGCACCGTCGAGGAAAGCGAGAAATCGAAAGCCTCGGTGGTCGCCGTGTTACCCCTGATGATCTTCATCATGTTGACCGTACTGATGGTGGAGCTCAGGAGCTTCCAGCGGCTCGGCCTGGTCCTCAGCGTCGCCCCGTTAGGTTTGATCGGCGTCGTGGCCGCCTTGCTCGTGTCCGGCAGACCCCTCGGCTTCGTGGCCATCCTCGGCATCCTGGCTCTCATCGGAATGATCACGAAGAACGCCGTCATCCTGATCGGTCAGATCGAAGCCGAGCGTTCGACCGGCAAGAGCGTGCGCCAGGCCGCCATAGATGCCAGCAGCACTCGCTTCCGGCCGATAATGTTGACGGCGGTCTCCACCGTTCTCGGCATGATACCTATCGCGCCCACGGTGTTCTGGGGACCGATGGCGTTTTCGATCATGGGCGGCCTGCTGGTCGCCACCATTCTGACGCTCGTCTTCCTGCCCACCCTGTACGTGGCGTGGTTCGAAGCCCGCGAGCGTCGAGACAAGCCACCACCCCCCGCAAACGCTTTGGAGGACGCGCATGGCGCCGCTCGTTGATCCCCGCGAGGGAGACATCGAAGACGATGCGTCAAGCACCAAGCGTCGCTCCCTCCTTTCCCTCGCAGGCAGCCTGCTGGTCGAGATCAGCCTTCCCAAGCTGATTGCCGCATGGCTTCTCCTTGTCGTCATCCCGGCCGTTCTCCTCGGCCTCTTCCCGCTCGTTGCCTCGGCTTGGCTCGCCAAGGTCGGCGGCAAGCTCGGAACGACACTGTTCGGATTTGTGCCCCTCGCTATCTTCGCCGGCATACTCGCGCTCGGATGGCTGTTCGGACGCCGCCTGTTTCACCTCGCCGAGGCAAGCTTCTGGTCGCTCAACGCCCTGGTGATCGAGCCCGCCTACACGATGGGCCGTGAAGCTTTCCGCCATCTGGCGGAATGGATGATCCCCGATGAAGCCGAGGCGGCGCAGAGGGAGCGCGTAAGAGCCGCATCGGCCGCCCTGTCGGGACTTGTCATTTGCGCCTTGTCGTTAGGAGTCCTCGCGCTCGCGTGGCCCGCCTCGCGCTGGATTGGAGATGTGGGCGACCTGCTCGCCCCGCGCGGTCTCGCCTGGACCGCACTGGCCAATACCGTCGTGCTTGGGGCCGCCTATCTCGCGGTGGCCGCGCCCATCTGGGCTTTCGCAGACATGACGACGCCGCCCCCGCGCGACCTTGCGATCGAAGCCGGGCGGACGCCGGAAACCCGCACGTGGCGCATCGCTCACCTTTCGGATCTGCATGTCGTAGGCGAACGATACGGCTATCGCATCGAAAGCGGTCGCGCAGGTCCGCAGGGCAATTCCCGCCTTCGCACCATGTTCGATACCCTCGAAGCGATCCACGCGGCCGTTCCGCTCGACGTCGTTCTGCTGACCGGTGATGCGACCGACGCCGGCCGCGCTTCGGAATGGGCTGAATTTCTTGATGCGCTCGCAGCCTACCCCAGTATCGCGAAACTCCTGCTGATCCTGCCCGGCAATCACGACCTCAATATCGTGGACCGCGCCAACCCCGCGCGTCTCGACTTGAGCATCGGCCCGAACAGTCGCCTGCGAAAGATACGGACCCTGTCCGCCATCGAAGCGATCCAGGGCACGCGCGTCCACGTTGTCGATCCCAAAACATCGCGCCTCGGTTCAACGTTATCGGACGTCCTCAAGAATGACGCGACCGGCATTGCAGAATTCGCCGACACCGGACGCCCCAATTTTTCGACGGCGATCCCGGACCTCTGGAATGACGCATTTCCGATGGTCGTACCTCCGAAATCTGACGACGGCCTTGGTATCATACTCCTCAACTCAAACTCCGATGCGCACTTTTCCTTCACGAACGCCCTCGGCATGCTGCCTGTGGAACAGATGCGCGGCATCGAGATCATGACGCGGCAATACCCCCGCGCGCTTTGGCTGATCGGGCTCCACCATCACATCGTCGAGTATCCGCGCCGGGCGAAGGTGCTCTCGGAGCGCATCGGAACCGCGCTGGTGAACGGCAACTGGTTCCTGCGACGGATGAAGCCGCTGACCGGGCGAGCCGTCTTGATGCACGGCCATAGACACATCGACTGGATCGGCGAATGCGGCGGGCTCACCATCGTGTCGGCGCCCTCCCCAGTGATGGAAGCCACGAACGATCGCGATACCTATTTCTACATCCACACGCTAGCGGCCGACGGCGGCACGCTCCGTCTCTTGCCGCCCCAGCGCGTGAATGTCCCGGCATCGCACAAGCAGAGCAGCGAGGTTGGATCGTGACGAAAGAGGGAAGCAGCCGCGCGTCGCTAGTCCTTTGTGCGGCAGTGTTGACCATCGCGGGGCTCTATTTCGCGCGCTCGATCTTCGCTCCCTTCTCCGTTGCGCTCTTTGCGATTGCCGTTGTCTGGCCGATTCAAAAGCACCTCGAAAGATCGCTGCCTCAACTGATCGCGCTCGCCGTCACCCTGCTTGCCACGATCGTGGCGCTCGGCTGGCTGCTGGCGCTAACGGTTTGGGCGCTCGGCCAGGTAGGGCGCTGGCTCGCCCTCAACACTGCGCACCTTCAAGAACTCTACGTCAACATCACCCAATGGCTGGAAAACCACGGCGTTTACGTGGTCGGCCTGTTCGTGGACCGCTTTGACGTGATGTGGCTGGCTCGCCCGTTCCAGGAGGTGGCTTCGACCGCCTATGGCCTGGTTGGCTTTACGATCCTGGTGCTCATCTTCATGATGCTCGGCTTGCTCGAAGTGCGGGTTTTCAAACACAAGCTCGAGACGGCCGGAGGCGATTTCGGCCCACGCATGTTGAAGGCCGGAACGCTGATCTCGGAGAAATTCCGGCGCTACGCCGCGATCCGCACCATCGCCAGCGTGATGACCGGCCTGATGGTCGGCCTTCTCTGCTGGCTCCTCGGCGTGGATTTGCCGCTCGCCTGGGGCGTTCTCGCTTTCGTTTTGAACTTCATCCCGTTCATCGGCCCGTTCTTCGCGACGGTTTTGCCGGCGCTCTTCGCGATCGCACAATTCCAATCCTGGGAGGCCGCGGCGATGATCCTCGCCGGCGCGACGCTGATCCAGTTCCTGATCGGCAGCTACCTTGAACCGCGCCTCTCCGGCACGGCCTTGTCCATGTCGCCGGTGCTCGTCGTCTTCTCGGTGTTCTTCACTGCGTTGCTGTGGGGCATCCCAGGCGCCTTCATGGGTGTCCCGCTCGCAATCGCGCTCCTGACCATTCTCGACCAGGACGCCGGCACGCGCTGGATCTCCGAGCTCTTCTCGGGAGAGAAAAAGTAGCCGGATCCAGCGCGTTGAAAGCAGCTCGTCTGGCTGAATTTATGGGCAGCGGGCTGGCAGCGAAGCCCATTGCTTAGGCATGCCGTTTTGCCCAATCCCGATGGGCGCCGACCGCCGTAGCGGCATCACCCCGCCGTCGAACCCCTTGAAACATCGCGGTTTGCGCGGTGCCCCGACGACGCGATTAACCTCTCTTTCATGTCTGGCACAGGAGTTGCCTCTAGGGAAAGTGGCTGGAAGCGACGCGCGTGTTGGCTGGCGCGTCTGTGAAGCTGGGGCTGCACGAGTTAGCAGGGGAGATTCCGCATGACGGATCAAGCAACTGGAATGTTGACGATATTCACGGAGTTCTACTTCTTTTTATGCATCGTACTGATGTTCTTCATTCACATCGGCTTCTGCATGTATGAAGTCGGCGTGGCGCGAACCAAGAACGTTCAGCACACACTCCTCAAGAACGCGATGGCGATCCCGGTGGTCGGCCTCGCGTTTTTTCTTTTCGGCATGTGGATCTACATAAGCTTGCAGGGCTGGCCGGTGGCGACGACCGCCGTCAGTTTTTCGACAGGCTTCGAGCCATGGTCGGACAAACTGGCGCCTAACCTCTCAGATCGAATCTCCGGCGTCTTCTGGGGCGCATTCGCGCTTTTCGGCATGACCGCAGCGTCGATTGTCTCGGGCTCTATCATCGAGCGCGCCAAGACCGTCGGCTTCCTCATCATCGCCGTCTACGTCGGTGCCATCGCATGGGTATTTCCGGCAGCTTGGGGCTGGGCCGGCAATGGCTGGATGGTCCAGTATCTCGGCTTCCATGATCAATACTGCTCTGCTGTTCTGCACAGCGTTTCCGGCTTTGCGACGCTCGGCATCCTCATGAACCTCGGACCGCGCATCGGCAAATTCTCCGCCGAAGGCGAACCGCGCGAAATCCCCGCACACAATCCGTGGATGGTGACCATCGGTCTCTTCCTGATCTATGTCGGCTTCTTCGGCTTCTACGCCGCTTGCCACATTCCGATGGCGAACATCGCCGCCGAAGGCCAGCCTGCCTACTGGACGGCCACCAACATCTACGGCTTCCCGATCACGCTGTCGGGCGTCACGATGAACTTCCTGCTGGCTCTCTTCGCCGGCATGATGACGGCCTACATGGTCTCGGGCGGCAATGCCTTCTGGACCTTCTCGGGCGGCCTCACCGGTCTGATCAGCGCCAGCGCTGGCAATGATCTCTACCATCCGGTTCTCGCCTTCGCGATCGCCGTCGTCGGCACTGCGATGGCCTACTACATGCACAACTGGGTCGAAAAGAAATTCAAGCTCGACGACGCTGTGGGTGCAGTTGCCGTCCACGGCTATTGCGGCGTGTTCGGCGGCATCGTTGCTGGCTTTGCACTCTGGGGGTATCCGGCCATCTATCCGAGCGCCGGTACTCTGGTTGCCGTGTCGGAAGGTGCCGGCTGGTTCGGCGTCAATGCCGAGGGCCTGCCGATCATCACGCCGATGGGCAACGCAATCTGCGCGCTCGTCTTCGCAATCGGCTTCGGGTTCATCCCCGGCTACATCCTGAGCGGAATTCTCAAGATGTTCGGCCTGCTCCGCGTCGACCCCAAGGTCGAACTGAGCGGCCTCGACGGCGAAGCATCTTCCACCACCTACCCAAACCTTTCCGGTGCGGAAGCCGCCTTCGAAAAGCTGCAGCTCAAGGAAGGCCGGTCGAAGCTCTAGTGACGTCTCACAACTGAAAGGAGTTCGAACATGAACACCGGTATCACGACTCTTTCCAAGCTTCCCGAAGTCACGACTGTCTATCCGTTTGCAGGGATGGAAGTGCCGTTTGCCCTCGGCATCCTCGGCTTCTTCGTCCTGTTCATCGGCTGGCAGTTGGTGATGGAGTCGAAGCACCACAAGGCGATCATCGGCAACTTCACGGCGAGCCCCGCCGAGTAATTGCCCGATACCGTTTCCGCCGGCTGGCTGAGCACCCCGGCCGGCGGAGCGTAGCTCGAGGCCACAGGACCACCTCGGCCTGAGGCCTCGAGATCTAACCAACCTTCACGAAACGAGGACGCTTATGTCAGCGGCGATTTTAAGCAGACCCGTTTATCCGGGACTCAAGCCGGATCTCAAAGCCAAGCACAACCTGATCGCAGCCGAAGGTGAAGGGGCCGAAGCCCTGCGGGATCTCGCGGCCACGCCGAAGGAATTCTTCGCCAAGGCGACAGTCGTCTATTGCCCCGCCGGATCTGCGGGCAAAAAGCATGAAGAGATGCTCGCCGCGCTTCATCCGAAAGCGCTCTGGATCCTTCCAACTCTTCCGACTGTCATGTTTCGCCTGAGAGGCGTTCTTGCGACAGCCGACATGGGCACCCGCTTATACGCGGCCGGAACCGAGCCGTTCATCGGCAGCGTCGTGCAGGAGGCGATCGCGGCAGGCATCGACCACAAATCCGTGATCACGGAGCATCGCGGCTCCGCCAAGCGCCGCGTGCAATGCGTGCACTGCAAGGGCATGACCGAAAACGTCACCACCAATCCAGTCGTCTGCAGCCACTGCGGCATCCACCTGTTCGTCCGGGACCACTACTCACGCCGCCTCGGCGCTTTCCAGGGCGTCATCATCGACGCGGAAGAGCCTGGCAACGTCCCGGCAGCGGAAGAGATCTACTCATGACCACGACATCCGACATTCGCGTCCGCGTCGCCGAGGTGGAGACCGTCGCATGGGGCATCCGCCGCCTGAAGCTGGTTCCGCTTGGCATGAGCGGATTTCCGGACTTCTCCGGCGGTGCTCACACCGTGCTCTCGATGGCCGATGGAGACCGCACCCTCCGCAATCCCTACTCGCTGATGAGTTCGCCGTTCGACGTCTCGAGCTATGAAGTCAGCGTGCTCAGGACGCCGGACTCGCGCGGTGGCTCCGTTTTCATCCATGACAAGATCCGCGAGGGAAGCGAGCTGTCGCTCAGTCCTCCGGTCAATCTCTTTCCAGTCGACAGGCGCGCGCGGCGCCACATCTTGATTGCTGGCGGCATCGGCATCACGCCCTTCATGGCCATGATGCGCCAGCTCGAGCACGAGGACGCGCCCTTCGAGCTGCACTACTGCATGCGCAGCGGCGAGCGCGGCGCATATTGGCGCGCGCTGAAAGAGCAATACGGCCGTCGCGCACACCTCTATTTCGACGACCAGGGCGAGGCGATGCCGCTGGCGACGATCCTCGACTGCCAGCCGCTCGGAACACATCTTTACGTCTGCGGTCCGTCGGCAATGATCGACTGGGTGCTTAAATCGGCCCGCGATGCAGGCTGGCCGGATGAGAATGTTCACCACGAGCGCTTCAGCGCGCCGCCCACCGGCAAACCGTTCACGATCGAGCTGGCGCGCAGCGGCAAGACGATCCCCGTCGCGCCTCATCAGAGCATGCTCGAGGCAATCGAAGCCGCAGGCGTCGGCGCGCCCTACCTCTGCCGAGGCGGTGCGTGCGGCCAATGCGAAAGCAAGGTCGTCTCCTGCAGCAGCGCGCTCCAGCACAACGACCACTATTTGTCGGACGCCGAGAAAGCATCGGGGCAGAAAATCATGGTCTGCGTCTCGCGCATCGACGGCGGCTCCGTAGCGCTCGATCTCTAAGGGTCTCCGCGGCCTGACGCGGACCACGGCATGAAACGCGATGGAGGTAAGGAGACGGTATGGGCTTGATGTTCAAGGATGAGACATATCGCGGCGACTACACGTTCGCGAACAGCCCCGCCGCCGTACGGCGCTTTCCGTTCCCCTTCCACGAAGATAAATACATGTATGCGGTCAACATCGAACCGCACGTGCCGGGGCCAGCGGGATCGGTCTACGAGTTCCCGATCGACATCGACGAGCATTACATCTCGGACATGCGCGATCGCGCCATCACTCTCGCGGAGGACCCTCTCCGCTGCCAGTCGCTGCCACACATGCTGGCGGCCGAGTGGGACCTGCTAGAGCTTCTGATGACGAGCATGGCGCGCGACTACCCCGAGCATTTCTCGCTCACGCGCGACGGTGATGCCTGGCATTGGATTAACCGACCGATGCACATCGAGCAGAAGTTCGTGTTCGGCGACGTTGCCACGCTTCCCTACCGGCCGATGGAGTACATCACGCGCCAGTGCCAGGGAGACTTCTGCCTGTTGGATCAGCGCGACGGTGATCTCTGGATGGACTCCGGCATCGTCACCTCGCAGGCGGACTGGTCCCTCGATTTCGACATCGGCATGAGTTTCAAGGAGTGGCACGCCCCCGTACCGCTCGCGCACGAAGCAGGCGTATTCGACCGCGCTCTCAAGTTCCTGCTCGCGCTCCAGACCGGCCGCCCCGTCCGCCGGCTCAATTGGACCATGACGATCAATCCGCGCCTCGACACCTCGCCGGAGACGTACCCCCAGTGGGGCATCGATCGCACGACGGTGACGCCGGAGAACGTGGGCGACAAGGTTCACCTTCGGGTCGAGTTGCAGGGGCTGTGGCGTCTCCCGCGATCCAACGCGATCGTATTCTCGATCCGCGGCTACCTGCTCAAGATGCGGGAGCTCGTGACCGTTCCCAAGTGGGCTCGCCGCATGCCGCGGGTCCTGAAAACGCTGCCGCCGGAGATCGCGGTCTACAAGGGACTCACCCGCTACCGCGAGACGACGATCGCTTGGCTCGAGAAGTACGACGACGGCGCACCGACCTCGCCGGGCTTCTTCCCCGACTGAACCCGCTCGCATTATCGAAACGAAACAGGCGCACCCACCGCCACCGAATACAACGCATCAGGAGTTGATGATGAGCACGCCCGCCCTGCGCCAGTCCATTCTCAATGATCGCCACCGCGCGCTCGGCTCCGACCTCAGCCAGTCGTGGAACGACATGTCGATTCCGCAGTCCTACGCCTCCGATCCGTACGCCGAGACCGCTGCCGTCCGGACCAAGGCCGGGCTGATCGAGGTGACGGCGCTCAAGATAATCGACGTGACCGGGCCGCAAGCGACCGCGATGCTCAACTACTTGCTCACGTCGGACATCTCGAAAATGAAGCCCGGCGACTCGCACATCTCCAACATCGTGAACGAAAAAGGCGCACTGATCGACGACGTGCTGGTCTACTGCGATGGACCCGACACGTACCGCCTCTCGCACGGCGGCGGCGCCCTGGAAGAGGCATTGCCCGAAATCGCCGCAAATTTCGATGTCACCTACAAGCGCGATAACGATGTCCACATCCTGTCGCTGCAGGGCCCGTTGGCCATCGATGTTCTGACCCCGCACACGCCGCTGGACCTCAATAAGCTCACCTACTTCACGCACGCCAAGACCACGCTGTTCGGCAAGGATGTCTCCCTCGCACGCGGCGGGTACTCCGGCGAACGCGGCTACGAAGTCTTCTGCTCGGCCGCTGATGCAGGCTTCCTTTGGGATACCATCCTGGACGCCGGGAAGGCAAAAGGCGTCGTCCCCGTCTCCTGGACGTGCCTCGACATCGTCCGCGTAGAGAGTGGCCTGCTGTTTTTCCCCTTCGACATGCCTCACGGCGACACCACGCCGTGGGAGGTGAAAGCCGACTGGACTGTCGACCTCGACAAGCCGGATTTCCGCGGCAAGGCGGCCCTCGCCGCGAGCAAGGGCAAGGAACGCTCGGTTATCACAGGTCTAGAGGTTGCACATTCGGAAGCCATCACGCCATCGGCGAAGATCTCGAAAGACGGCGCGCAGGTGGGAGTTGTCACGAGCACCGTCTTCAGCCAACATCTGATGAAATCCCTCGCGATGGCGCAGATCGAGAAGCCCTACACCGCCTTCGGAACCGAGCTGGAGATCGAAGACGGCGGCAAGACCTTCAAGGCAAGGGTTGTCGAGATGCCGTTCTACGATCCCATGCGGCTCAGAACACATCCGCTCTCCGAACGGGGAGCATAGAACAGGACTACGCTACCCCGTGCCGAACCTCGAACTCGTCGTACAGGAAATCGCCGGCGAGATGCGGCAAAGGACGGACCGCGGCGAGGTAGCGACCTACATACCCGAACTTGCACGCGTGGACGTCAACGCCTTCGGCATCGCGGTCATCGATGCCGAAGGCAACGTCGCAGCCGCAGGCGACTGCGACACCCCCTTTTCGATCCAGAGTATTTCGAAGGTTTTTACGCTCACCCTCGCGCTCGGCAAGATTGGGGACAGGCTTTGGCGCCGCGTGGGGCGTGAACCATCCGGCAGCCCTTTTAACTCCATCGTGCAGCTCGAGCGCGAGCGTGGCATTCCACGCAATCCGTTCATCAATGCGGGTGCGATTGCCGTGACGGATGTGATCCTCTCGGGTCATCAGCCCCGGGAGGCGCTCGGCGAAATCTTGCGGTTCATGCGCTTTCTTGCCGAAGACGCAACAATCACGATCGATAAGGCCGTCGCTGCATCCGAGGAGCGCACGGGATTCCGCAACGCCGCCCTCGCCAACTACATGAAGTCGTTCGGCGTGATCGAAAACCCGGTGGACTTTACCCTCGGCGTATATTTCCACCACTGCGCCATCGCCATGTCATGCAGGCAGCTTGCCATGGCTGGCCGCTTTCTCGCCCACGGAGGCCGCAACCCTGAAACGGGCTTGTCGGTCGTCCATGGCGAACGGGCGCGCCGAATAAATGCGATCATGCTGACGTGCGGCCACTACGACGGCTCGGGCGAATTCGCCTATCGCGTCGGATTGCCGGGGAAAAGCGGTGTCGGCGGCGGAATCCTCGCCATTGCGCCCGGCAAGGCTTCGATCGCCGTGTGGTCACCTGGGCTCGACGCGGCCGGCAATTCCCATCTGGGCCGCGTTGCGCTCGAAGCGCTCGCGAAAAGGATGGGCTGGTCGATCTTCGGAGCGTAAACTATCGCCCGGTGCGCGGGTGACCGCGCAACGTTAGCGCTTTCGGGCCTGTTCAGCCGCTTCTTCAATGGCGGCGTCGTGATACCAGCTGCCGGTGCTGATGGCCGTCGCCGCTTGAGCGCTCTTCAGCGCGTGAACGGTTGTCGCGCCTTCGCGGCGGACGGCCAAACCCGTTCGTCCGCCGGCGGGGAATTGATAGATCTTCGCGGTCTCGCGATTTGCATTCTCAGTCATGGTTATCTCTCGAGTTATTGCTAGCGTCAGGCGCTCAACGCATAACGTCGACGTTTCGACATCGTTGCACATTGTCTGACCAGTTTGCTCGTTAAAAATCACGATTTGCCTAAACTATGTGCATGAAACTTATTGCTTATTTGGCTAGCATTTTCTCCCGGGGATGGCGTGTTGCCGTCTCCGCCGAGATCATCGGTTTGCTTCGGGCACGAGATCGATTTGCTAGCAATAAGCGCATTTTCCTTCCGGAGTGACGGAAGCCGGACACTTGCCAACCCGGCACCAGCCAATGGGTGCAAAGGCGGACTCCGGTCGTCCAAGCGCACCTCGCGTCCAACCGGCACCAACGCTCGGTGCGAGGCCCGGTCCAAGTGACGAGCCTCGCAATGCCGGAGCTTAGCCGCCGAGCCGATCGGCAATTCCTTTACTGCGAACCCTTCAGCCACCCGGCTGCAGGCTCGCCGATTTCGTGAACACACGCGTCGTCAACTGAGGAGCGCAATATGACGAAGTACAAGCTCGAGTACATTTGGCTCGATGGCTACACGCCGGTGCCGAACCTGCGCGGCAAGACGCAGATCAAGGAATACAGCTCGTTTCCGGATCTCGCCGATCTCCCGCTGTGGGGTTTCGACGGCAGCTCGACCATGCAGGCCGAAGGTCACAGCTCCGATTGCGTACTGAAGCCGGTCGCTCATTATCCTGACCCGGCGCGCACCAACGGTGTGCTCGTCATGTGCGAAGTCATGATGCCTGACGGCGTCACGCCCCATGCGTCGAACAAGCGCGCCACCATTCTGGACGACGCCGGCGCCTGGTTCGGCTTCGAGCAGGAGTACTTCTTCTACAAGGACGGCCGTCCGCTCGGTTTCCCCGTGAGCGGCTTCCCGGCTCCGCAGGGCGAATATTACACCGGCGTCGGCTACAAGAATGTCGGCAGCATCGCCCGCCAGATCGTCGAAGAGCATCTCGACCTCTGCCTGGCCGCCGGCATCAACCACGAAGGCATCAACGCCGAAGTGGCCAAGGGCCAGTGGGAATTCCAGATCTTCGGCAAGGGCTCCAAGAAGGCCGCTGACGAGATGTGGATGGCGCGTTACCTGCTCCTCCGCCTCACGGAGAAGTACGGCATCGACATCGAGTTCCACTGCAAGCCGCTCGGCGATACCGACTGGAACGGCTCGGGCATGCACGCCAACTTCTCGACCGAGTATCTGCGCACGGTCGGCGGCAAGCCGTATTTCGAGGCGCTGATGGCCCAGTTCGACAAGAACCTGATGGATCACATCAACGTCTATGGCCCGGACAACGACAAGCGACTGACCGGCAAGCACGAGACGGCGCCGTGGAACAAGTTCAGCTACGGCGTTGCTGACCGTGGCGCCTCAATCCGCGTGCCGCACTCGTTCGTCAAAAACGGCTACAAGGGCTATCTTGAGGATCGTCGCCCGAACTCACAGGGCGACCCCTACCAGATCGCTTCGCAGATCCTGAAAACGATCTCCGAGGTGCCGACCGGCGCTGCGGCGAAGGCCGCCTAAAGCATTCCGGGGTGCTTGAATCGCGGCGTCGGCTCACAGCCGGCGCCGCCTTTTTTTCGGCGTCGATCGAACGCTTCGACGGAAACGGATTGGTCCTAAGCCGGGCTCTGTGAGACGAGCGGAGCGCCGAGCATCTTTCCGAGCGCATCGAACGCACCGTCGAGATCCGCGAGCGTTAGCAGGATGGCCCGCGCCACGTGATATTCGGCACGCACGGCCGGATCCATGAACATCGAGCTTCCCGACAGCATTCTGAGCAACCCGGTCAGGTCGGACACGAGCATCCGTACGAGCCGCGTCGCCGCGAGATTCTGGTTTGGCCAGCGTACGGGCGCCGTCAGCGCGCGGGAGTGGGCCGCCGGAATACTGTCGCCCGTCACCACCCCCGGCCTCAGAAGCTCGGCATATTCAGCGTAGGTGACCAACAAAGCTTCGATGGTCTGCTGAGCTGTCCTCTTGCCTTCGGCAAGCTGATCGACGAGCGCGCTGGCATGCGCTTCCCAGCGCGACAAATGCGCGACGGATTCGAGCCTCACTTCGCCGAGCGCGAAATGGTGGAATGAAAGCCGCCCCAGGCGGCGCACGATCTTCTCGGCCTTTTGTGTGCGCCTGTCCTGGATATCGTTAGCGATCCTCTCGATCACATCGCGGAGAGCCTCCGCGCCGCTGTCGGGCGCGAAACCGCCCGACCCGTCATCGACGTGCTCGGCCGAAACCAGAACCACATCCCGGAACAGACCGGCGGTCATGCTGCGCAACCGGCTCGACACTCGAAGGATATCGTCGTCTGTCTGCAACCCGTCCTTGTGCGTCGCCACCAGAAGCGAATTGCGGGCGATGCGCTTCGGAAGCCCGAGCCAGGTCACCCGCTCGCTCTCGGTCCAGGCTCGCGTCGCGACCGTGCACCAGATCACGATATCCGCATCGCCCACGAAGGTGCCGGGGTTCGTCAGCGAAGGCGTATCGAGGATTTGGTAGCGCCGCAGGCGGTCGAGCGGCAGAGAGATCTGAAGCGCCTGAAACGCGATGTCCGTCAGGGGATCGTCGTCGACGCCGTCCACCCGGATCCGGTTTCCCTTGGTATCCATTCCGAAGACCGACGGCGCCGGCGCATATCCGATCAGCACCGGCACGTGTGTGTTCGAAACCACGCTCGTAGGCAGCAGCCCCTCGCCGATCAGCAGATCGACGACCGAGGTCTTGCCGGAATTGTACTCACCCAGCACGACCACGCGGAGCGGCCGCTGCAGCGCCTCCTCCACACGCGACAGCCCCGAGATGCAGAACGTCAGCGCCGGATCGTTGATGTTGGTCGCGGCAAGCCGCTCCCGCGCGCTCTTGAGGCGCCGCAGATATTGCTCGGATGCTCTACTCATGCCCGCGGAGCCTCGGCCTTTTGGATCTGGTCGATGTAGTGAGCGAGATGGTCGAGATGACGCGTGAGCGCCTCGGTATCCTTCAAGCGCTGCGCCTGCGCGGCAACGGCATCTGACGACGGTTGCCCTTGCACCGGCGTTGGCCCCGATTGCGCGAGCAGCAATTCGAGGCGCCGCTTTAGTGCGTGTTGAATGTTCCGGCAGGCGCCAAACGACCACTTAATGGTCGTCGCGCTGAATTCGCGGAATGCATGGCCAGCAAGCTGGGCTAACTCGTCCGCGATCGGCGAGAACTCCTCGCGAATGAGCGCTTCGATCTTTGACCCTGAAGACTCCGAGGACGGTTGCCTGCTCCAGAACGCGCTCCAGCGGCCTCGATCGAGATCGAGCACCAGAAGACGGCTGAGCGGCGCAATCGTCGGGGCCGGGATGGCAAGCGACTCGCCCTGAGGATCGACCAAGTCCGGCTCCGGGACCAGCGACCGCATCAGTTTGTGCAGCTCTGGAATGACGCGCGCGTGGAATGACTTCAGCCGGAAGGCGGCGCCCTCGAACTCGCGGCGGAACTCGCCTGCGAGCGCCCGCCTCAACTCCACACCCTCGTGCGTCCAGACGCGCGGCGGCCGCCCGCGAGACAGGGTATCGATGAGAACGTCACGCTCGCGCGCTGCGTGCAAATCGATCGTCGCCTGCAGCGTAGCGCGCAGCTTATCTTTTTCTTCCTGGATGATGCGATTGAGCTGAGCCTCGATGCCGGCCGCCGATGCCTCGATGTTCTTCGCGACGTCCGCCAGCAGATCCCGCTCCTTTTCGTAGATGGAGTGCTTGTCGATCGACCGAGCGGTTTCGCGCTGATCGTTCTGGACAGCGAGCAGGAGTTGCAGCTCGCTTCGTGCCGCGCTCTCGCAGGCACGCGCCATCTCCGCGAACGACCTTGCGCTCTGTCTCAGAACGTAGGTGGGCCGCGACGTACCCATGAGAGCGTCGATCACCTGATTGACTGCAGGCAATCCCGACATGGCGTAAAGCGACTGTCTCAGGCGCTCGCAGAAATCGGCGGACGAAAGGTTGGCAGGCGTCAGCTCATCGGGCCGCAGGAGGCCTGCCCGCATCAGGTACCCCGCCGATCGGCGCTGAAGGATCCGAGCAGCGGCCTGGGGGTCGAACGCCATCGCCTGGTTCGCCCACCATGCGCTGCCGAACACGACCGGCACACTCGATCCCGGAAATTCCGCCGCAAGCCGATCCCGCACATACGAGACAACCTGAGGAAGCTCGCGGTCGACGTCTGAGAGATCGTCGATGCGGTTGATGAGGACGACGATGCGATCCTTGTTGAGGCCCCGCATCATCCGAAGCAGCGCGACATCGTTTTCCGACAGCGGCTGCCGAGCCGTGAGTACGACGACGTAGATGTCCGCCGAGCCGAGGCTCCGCCGCGTGATCTCGTCGCGAATGAGGGACGGATCGTTCGTGCCGGGCGTATCGATGATCGTGGACGGGAAGGCGAACGGCCCCTGCTGGCAGTAGATGTCCGCGCTTTTGGTGATGTCGGAATATTTGCCGATCAGATTGGGACCGGAAAAATCGCCGGAGCAAACGTATCGCTCGAGCATCCCAGCCGGCAGGCTTTCGAAAAGGTGCGCCTGTCCGAGCAACAGTTCGAATTCGGGCCCGAGCTTCTCTTGGGCGCGCGCGCGCAGCATTTCGGCCTGCTGCTGTAACAGTTCCGGTTCGAACCCAGGCACGAGCCTTTCCGTCAGCTCGCGGATCTTTCCCCCGCCTGCGGCGAGTTCGTTCCACTCGTCCTTCTGCAGGAATGCGAAGATTGCCGAGAACCGGCTGGCAGGCGCGTGGCCGAAGTGGAGGTTCGTGACCGCCGTGGTCCAGGGGGTGACGCTGGTCGGCAGGAAACTGGGATTGCGAATGAAGGCGTTGATGAACGAGCTTTTGCCGGACTTGATCTGACCGACGACGGCAATGCGGCAAGCGAGCTCGCGCATCTGGTGCAAGGCATCGGCGACGAGCGGGCGTGCTGCAGGCTCCACAAGCCCGCCCAGCACATCGCCGCAGCTCAGGAGCTGCTTGCGCAGTTCCTCGAACCTGACCCCGATACGGCCAGAGGACGCGTTTTCCGCCGACCTGCTTGCGTGCAAGCGCACTAACTCCCCAGATTTGCGCCGTGTGACCGACTGCTCAGATCGAGAGCATGAACAGTCGAAGTCGTGGCCGAAACACGTCCGCTTATTCGCAAAAGGGTGCGGTTATCTGACGCTCGGATCCGAGATATAGGCGGCCGCTTCCTGGGTGCCTAGCGAAAGCGCCCGCTCATACCAGGCTTGGGCCAAGGCGGCATTCGTTTCGCTGTCCGCGTAGTTGATCGGACCGCTCCGCGCCGGATCGTAGCTTCGACCGAGCTTTAGGGCCGCCGGGCCCGATCCTTTCTCGGCGGCCTGCTGCAGAAGCTCCCGCGCCGCTTCGATTTTTCCTTCCTGAAGCATCAGCTCGGCCTGGCGAACCATGCCGTCGACCGTGTCGGTGGATTCCCGCTGCCCAGGAGCGCCGCTTGCCGGAGGCGCCAACGTTTCGACCTTGCTCGGCACTGCCCGCTCGGCAGCAGGCGCAGAGCGCGATCCGCGCACCCCAGCATCGTCAGGCCAGGACATGATCAGGTAAACGGTGGCGGTCGAAATCACGGCGGCAGTTGCCGCCGCCAAGTAGACCGCCGTGCTACCCGACTTTTTCTCGGCCACCGCCTTGGCGGGAACGCCGTGCGCCTCGTCTTCGACGATGGGAGTGCCGCGCAACGCCCCGACGTATCCGCGTTGGTCGTCGTCGGGTGTCTCAGCCGTTTTGGCGAGGCCCTTGCTTCCGTCGAGCCCATCGAGGCGGCGAAGAAGCCTCTTGAGATCGTCCATTTTGGGTTCGTCGCTGTGTCCCATGTGAGGCCGTCCCACCCATGTACCTGGCTGCACACCGCACGGTATTCTGACGTCAATATGGAGGCGGAATGAAGCCAACATAAGATCGCGCTACTATAATGGGCTGGAGTTCGGCGCCAAGCGGCCATGCTGACAGACATTTGGGCACTGAGCACAAGCATGCGGCAGGAAACAGTGCGTTCCTTACCTGTTTTCTAAAGTCATGCGAGAGCAAAAAGTAGTATTCTTACAAACTCCGATGGCCAGAACTCAAACAGGCACATTGCTTGCTCCGAGCGACATGACCAGAAAACAACATCAGCGCGGATGACCAACCGATTGCACGCGAAATAGGACCGACCGCCATGACCAGGCTGCGCGCTCTCCTCGTGATCTCGTCAGTTGCGATAGCTGGCGGAAGCTGCCCTGCGGCTGCGGCTCCGGACAAAGGCGACACCGCGTTCCTGATGGTCTCTACCGCGCTTGTGTTGCTCATGACGGTCCCCGGCTTAGCCCTCTTCTACGGGGGGCTCGTCCGCACCAAGAACGCGCTCGCGATGCTGATGCAGGTTTACGCGACCGTCTGCCTCGTCTGTCTGATCTGGATGATCTACGGCTACAGCCTCGCCTTCAGCACGGATCCGCGTGTTGCTCCGTTCGTCGGCGGCCTTTCCAAGGCGTTCCTATCCGGCATCACACCGGACTCCACCGCTCCCACATTCTCCAACGGTGTCTATATTCCCGAATATGCGTACATCTGGTTTCAGATGACGTTCGCGGCGATCACGCCCGCGCTCATCGTTGGCGCCTTCGCCGAACGCATGCGATTTTCCGCAATACTCCTCTTCATGGCGCTCTGGGTGACGATCGTCTATTGCCCGATCGCCCACATGGTTTGGTACTGGCCCGGCCCCGATGCGTTGAGCGACGCTGCACGCGCAGCAGCGTCGGCAACCGGTGATGCAAAGGCAGCGGCGGACGCAAAATTACAGAGCCTGATGGCAAGTTCGGGCCTCGCGTTCCAATGGGGCACCATCGACTTCGCCGGCGGCACAGTCGTGCACATCAACGCCGGCATTGCGGGCTTGATTGGCGCTCTCATACTTGGTCCCCGCTCGGGCTATGGCCGTGAGCCTATGCCGCCCCACTCGCTCACGCTCAGCATGGTCGGTGCGGCGCTCTTGTGGGTCGGCTGGTTCGGCTTCAACTGCGGATCGAACCTGGAGGCCAACGGAACAGCGGCCCTCGCCATGGGCAACACGTTTGGCGCCACGGCCGCTGCGGCTCTCACGTGGGCCTTCACAGAGTGGATCGTTAAAGGAAAGCCGACCACCCTCGGCCTCATTACAGGTATGGTGATCGGACTCGTCGCAGTCACTCCGGCGTCCGGCTTTGCGGGTCCGATGGGCAGCATCGTGCTCGGTGTCGTAAGTGCTATTGTCGGGTACGTGGCGTGCACCTGGTTGAAGAGCAAGCTGGGCTACGATGACAGCCTCGACGTGTTCGGCGTGCACTGCATCGGCGGCATTGTCGGTGCGCTGGCCACAGGCATCCTCGTCGCCCCGCAGTTCGGCGGAACGGGCGTCGCCGACTACATCGCCCAACCCGGCCAAATAACCGTCACATACGACATGGGCGCGCAGATGCAGGCCCAGCTCAAGGCCGTGGCGCTCACGCTCATCTGGTCAGGTCTGATTTCCGCCGTGCTCTATAAATTTGTCGATCTTGTCGTTGGCCTGCGCCCAGCGAAGGACCGCGAGCGCACGGGCCTGGATCTCACAGAGCACGGCGAGCGCGCCTATCACTTCTAGTCGCTCGCCGCTGCTTGCCGATCCTTGCGCAACCTCCGCTTGTCAGGATGCCTTGGCGGCCATAGAACTTCGGGCGAGGGCCTCGAAGAAAAAACAAGACCAAGGTGAAGGGATGACGCTCCGCTCGCGTGCGTGCATGTTCGGGCTTCTCACGCTCGCTGCATGTCTTATTGCCAAGAGTGCCGACGCAGCCTCTCGGCTTTGCGCTCTCCGGAGCGGCCCCAAAGGTCCCTGCTCCTGCAAGGTTATCGGCGGCGGCGCCGGGGAATTCGAGGTCGTCGGCAAACGTTTTTGCCAGAAGTCGCCGCAGGCTAAAGATTCTTCCGCGCCGGCCACGGATACCGCAACGCCGGCTCCCGACACCACCCCTGTGGCGCCCGCCGTGCGGACGATCGAAACGGCTGCGACGCAAAAATCTGTCGAGTCCACGCCAGTCGCCCAAGCAGCACCTGCTTCGGGTCGGCTTCAGACCATCCGCGAGCGTGGCAAGATCCTGTGTGGCGTCAACACTGGGCTCATCGGCTTCTCCGCGCTCTCGCAAACAGGTGAATGGCTCGGCCTCGACGCGGATTTTTGCCGCGCCGTAGCGGCCGCCGTCTTTGAGGATGCGACGAAGGTCGAGTTCGTGCCCGTTGAGACGAATGAGCGTTTCGAAGCCCTTCAATCCGGCAAAATCGATCTCCTGGCACGCAACACGACGTGGACCATGGCCCGTGATGTCGACATGGGCCTTGAGTTTGCCGGCGTGCTCTATTTCGACGGCCAGGGCTTCATGACCAGCGACGATCGCGGTCTCGTCTCGGCCCAGCAGCTCGCAGGGCTCAAGGTCTGTGTTGAAGCGGGAACAACGACCGAGCAGAACATGGCCTACTACTTCAAGACCCACGGCCTCGACGTCGAGACTCAAACATATCCGGGTCGCAAGGAAATGCTCGACGCCTATACGAGCGGCAAGTGCGACGCCTACTCCGGCGACCGCTCTGCATTGTTCTCCGATCGCGCAAGTTTTCCTGAACCGGCAAAGCACGCCGTACTGCCCGAGGTGATCTCGAAGGAGCCGCTCGGCCCCGTCGTAGCGGGCGGGGACCATGCGTGGTCCGAAATCGTGCGCTGGACTCTGGCGGGCTTGATCAACTCCGAGGAGGTCGGCCTCGATCGCGCGAGCGCGGCCGCCCCGGCCGAACTTGAAGGAGATGCGCGCCGCCTCGTTGACGGAGCGGCAGCCAGTTCCGAGAAACTCGGCCTCTCTAAGGCATGGCTCCGCAACGTGATCGCTGCAACGGGCAACTACGCCGAAATTTTTGACGCGAACCTCGGCAAGCAGAGCCCGCTTGGGATGGATCGCGGGATCAACGCTTTGTGGAAGCGCGGCGGCATCCAGTTCGCACCACCGATGTGGTGAGAGAGGGCCACAAGTCGAATGACTTCACCATCTGACCGGCATCCCGCCTTCACCGCCGCGCACGTTGCGCGTGCGCTGGCGTGCGCCGTGATGATGTTGTTCCATCCGGCCGCTGCGATCGCGCGCGAACGCGTCCCACCACCCGAACCTAGCTTCGAGGCGTGGGTCAGCCCGCAAGCCGAACAGCAAATGGTGCAGGCGATCGACCAGTATCAGCGCATCGTCTCCGGCGGCGGCTGGCCGCGCCTACCTGATCGCATCACCCTGCGGCCCGGCGACAGCGGTGCCGAAGTTGCAATCGTAAGGCGGCGGCTGGAACTCTCGGGCGAACTGCGATCCGGTGCGTCCGACAAGTATTTCTTCGACCAAGCTCTCGAAGCCGCCGTTAAGCGCTACCAGCTTCGCAACGGCGTGGAACCGACCGGCATCGTCTACGGCATCACGCAACGGCTGATGAACGTTCCGGCAGAAACGCGCCTGAAGCAACTTCAGTTGAACCTCGCGCGCATGCGCGAACTCATGCCGAAGACAACGGCGCCAAGATTCATCCTGATGAACGCCGCCAGTTTCGAGCTGCAGGCGATCCGCAGCGGGCGCGTCGAGCTGACGAGCCGCACCATCGCCGGAAAGCGCGCCACGCCGACACCTGTCGTCAGCGCCCAGGTTCAGGCCATCAACCTGCTTCCCTATTGGCATGTGCCCGGCACCATCGCTAAGGCCGCGCTCGTGCCCATGATCCGCAAAGACCCAGCCTATCTCTACAGGGAGCGCATTCGCGTCTTCTCGTCGTTCGGCGGCGAGGAGATCGACCCCGCGACCGTCAATTGGTGGGGGCCCGAAGCGGAGCGTTACGTGTTCCGCCAGGATCCCGGTCCGCAAAACGCGCTCGGCGTGCTTCGCTTCGACATGCCGAACAAGCACATCGTCTATATGCATGACACTCCGATGAAGAACCTCTTCGGCTATTTCGAGCGCGCCATAAGCGCCGGTTGCGTGCGAGTGCAGAATTACCTCGATCTCGCCGCCTGGGTGCTCGACGGGTTCGGAGGCTGGACGCGCGAAAAGATCGAGCAATCGATTGCAAGCGGTGCTCGGCCGACCATCAAGCTGCCAGCAGTCATTCCTGTCCACTTCATCTATCTCACGGCTTGGATGGATGGCGGCACCGTCCAGTTCCGCAACGACCTCTACAATCAAGACGACAAGGCTTTTGATACGGGCGAGGCCGTCGCGACAAGCACGATTCCGATGACCATCGCGCCGTGACGGAACAAACGTCACCGCCAGGCATTTGCCGATCCGTCGGGCTCCGACGGAATTGGGGTGTCTCCACGTTGTAGTTTTGGCCGCTGGAAAGTCGCCGATCGTGATCTTCTGATCACGGCGTGCACGAGGGATGGGGTATTATGACACTGAATTCCGCGAAAGATCAGCGTTTTGCGATCGCTGCTTTTATCGCCTGCGCTGTGGCCTTCGCGACTATGCTGCCCCAGACCGCCGAGGCCCAAAGGCGCCGCGGCCCGCCCACGGATCCTGTCGTTTCCGTCTATGACGTGAAATCCGAGCCGGTGAACGAACGCGTTGCAGCGGTCGGCTCCGGCCGCGCTCGCGAACAGGTCACGCTCACCACCCGCGTCGCCGGTGTCATTTCGGGGATTCTCTTTAAAGGTGGTGACAAGGTCGAAGCCGGCCAGCCGCTGGTCAAGCTGAGCTCCGAGCCCGAAGCCATCGCGGTCGAAACAGCGGACGCCCAGCGCGCGCAGGCCTTCGATGCCGTGGAGCGTTACAAGCAGCTCAACGAAGCGGCCGTTTCCCGTGTCGCACGATCCGAAGCCGAAACCGCGCTCAAGGTCGCCGACGCCGCATTGCGCCGCGCGCGCGAAGATCTCGACCGGATGACGATTAAGGCTCCGTTCTCAGGCGTCATCGGCCTCACGAACCTCCAGACTGGCGACTATCTCGCGGTCGGCAATCCTATTGCGTCGCTCGACGATAGGACGTCGATCATCATCGAGTTCACGGTGCCCGAGGCCGTAGCGCCATCCATTAAAGTCGGGATGCCCATGCGGGCGAGCCTCGCCGCCCGTCCCGGCGAAATCTACAACGGCACGATCCAGGGCGTCGGCACACGCATTGATCCCGTCACGCGCACGCTTTCGGTGCGTGGCGAAATCCCAAACCCGGATCTGAAGCTGATTCCCGGCTCGACGTTCTCCGTCAGCGTCCAGTTGTCCGGCGACAAGTCACCCGTAGTTCCCGGCCTTGCGATCCAATGGGACCGGGCTGGCGCCTATGTGTGGCGTCTCACGCCCGACAATACGATTGAACGCGTGAACGCGGCCATTCTCGCGCGCGACGGAGATCGCGTCTTCGTCGAAGCGCCGCTCGAGCCCGGACAGAAGATCGTTTACGAGGGCGGCGGCCTGCTGACAGCCGGACAAAAAGTGAAGCCGCAAGGCTCCTGATAGGCGACCCCACTTGCCTCTTCCCTTTTAGGATTTGGAGCCGCCTCGATGAGCGCCCACGGACAGCAACCTGCAAGCTCCCCCGGCGAACCTAAGAACACCGGCGGCTGGGTCAGCGTCTTCATTCGCCGCCCGATCCTGGCGATGGTGATGAATCTGCTGATCATCATCGCCGGCATCGCCGCGGTCCAATCGATCGAGATCCGCGAACTGCCGGACGTGGACCGCCCTGTCGTCACCGTCCGCTCGAGCTACCCGGGTGCGTCTCCTGAGAGCATGGACGCGCAGATCACGGCCATCATCGAAAGCGCTGTCTCCCGCGTACAGGGCGTGACGAGCATTTCGTCCAACTCGTCGTACGGGTCGAGCCGCGTCGCCGTCGAATTCTCAACCGGCACCGACATGCAGGTGGCCGCAATGGATGTCCGCGATGCCGTGGCCAGCGTCCAAGGCCAGCTCCCGAACGACATGGAAGACGAGCCGCGCGTGGTGAAAGCCGATGCGGACGCCACGCCCATCATCCGCATGTCGGTGGCCTCCGACACGCTCTCGGAAAGCGAGCTAACCGATCTCGTCAACAACGTGATCGAAGACCGCCTCGCTGCGGTGGAAGGCGTCGCGGCGGCGAACTCCTACGGCCTGCGCGCCAGAACGATTGAAGTTCGTGTCTCGCAAGTCGCTCTCGCCGCCCGCGGGTTGAGCCTCAACGACCTCATCACGACCATCGGAAAGGCCTCCGTCACGACGCCTTCGGGCGCCCTCGAAAACGCCACGCAGCAGTTGATCGTCCGCGCCGAAGCACCCGTGGATACGCCCCAGGACGTAGCCGCCCTCGAACTCAATCCCCAAACCAAAGTGGGTGACGTCGCCTTCGTCCGCTGGGCCTTCCAGGAAGCAACGGCGATGACACGGCTCGACGGTCAAGCCGCCATCGGCGTCGAAATCATCCGGCAGGCTAAAGCCAACACCATCGCCATTTCGGAGGGCATCCGCGCGGCCGTCGCCGAACTTCAGCAATCCATGCCCAAGGGCGTCACCATCGCCATCACATCGGACGACGCCATCTTCATTCGCGAGTCGATTCGCGAAGTGGTCCTGACCCTCATTCTCTCGACGATCATCGTCATTCTCATCATCTATGCGTTCCTCGGATCAGCCCGCGAAACCGTTGCGCCCGCATTCGCAATTCCGGTCTCGCTGATCGGCACGCTAGCGGCAATCTGGATCGCGGGCTTTTCGATTAACGTCCTCACCCTTCTCGCGCTCGTTATCGCAACGGGCCTTGTGGTCGACGACGCCATCATCGTGGTCGAGAACATCGCGCGGCACCGGGCCATGGGCACTGGACCCCGCGCGGCTGCAGTCATCGGCACGCACGAGATCGTTTTCGCCGTTCTGGCCACCACCGCGACGCTCGTCGCCGTGTTCGTCCCGATTTCATTCATGCCGGGCATTGTCGGCAATCTCTTTTCGGAATTCGGCTTTGTTCTGGCCTTCGCCGTGACGATCTCATCGATCGTGGCGCTCACCGTTTGCCCGATGCTTGCGGCCCGGCTTGGCACTGCGGAACACCCTACCTCCGACAGCGAGAAAAAGAGCTGGTTTACGCGCCTTGGCAGTGGCCTCGCATCCGCTTACGCGCGCATCCTCGACCTATGCTTGCGCGCCCGCTACCTGGTGGTTCTACTTTGCCTCGGTTTCGCCGCGCTCGGCTGGACGGCCTACAAGCTGCTGCCGCAGGAAATCACGCCCTCCGAAGACCGCGGCATGATTCAGATCAGCTTGCGCGCGCAGCAGGGCGCAAATCTCGAATACATGTCAAAGCTCACGGAGCGCGTCGAAGTCGCGCTCGCCGAACTCAAGAACAGCGGCGAGGTTACGGGCGTGCTGACGACTGTCGGCGCGGGCGGGACGAACAGCGCCACCGTCGTCGCCTCACTTGCCGATTGGAGCGAACGCAGCCGCTCGCAACAGCAGATCCAAGCCGAGTTGCAGCGCAAGCTCTCGGGCATTCCGGGACTTCAGATATCGCTGCGCTCTGCCAACAGCCTCGGCATCCGCGGCGGTGGCCAGGGACTTCGCTTCGCTATCGCCGGCCCCGACTATAACAAGCTGGCCGATGTTGCAGCCAAGCTCGCGGCCAAGCTGGCTGCCACGCCCGGCTTCACCAACGCTCGGACCGACTACGACACGACGCAACCCCAGCTTTCGGTACGCATCAACCGCGAAGCGGCAACGAAGCTTGGCGTTCCGATCGATACGATCACCAGCTTGATCAACACCATGGTCGACTACCAGAAGGCTGCCGATCTCTTCATCGGCGACGAGATCGTGGAAGTGCAGGTGAAGGCCGGCGGCCGCCCCATCAACGACCCGTCCGATCTGGGCAATCTGTTTGTGAAAACGAACGACGGCCACTTCATCAGCCTGTCCTCGCTCGTCACCATCAAGGAGAATGCCATCTCGCCCAGCCTCGGCCGCGAGGATCGTCAGCGCTCCGTGCCAATCTCCGCGAACCTTGACGAAGGCATGGCGCTTGGCGAGGCCGTAACGGCCATGCGCGCGGCTGCCGCCGAGGTGCTGGAACCGCAGATGTCGATCATTCTCCTCGGTGAGGCACGGACGCTTGCGGAAACCTCTCAGAACACCGCGTTCGTGTTCGGCATCGCCCTTCTCGTCGTTTTCATGGTCTTGGCAGCCCAGTTCGAAAGCACCGTCAGCGCGCTCGTCATCCTGTGCACGGTGCCCTTCGGCCTTGCCGCCGCGACGCTGGCAATCGCGCTCACAGGCGGCACGATGAACATCTACAGCCAGATCGGCCTGGTGCTGCTCGTCGGCATCATGGCCAAGAACGGCATTCTGATCGTTGAGTTCGCGAATCTTCGTCGCGATGAGGGCATCGACGTTGACAAGGCGATCCGCGAAGCCGCCACCACGCGCCTTCGCCCCGTCATGATGACGATGGCTGCCGCAGTACTCGGCGCCTTGCCGCTCATTTTCGCACACGGCGCTGGCGCGGAAGCGCGCCTCGCGCTCGGCTGGGTCATCATCGGCGGCCTCGGCTTCGCCACCATCTTTACGCTATTCCTGACACCGGTGGCTTATCGCTTCCTGGCTCCCCTGTCCAAGCCGCGCGTGCATGAGACACAGCTTCTCGCCCAGGAGCTCAAAGCTGCTAGCCACGGATAGCGCCGATGACTGTCGGCTAAGCGGCGCGGAAGCTGCGGACGGCCAACCATCCGATCAGAAGAAACGTAATCAGCACGGCTCCCTGGGTCGCCGCGAAAGGCAGTTCCGATTGGGTGGGAGCGAGAACATTCAAAGCGGGGTTCTTCAAGAAGGTCTGAACGACCAGAACGAAGACGTTGAGATAGAGCGCGAGCGTCGTACTCAGCACGTAAACGGTTCGCCAGATTCCCTGCAGTGATGTGCCATAGCGCGCATAGACCGCCACGGCGAGCACAACGAGCGAGATGATCGCTACGATGTGCGATGGCAAGAGCTGGACGAATGGAAATCCGAACGCAGTGACGTTCGTCGCCACCGTGGCCGCGAGGAAAATATGGGTCGCGCCGTCCAGCCGGTTGTTGGAGAGGAAACCACCGATCACGACGAATCCGGCCGCAATACCCACCAAGCTAATCACGATGTGAAAAAGCGTAAATCCATCCAAGCCAAAAAGCATGTGTCCCCCCTTTGGCACGCGGCCACGCGCGTCAAACTCCCAAAACTCCGTGACAAGACAAACTCATCGCGCATCATCCCTCAAGAAGAACCTTTCGCGCGGCAGCTAAAAACTCTTCGGAAACTGGGTGGCCTTCTGTGGCGCGGGAAAGCGCAAGCGCTCCCACGAGCAGGCTCGCGGTGGTAAGGACCTCCTCGCGTGAGGCTTTCTTCTTGCCGCGTGCAAGCAGGGCCGACATGCGTTCCAGAAGCGAGTTGACGCCGGCCGCGAAAGCGGCCCGGATCGGTCCCTGGCGCACCTCCCGCCCGATGTCGCCACACAGCGCAGCCATCGGGCAGCCCTCAGCTCGCTCGTCTCGGTGACTTGTCCGCGTGTACCGCTTGATGAAAACTTGCCGGGCGGCATCGCCTTCGCCTGCATGGCGCGACAGCATCTCATCATAAAACTGTCTCTTCTGTTCGAACGCCGCGTCGCACGCCGCGACCACCAGGGCCTCCTTCGATGCGAAATGGCCATAGAAAGCGCCGTGCGTCAGACCTGCCTGGGCCATCAGCGCCGGGACGCTCACACCGTCGATGCCGTGCTCGGGAATGAGACGTGAAGCAGCCTCGATGACCTCGACGCGATGCTGATCCGCCTGCTTACGCGAAACGCGAGGCATGACTTTCTCCTCCTACTTAACCCGGCAATCTACGCCGCCAAGGGCGCCATGCGCTTCGGACCTTCGATAGTGCGAAGTCCCGCGAACGCGAGTGCCGCAACAATGCACAGCGCCCCGGCAACAAAAAACGCCGGAAGATAGGTTTCGTAAACGGTGCGCGTCAGTCCCGCGCCGTAAGCGGCAGATGCCGCTCCCAATTGGTGCCCGGCGAAGATCCAGCCGAAGACTATATTGGCCTTGCCGTCGCCGAAGCGCTCGGCCGTGAGCTTGACCGTAGGTGGCACCGTCGCGATCCAATCGAGACCATAGAACATCGCGAAGACCGTGAGCCCTACGACCGAGAAATCGCTGAATGGAAGATACATCAGCGAGAGGCCGCGAAGGCCATAATACCAGAACAGCAGCCAGCGATTGTCGAACCGGTCGGACAGCCAACCGGAGCCGAGTGTCCCAAAGAAATCGAAAATGCCCATCATCGCCAGAATGCCGGCCGCGCTTACGGCGGCAAGACCATAGTCGCCACATAGGGGGATGAAGTGCGTCTGGATGAGCCCGTTGGTGCTCGTCCCGCAGATGAAGAACGTACCAAACAGGATCCAGAACACGCCGGAGCCGGCGGCTTCCCGTAAAACGCGCAGCGGAACCAGAAGCGAGGCACCAAATCCGCCAGGGCTCTCGGCATGCGGCTTCACTTCCGTCTCGCCGTACAATGGCAAATCGACATCGGCCGGACGCTCCCTCATAAGCAGAGCGACCGCGAGCGCGCACACGATGAGCGCAGCGCAAACGAGGCCAAGCGCAGGCCGCCACCCCATGGCCTCCGTCAGCTTCGCCAACGCGGGAAGGAAAATGAGCTGTCCCGACGCCGTGCTCGCCGCCAGCAGACCCATGACGAGACCGCGGCGCTCCGAAAACCAGCGCATAGCCACAGTCGCACCGAGCACCATGGCCATCAGCCCGGTTCCGAGGCCAACGGCAACGCCCCACAGAAGAACGAGCTGCCAGACTTCGTTCATGAAGAGAGAGGCTGAAAGGCCAACGAGAATGATCGCTAGCGCCGTGAGCACGACATGGCGCACACCGAACCTGTTCATGAACGCGGCCGCGAAAGGACCGATCAGGCCGAACAGCACGAAGCGGATCGCGAGTGCCGACGAGATCTCGTCGCGCCGCCATCCGAACTCCTTTTCAAGCGGTTCTATGAAAACACCCGGCGCTCCAACCGCGCCGGCGGTCACCAGCATCGTGAGGAACGTGACGCCGACGACCACCCAGCCGTAATGGATTTCCCGCGCGCGAAGCGCCGATGCGACCGTGCGCGCTAGCATGCGTTCACCTCTGCATCCTCCGTCATAGTCCCCATCCCTCCGCGACACAGCATCACAAGCGCGTGCGCAATATTGCATTATGGTCGTCATATAATATTTTCACTGTCGTGACCAGCCGGCTTCCAGCGGGTCTTGGAGGAATTTGACTATGATCCCGTCGGATCCCATCGTCATTGCTTCAGCGATCAGAACGCCGCTTGGCCGCTTCATGGGAGAACTCGCGCCGCTGAGCGCATCCGCACTCGGCGCCCACGCAATCCGCGCGGCGGTGGAGCGCGCGAACTTGGCGCCCGGCAAGGTCGACGAGGTGATATTCGGCAATGTGCTCCAGGCCGGACAAGGACAAGCGCCGGCACGTCAAGCAGCGCGTGCCGCCCACCTTCCCGACTCCGTGGCAGCTTCGACCATCAACAAAGTCTGCGGCTCCGGCATGAAGGCTACCATGCTGGCCCACGACCTTCTGCTTGCCGGATCGGCAGATATCATCGTCGCGGGCGGCATGGAATCGATGTCCAACGCGCCTTACCTGCTGGCGAAGGCTCGCAGCGGCTATCGCTCCGGGCATGATCGCATCATCGATCACATGCTGCTCGACGGCCTGGAAGACGCGTATGAAAATGGCCGCAGCATGGGCGACTTCGGCGAAGCGACTGCGGAGCGGTACCAATTCACCCGCGCCGACCAGGACGCTTTCGCGATCGAAACGCTGACACGCGCGCAGCAAGCGATCAAGACCGGCGCATTCGTCGACGAAATCGCTCCGGTCGCGCTTGCCACAAAGGAAGGGGACAAGATTATCTCTTCTGACGAGAACCCGCTGAAGGTGTCTGCCGAAAAAATCGCAAAGCTGAGGCCGGCGTTTCGAACCGACGGCACGATTACCGCTGCCAGTTCGTCGGCCAATGCCGACGGTGCTGCAGCGCTCGTGCTGACGCGGCGGTCCGTTGCCGACAGCGAGGGCCTGCCGGTCCTCGCCACCATTCGCGCCCACTCCACCCATAGCCTGGAGCCCGCGTGGTTCACCACGGCGCCGATTCCGGCCATGCGAAAGGTTCTGGCCAAGGCCGGATGGGATGCGAACGACGTAGACCTATACGAGGTTAATGAAGCATTCGCCGTCGTCGCCATGGCCGCGCAGAAGGAATTGGGCATCGCCCGCGACCGCCTCAACGTAAACGGCGGCGCTTGCGCCCTGGGGCACCCGATCGGCGCCACTGGGGCGCGTTTGATCGTCACGCTTTTGCACGCGCTACGGCAGACGGGAGGCAGGAAAGGCGTGGCCTCGGCGTGCATTGGCGGCGGCGAGGCCACCGCCATAGCCCTGGAGATTCCCAACCGTTGACTTCTGTCACTAGCTTTTTGGTGGCTAAGCCCTATGTTGGGAAATCCTGACGTAGGGCGACCGCCGTGACACACCGGCTCCGCAGCCGGCTTGGAAGCCGGAAATCCTGGTCTGCGCTACTGGCCGTGCTGCTGAGCACGCTCGCCGGCGCGTTTGCGTTCGGGCCAAGCAGCACCGTGGCGGGTGGCGTTTCTGTATCCGAGCACAGCACCGACGCGCGCACGACCGGCAAGCCTGCATCGCTGCGCCTTGATGCAATCGACCCATCTCTAAATCTAGGCGGCGCTGCTGATACCAGTGCCGACCTCGCCGGGCGCGGCCACGATATCGGACCTTGGAGCGGGACCGCGGCGGCAGTCTTGCCTCAGCGGACGACCTTGCACATTGGCGTCTCTCGTGTCCGGGACGGACGAACCCGCGCTCCGCCGCTTGCATAGCGCCTTTGCGCTTATTCGCTCACCACAATTGATTTCACCCCGACCCGTTTGAAGCGCGGCTTCGAACGGCAGTCGGCACAGATCGCAACCGCTTTCGGGCAATGACCCGAGGCGGCGGCCGTACATGGGAATTCGTACCATGCTGCACTTCTCGCGCTTCAAAACCACTATCATTCTGGGGTTCTGCCTTTTGGGGATCTTGCTGAGTATTCCCAACCTCCTGCCGCACGGCTCTCTGCCGGCATGGGTGCCTCAACCACGCGTCAATCTCGGCCTCGACTTGCAGGGCGGCTCCTACCTTCTGCTCGAAGTCGACATGAACTCCGTCATCAAGGAGCGCATTGCCACCACGCGCTCGACAGTCGCCGAGACCTTGCGCAAGGCGAAGGTTCCCTTCACGTCCGTTGTCGCCGGCAAGGACAGCGTCAGCATTACGTTCGCCGACGCGACACAACTCGCAGCCGGCCGCCAGGCCCTGAATGATATTCTGAGGGAACGGGTCGAGGGACCGGCTCACGCTCTGGTGTTCTCGCCCACGACCGACAACAACACCCTGAACCTGACGCTCAACCCGGAAGCCGTCACGGATCTTTCGAGCAAAGCCGTTCAGCAGTCTATCTCCATCGTTCGCCGCCGCATCGACGAAACCGGCGTCAACGAGCCGGTCGTTGCGCGTCAGGGCCAGAACCGCGTCCTGGTGGAGCTGCCCGGCGTATCGGATCCAGACCGCATCAAGCGACTGCTAGGGTCCACCGCCAAAATGACCTTCCGTCTTGTCGCGCCGGAGGGCACGCCCGCTGGCCCCGAGGTCGAACTTCTGCCGATGGCCAACAAGGCCGAAGGCATTCCGAAACTCGCCGTTCGCCGCCACGTCGAAGTCGACGGCATGAACCTGACGCGCGCAACCGCGGCACTCGATCATCGCGCCGGCGGTTGGGTCGTCGATTTCGGGCTCGACTCGATCGGTACGCGCCGCTTCGCCGACGTCAGCACCAAGCACGTCGGCCAGCCCTTCGCCATCGTGCTGGATAACAAGGTGATCAGCGCTCCCGTCATTCGCGAGCCCATCATCGGCGGTCAGGGCCAGATCAGCGGCAACTTCACGGTAGAGGAAGCCAACGATCTCGCCGTGCTGTTACGCGCGGGCGCGTTGCCCGCTCCGCTCACCATCGTCGAGGAGCGGTCGATCGGCCCGAGCCTCGGCGCCGACGCGATCCGCGCCGGCCTCTACTCGATCGTGGCGGGCTTCATCTTCGTCGTTGCCTTCATGATCACCACGTACGGCCGCTTCGGCCTGTTCGCGGCCGCGGCACTTCTTGTCAACTTGGCGCTGACCATGGCCGGCCTGTCCATGATGGGTGCGACGCTGACATTGCCCGGCATGGCAGGCATCCTGCTCGCGCTCGGCATGGCGGTGGACGCCAACATCCTCATCAACGAGCGCACGCGCGAAGAGCTCACCAAGCGCAACGGCGTCATCGCGTCCATCGAAACCGGCTTCCGCCGCGCTTACACGACGATCATGGACGCCAACCTCACGACCCTGATCAAGATGCTGATCCTTTTCGTCGTCGGCGTCGGCGCCATCCGCGGCTTCGCCGTCACCATCAGCCTCGGCATCATCGTGTCGATCTTCACCGCAATCGTGCTCGTTCGCCTGCTCACCGCATGGTGGCTGAAGCGGACACGCCCGAAGACGCTGACCATCGGCACGCGCTTCCGCTTCTTCCCGGACCACACGGCGATTCCGTTCATGCGAGCCCGCTACTCGGGATTGGTCGTTTCCGCTCTCATCAGCTTGGCGTCGATTGGCCTGGCGTTTCATCCCGGCCTCAAGATGGGCATAGACTTTGCGGGCGGCGTCGTGATCGAAGCCAAAACCCCCGCGCCCGCCGATGCTCCGGCCTTGCAAAGCGCGCTCATGAACGCGGGCCTCGGCCCGGTTCAGGTCCAGCGCTTCGGATCACCGGATGACGTGCTGCTTCGCTTCGAGCATCCGGAAGGAACGACCGAGCAGCAACAGGCGGCATTGCAGCATGCCAAGGAAGCCGTCGAGAAGGCGGTTCCCGGAGCTGAGATCCGCCGCGTTGAAGTCGTCGGACCTTCCATCGGTGCGGAATTGCTGAATGACGGCATGTGGGCACTTGGGCTCGCCGCCATCGCCATGTTCGCCTACATCACGTTCCGCTTCGAATGGCCGTTCGCCGTTGGCGCGGTCGTGACGATGTTCCTGGACCTCACCAAAACGGTAGGCTTCCTGGCATTGACCGGCTTCGAGTTCAACATGACGTCGATCGCCGCGATCCTGACCATCATGGGCTTCTCGATTAACGACAAGGTGGTGGTCTACGACCGCGTTCGCGAGAATCTCGTGCGGTCGAAGCGTGTCCCGCTGCGGGAGGTCATCGATCGCAGCATAAACGAAACCCTGTCGAGAACGATCGGCACCTCGATCGCGTTGTTTTTAGCGATCGCACCGCTGGCTCTGTTCGGAGGACCGGCACTGCGGGAGTTCGCTCTGACGCTGTTGTTCGGCCTCGTATTGGCGACGAGTTCGTCGATCTTCATTGCGGCCCCGATACTCCTGAACATCGGCGAGCGTTACCTCCGTCGCGGCGGCTCCGTGGGTGAGGCCACACCCGCTCCCGCTGCCCAGGGAAAGCTCAAGGGCGCTTGAGACGCTCCAGCGCGCGCGGAACCTTGATTTTCCGCGCGCGTTGGTTTGACAGCCGATTTAAGGGCGTCAACCCGGAGTTTGTCATGACCAGTACCATCAAGACCGGAATACCGGCGTCCAAAAGTAAGACGCCCGAGAGCGCATCTGACGTCGAAGTCACCAAACGCGATGACGAGACTGTAAGGGATTCCGTAACGGTGGGTCACCCCACCGATTCCGGTACGAGATCCGTTCTTCCGGGTCCCCCTATCCCCCCTGAAATTCAGGATGAGGTGCGAGAGCAAACAAGGCAGGGCGATTCTGCGGCAACGAGCGGCCGCCGAGGCCCTCCTCCGAGACAAAGCGCAGGAGAAGCAATGATCGACTCATCGAAGATCAAGGAGCATATGGAAGTCGTTGGGTCCGATGGGGAGCACGTCGGTACGGTCGACCATTTCGAGGGTGCGGACGTGATCAAGCTGACGAAGAGCGATCCCGCTTCGGATGGCAAGCATCACTACATTCCGCTCGGCTGGGTGAATCGCGTCGATCGCCACATTCACTTGCAGCATCCCGCAGCGGAAGTGATGCGGAACTGGGCATAGCTCCGATCGTCACAACGTCAAAAAGCCGCTGTCCAATCGGGGCAGCGGCTTTTTTCTTTCGATTTATTTGGGCTGCACGTCAGAATTTCCGCCCGGTTCGCCGGGAGGCGGGATGACAGGGGTCTTCCCTTTGAAATCGTCCGGAACCCCTTTCTGGATCCCGGGATCGACGCCTTTCGGCGGCTCAAGCACACCCTCTCCCTCGCGCAGCGCCTTCGACAATGGCTCCTTCGGTTTGGAGCCCGTGCTTGGATCGGCGGGCGGCGTTTCATTTTCGCTCGGGGGTTCCATCACCTCCGGCGGCGTGGCGGGGTTCCCGGGGGGAGGCGTTTGCGCCCAACCGGTCGACGCCAACAATGCAGTGCCGCTGCACACGACGAGCGCAGCGGAAATTCTGTAGCGGGGCATGCGCATCTCGTTTCGGCTCCCTAATCGCCCTGGCTTGTAAGGGAACGGCCGGAGTGCGCCTCTGTTCCCCTTTTCCAAATTACAACGCAACCGCGCGGCGGTACGGGCGTTTCATTACAAACGGGAATTGGAGAGCTTGCCGTCATGTCTGATCGCAGCGCCCTGAAACGCGCAAAGAAGACCGCCGAACAAGGCCAGAAAATCCAGGACCGCATAGACGCGCTAGACCGCAACAACACGAAAAAGCCAAAGAAGCAGAGCGCGGTCCAAGCCGGCCAGCGCGAATATCCGGACAAGCTGGACCCCATCCATCTCGACAAGCCGGGACTGGAAGCCGATTTGGCAACCGCACCCATGTATGAGGCGCCCGACTATCTCGGCTCAAGCTGAAAGACATGGTTGCGCTGATCTCAGGAGGCGGCGCCCTTCACGCGCAAAGAGGACGGCACATGAAAGCTGGAAGCTCCATCATCATGACGGGATCGGTCACAGGCTTTCAGGGCAGCAAGGAGCTTCTGGATTACTCCATGACCAAGGGCGGCATTCACGCCTTCACCCGCTCGCTTTCCGCGAGCCTGCTCCCGAAGGGAATCCGGGTGAATGCGGTGGCGCCAGGTCCCGTGTGGACACCGCTCAACCCGGCCGACCGCTCCGCGGAGAATGTCAGCAAATTCGGTTCGAAAACCCCAATGGCGCAGCCTGAAGAGATCGCACCGGCCTACGTGTTTCTCGCTGCTCCGACGTGCTCGAGCTACATCACGGGCGAGTTACCGCCGATCATCGGCGGCTACGGCTGACGCGACCGGATGTCAGGAACCACGCGCGGGATGCGTGGTTCGCTTCACAAGCGCCGGCCTGTCGACCGGCGACAACCAAAAGCAAAATGGAGAACACGCCATGGGATTTTTTACACGCGACATTAAGACGATGGATGACCTGTTCGTGCACATGCTGCGCGACATCTATTACGCCGAGAACCAGATTGTTAAGGCTCTTCCCAGCATGGTCAGCAAAGCGACCGATCCCCAGCTCAAGAGCGGTTTCGAAACGCATTTGAAGGAAACCAAAAATCAGATCGTCCGGCTCGAGCAGGTGTTCAAGCTGCACGGCGTGGATATATCGGGTGTGACCTGTCCTGCGATCGACGGTATTCTGAAGGAAGCCGACGAAGTGGCAGGCGAAGTTGATGACAAGGCGGTTTTGGATGCCGCTCTCATCGCCGCGGCACAGGCTGTCGAGCACTACGAGATCACGCGCTATGGCACGCTCGTCGCGTGGGCCAAGCAGCTCGGCCGCAACGATTGCGCAAGCCTCCTCCAACAGAATCTCGACGAGGAAAAAGCGACCGATTCAAAGTTGAACACGATGGCCGAAAGCCGGCTCAACCGGCGCGCGGCGTAGTCAAGCGATCAAAACCCATCGACCTATCAAGCCCGGCAGCAAAACTGCCGGGCTAATATTTTCGGGTTTCACATTCTGAGGCGAGGCCGGAACAAACATCAGCGGCCGGAATTGATGGAAGAAGAAAAAACAACAAACACTCGGAGGCCGCTGTGTACGAACTCGTTTTTACAGTTTGCTCCGTCGTTGCCGGCGCCGCCTGCCGAGAAGCAAATCCCATTCCGCTCGAGGAGCATGTAGGTCTGATGGGCTGCCTGATCGCCTCGCAAATCGAAGGCGCGAAATGGACGGAGACCCATCCCAACTTCTACGTGTCGCGATACACGTGCCAGCCCGCAAAAATGTATGCCCGCACGTGAGCCGCTCACGAGGTCGTCTTGTCGAGAACCTCCCGGATCTTTTTCGATAGCTCATCGAGAGTGAACGGCTTCGCGAGGAATTGCACACCCGGATCGAGGACGCCGTTGTGAACGACGGCGTTTCTCGTGAACCCTGTCATAAACACAACTTTTAACTCCGGACGCAGCGACAGTGCGGCATCGGCTAACTTCTTGCCGTTCATCTCCGGCATCACAATGTCGGTTAGCAGCAGATCGACGTGCTTGCCAGCTTCGAGATGCGTCAGGGCATCGCGAGCTCCGCTCGACTCGATAACGGAGTATCCGAGCTCGCGCAACTCGGCGGCGGTCAGTTGCAGAACGCGCGCCTCATCCTCCACGAGTAGCACGACCTCCGTCCCCTTGATTTCGGTTGGGCCGACTTGTTCCGGCACGCGCTCGATCTCGGTCGCGTAGTGACGAGGCAGATAGATCTTGATCGTCGTTCCTTGGCCAACCTCGGAATAGACCTTGATGTGCCCGCCGGTCTGCTTCACGAAGCCGTAAACCTGTGAGAGCCCGAGTCCCGTGCCCTTGCTCTGATCCTTGGTGGTAAAGAAGGGATCGAAGGCTTTGGCCAAAACGTCGGCGGGCATTCCGCAGCCGGTATCCGTCACGGCCAGCAACACATATTGGCCAGCCGGGACACCCGGATGAAGCCGGGAATATCGATCGTCCAGGTGGCAGTTCGCGGTCTCGACGGTGAGACGGCCCCCATCGGGCATGGCATCGCGCGCATTGACGCAGAGATTAAGAATGGAGTTCTCGAGCTGGACCGGGTCCGCGTGTGTCAGCCAAAGACCGCCGCCGAGAATAGTTTCCATCTGGATGGACTCGCCGATGGCACGCGCGATCAGCTCGGAAATACCCGCGACGAACTTGTTCGCGTCGATGGCCTTGGGAGCGAGCGGTTGCTGACGCGAAAAGGCGAGGAGCCTTTTCACCAGCGTCGCCGCCCGGGTGGCACCGTCGAGCGCGCCTGCCAGAAACGTTTCCGCGCCCGCCTCACCCCGTGCGAGCCGCTTTTGCGCCAAACCGATACCGCTGATGATGACCGCGAGCATGTTGTTGAAGTCGTGCGCAATACCTCCCGTGAGATTGCCGATGGCCTCCGCCTTCTGCATCTGGCGCACCTGAATCTCGGCCGCATCCCGTTCCTCGATAGACGATAAGAGCGCCGCGTTCGCGCTCGAAAGCTCGCGCTCGCTTCTTCGCGCGTGAGTGATCCACATCGCGAGGGCGGTGAGCGTAGCGGTGAATGCCAACGCGACGGCGATCGAGAGCGTGATGGCACCACGTATGGCGTCGCTCTCTCGCAGGGCGAGAAGGGACTTCTCGGCATCGAGCAAAATGCGGAAGCGCTCGCGCAGTTGCTTCATCAATTGCAGTCCGCGGCCTTCGAGCACCTTTTCACGCGCCTGCTCGAATCCCACCCGCCGCAGAATGTCCAGTGTCTCTTCAGCGAAGGCCAGCCGCTCCTTGATGAGGGGACGGATTTCGGCGACAGCCTTATCTTGGTTAGCGTTGTCCGCCACGAGCTTCTGAAGTTCGTCGAGCTCCCCGGGGATGCGTCCCTTCGCAAGGGTATAGGGCTCCAGGAACCGTTCGTCGCCAGTGAGGACGAAACTGCGCTGGCCGATTTCTGCGTCCTGCAGAAGGGACCAGATCTCCGAGATCTGGGTCTCGACCTCGAGCGTGTGCCGCACCCAATTGGCTTGGCTCAGGTAGCGGGACCCGACCCAACCCGTAAGCAAGAGCAGAACGAGCAGCGCCGCCCCCGCAAGCTCAGGTACCCGATTTTTGAGTTTGTCGAGCGCCACCCTGCGCATCTGCCGAACGAGCCCCGTTCCCACCATCCCCGTGACTATTAGCACGGTGGAGTGCTTCGCTTGCGTGGGATCTTGCGCCGCGGCAACAGCCCGGGAATTTCCGTCAAAGACGGAAATTCCGTATCCGTCCCATCGCCCCTAGGTATTTGCGTTCAGGAACTTGGCTACGGCGCCCTGCGTTTTTTCCCACATCACATAGGAAAGATAATCGGAGGCACCCGATGCCAACAATCCGAAATGCACTCTTCGCTCTTTCAGCCTGCGCTTTTTTGCCGGCCGTAGCATCTGCCCAGGCACCCGAAGCCGCAGGGCCGGCGCCGGGCCAAGGCGACGACGCCGGACAAGTCGCCTTCAATACCCATTGCCGGAACTGCCACTCGACCGAGCCTGGCGACAACCGCCTTGGCCCGACACTGCACGGCATCGTCGGCGCGAAAGCGGGTCAAGTTAAGGGGTTCGGCGGCTATTCCGGGGGCCTCACCGCGGATATGACGTGGGATGAGGCAACCCTGGATAAGTTTATCGCCGATCCCACCGCGCTGGTCTCCAACACGACGATGAAGCCGTTCGGCGGCGTTCCGGACCCCGAACAACGCAAGCTCATCATTGAGTTTTTGAAGACAAAGTCTGGCACTTAACTAACCGCCTACCGGTATGAACTTCCAGCCCGAGGGAACTATTTGGTTGCCTCGGGCATTTCTTTGCTTGATGCGCTGTCGGGGCGCGGGGTCTAGAATTTCTTATTTCACTCACACAGGGGCGAGAGGCTTCCATGGCGAAATGGGCTGCTGCGCTGAGGGGCGTGCTGCCCAGCTTGTCGGATGACGACAAGCTCGAGGAAGCACGTCGGAAAGGCGCCCGGCCCGCGGCCGAGGCCGGCACATCACAGGATCAGCTCGCGATCGATCCCAAGACTTATGCCCCCGTCGTCTGGTTGATCGGAAAGGTCCAAAGCGGAAAGACCTCCGTCATTCGCTCGATCACGGAAAGCACGGACGCCGAGATCGGCGACGGCTTCCGCCCCTGCACGCGAACGGCTCGAATTTACGAGTTTCCAGCCGAAGTGCCTGTTCTCCGCTTCATGGATACGCGGGGCATTGGAGAGGCAAATTACGACCCCCGGGAAGACCTCGCCTTCAACGAAGGATCCGCGCACGTCATCCTGGCTACGATGCGCGCGATGGATCCCGATCAATCCGCGGTATTCGAAGCTTTGCGGCAGGTCCGCACCCGTCACCCGGATTGGCCGATCGTCATCGCGCAGACAAGTCTGCACGATGCGTACCGTCCGGGCGACGCGCACATCTGGCCGTACCCGTTCGAACCCGGCGCTCCTCCGGAGGTCATTGCCCGCATCCCCACCGACCTGATGCGCGCACTGGCGTATCAACGCGCGCAGTTCGACAAGTTGCCCGGCCGCGGCCAACTCCTTTTTGTGCCGGTCGACCTCACCAGGCCGGCCGACGCCCTGGCCCCTTACGACTATGGCCTCGACGCCCTGACCGAGGCCCTCGCGATCGTTGCGCCTGCCGGCATGCTGGCCGCTCTTTCGGCCATGCCGGGCTTCAAGGCCGATCCCCGCGAGAGGTCGGCCGATCCGATCGTCATGGGCCATGCCATGGCGGCCGGCGGCAGTGATTTGGTCCCCATCCCCGTAGCCGGAGCGGTCGCCGCCACCGGCATTCAGGCGCGAATGCTTTCGCAACTCGGCAAACTCTATGGGGTGGATTGGGATCGGCGCGCATATGGGGAGCTGACGGCAGCCATCGGAGCTGGAACGCTCGCCCGCGTCGGCGCCAGCGTCGGCCTGCGCCAGTTGGCAAAGATGCTGCCGGTCTATGGCCAGACCGCGGGCGCGGCCGCATCGGCCGCCGCGAGTTTCGCCATCACCTACGCCCTCGGAAAGGCCGCCATCTATTATCTGCACGGCCGGCGGCTCGGCACGTTGGACCGGGGCGGTGTCGCCCAGGCCTATCAGCAGGCCCTTCGCGACGCGTTTCGAATGGCACGCGAGCGCAGAAACGCCGACAAGCAGCGCGAGCACCGCACATGACCGATAAGCCAAACCGCGCCCGCCGCACGGCCTCCCTCATTCTGATTTCGATCGGTTTGCTGATACCGGCGCTGTCGCTCATTCCGCTCGGCAGCCTCTGGCTCTGGCAACATGGCTACCTGCTCTACTGGACGGCCTTCGCGTTTGTCGCCGTTACCGCCGTCTACCTCACCCAACGCCAATTGCTGCCGGAAGCCTCATCTGCTCCGGAGAGCGAGACACCGCGCCCCCTGGCCGACGCCAATATAAGCGCGCCGGACCTCGCATGGTCGCCCGCCGAGGAGTTGGCCTGGAAGGATGTCGAGAACCTCGCACGGATGACGGACCCCGAGCGTATTTCGACACCTGAGGGTGCGCTCAAGCTTGGTCAAGAAACGATCGCAGTTGTTGCAAAGCGCCTCCATCCGGGCCGCACCGATCCGGTCTGGCAATTCACCACGCCAGAAGCGCTCGCGATTGTCGAACGCGTGAGCCGCCGATTACGGATGTTCGTGCTTGATCGCGTCCCCTTCGGCAACCGCCTGACGATCGCGCAAGCGCTGGCTCTTTACAGGTGGCGTGGTGCCATCGATACCGCCGAACGGGCCTACGACATCTGGCGTATCGTCCGCCTGATCAATCCCGCGAGCGCAGCCGCGCAGGAAGCGCGCGAGCAATTGTCCAAGGCCATGATGCAATGGGGCCGCGACGCGATCGCGAGACGCCTCTCGGAAGCCTACATCATGGAAATCGGCCGCGCCGCGATCGATCTCTACGGCGGACGTCTGCGGGTGTCTTCGAACGCGCTCGCCGGCTACGTCTCCGACGAGACGGCCGCCGATCAGGCGGCACTAAGCCAGGTGCGCGCCGAACCGCTACGCATCCTGGTGGCCGGACAGACCGGCGTAGGCAAATCGACCCTCGTCAATGCACTCGCCAAGGAAGCGCGAGCGGCAACGGACGCGCTCCCCGCGACTTCGGACTACACGGCTTACGCCTTGGAACGCGAGGGGCTGCCGGCGGCCCTGATCATCGACAGCCCGGGTATCGGCTCCGATCCAAAAATGACAAAGGAACTCACAGAGCGGGCCGCGGACTGCGATCTCATGCTGTGGGTCGTTGCCGCAAACCGCGCCGACCGAAGCGTCGACAAGATCGCCATCGATGCGCTCCGCACACACTTCGCCGCACGCCTCAATCGGCGCCGCCCGCCGGTGATCCTGGTCGCGACCCACATCGACAAGCTCCGCCCATTCAACGAATGGAACCCGCCTTACGACCTCGCGAACGACGAAGGCGAGAAAGCGAAGAATATCCGTGCAGCCGTCGCGGCGGCCTCGCTGGACCTGGGATTCGCTGCCACCGAAACGGTCCCCGTCAGCCTCGGCGACAAGCCGTTCAATGTGGAAAGTCTTTGGCAGCGAATTGCCGACGCGCTTCCCGAGGCGACCCGCGCCCAGCTCCTGCGCTGCCTGCATGAGCTAAAGGACGAATGGTCCTGGAAAGACGTGTGGTCGCAAGCCAGCGGCGCGGGCCGCGCCATCGCGGGATCGTTCAAAGGCCAATCGGCACGTCGAGGCAGATAGAAACCACTACCTAAGGACGCGGAGCAAACAATAATGGCAATAGCCGCTGACATCGGATCGGAAAGAAGTCGCGCTGCCGCCATCGAAGAGGCGGATTTGGCACGGGCTGGGAGGACTCCCGCCGAGAACTGGCAGCTCATGGCGAACGTCTCGACGACGGGTCTCTTCGCGCTCGCAATTCTGGCTGCGCTCTATCTCATGAGAGACGTGGCGGTCCCCGTCATTCTGGCCTGGGTGGTCGCCAACATACTCCTGCCCGTCGTCAAGAAAATGGAGCAGAATGGAGTTCCGCGGGTGGTGGCGGTGATCGTCGTCACACTGGCGATGCTGGCGGTCCTGTTCACCGTGATTGCGCTTCTGTCACTGCCGTTGACCTATTGGCTCGGCCGAGCCACCGAGCTTGGCGTTCTCCTCAAGCAGAAGCTGCAATCCATGGCCGAGCCGCTGGATTTCCTGAAGCAGATCACCAGCGCAATCGGACAAGCGACCGGACAAGCCGGCAGTGGCATTCACGTCGAGGAAAACACCAACATTGTGGGCGGGATCATTGCACTTCTTACTCCCGCCGTGACGCAAGGCATCCTGTTTATGGGCGCCCTTATTTTCTACATGATCTACCAGGCGAAGATCAAAGCGCGCTCGGTGCTCGTGCTTCCGAGCCGTGAAGCGCGGCTGACCGCCTTGAAGATCTTCTCGGATATCGAGCGCAACACAACGATCTATTTTGGCACCTTCACGGTCGTCAATATTTGCCTGGGCGTCGTGACGACCGTGCTCGCTTACGCTGTCGGCCTCCCGAACCCCATGCTATGGGGCGTCCTTGCCGCCGTGCTGAACTACATCCCTTACATCGGCGTCGCGATCATGGTGGCAGTCCTGTTTCTGATCGGGCTGTTTACGTTCCCAACGACGTCGGAAGCCATCATTGCCCCGCTTGTTTACATCGGCATTACGACCATCGAGGGCCACTTCATCACCCCCGCCCTCATGGGCCGCCGCATGACCCTCAACCCATTCGCCGTCTTTCTGGCGATCGGCTTCTGGACCTGGATGTGGGGACCTATTGGCGCTTTCGTCGCCGTTCCGATCCTGATGTCGACCATCGTCACCTTCCGTCATCTTTTTCCGAAGGACGACCCGGCGTTGCCTGGATGAGACACAGATTTCAACGATGCAACTAATAGGCCGTGATCGGCGTTTAGCGGACAGGCCAGATCTGGCCTCCCAAACAAAGGAGCTCTTCAATGGCACAGTCGACTTCGAGCACCCCGCGCTCGGCTGGGGATTACGCGCGCAATACCGCCGACGATCTGGCTGACAAAGCCGCGAACATGGCCGAAAAGACGTCCGATCAAATCGAGCGCACGGTCAAGAACCTCGCCGACCAGGGCCGCCAGGCCACTGAAAACGTTCAGGTCGTCGCTGACAACTTCAAGGCCGCCGTCGACAATTCAGTCAAAGACCAGCCCTTGACGACGCTCGCCGTAGCTGCGGGTGTGGGCTTCATTCTCGGCGCCCTCTGGAAATCCTGATCGCGTTACCTGACGAGCTCCAATGAGGGGAGAACCACCACATGTTCCAAGGTCTCTTCAAACGCGCCGAGAGTACGATCGACTCGGTCGTGTCGAAGCTTGTGATGCGAGCGTTGGTGGCGATCCCACTGATCGTTGCAGCGGGATTTGCCACGGCCGCGGTGACGATCAAGCTGGTCGAGCAATACGGAGCGGTTACGGGTCACGCCCTGATGGCCGCACTTTTCGGTGTCGTAGGGTTGGTTACGCTGGCCATCGTCGGATTCGATGCAAAACCCCTCAGTGAACCGGCGGCAACCCAAGCGGCCGAACACGCCGAAGCTGCGGCGTCTGGCGAAGCCGATCCCTCGGAACTGCTGACGCCGGAGATCCGGGCGTTCCTGTCCTCTGCCGCTCCGATGGCGCTGCCGGGAATTGCGCGAGGAGTCGGCCGTAATCTGCCTTTGATCCTGATGCTGGCCCTCTTGGCATTCGTCATCTCGCGGTTTGGCGAAGCGACGAGCTCTGAAACGCAAGCCGATGGCTCCGCAGCGGACGATCAACCGGCGACACCAGCCGCGGCGGCCTGAGGGCGGCCTTAGAACACCGCGATACCGACACACAAAAAGGCACCTGACGCAGACGCGTCAGGTGCCTTTCAATTTTGCGAGTGTCCTTGACTACTTGTCTTTGCAGGGAGTGGCGACGCTGATGCACTGGTACTTGGCGCCGACCTTCCGGCAATCGTGATCCGGTCCCTTCGCGCTATCCCAAGTCGACCACGAGGCGTCGAATTTCTTGCGCACGTCGATGCGCCAAGCCCACTTGGATTGCTCGATCGCTTCGTTCTCGGTCTTCTCGCGGCGTCCGTAAGCGGAGACAGGATCGTCCTTGCAGACGAACTTCTCGAGCTTCTCGCCCTTGATCACCGTCGAGAGCGTGTCCTTGCAGGGAATGGCCTTGCGCTTGCAAACCCAGCGTTGCCCCTTGGGCGTGCTCACTTCGTTGCAGTCGACCGTGCGTGCATCTGCATAGCGCCAAGAGTTGAACTCCGAGCCCACTTTGTCCGCAACCGCACGCCGCCAGGCGAAGAGCGAATTCTGATAGGCCCCGAGGTTCTTGGAAAGTGCGGGCTCGCCTTCGGCCGTGATCGGCTCGCTCTTGCATTCCCGGGCTATGCCTGCACCTGCGAAGCCCAAGCTCATAACGAGCCCGATGCCGAGCGCCTTGAGCAGGCCGGCCACGCGTTCTGACCTCATACTGAATCCCCGTTGAAAGATGTTTGATGTTGTCTTGCTTGAAAAAAATGCCGTGCAGCTTCGCTCGCCGTTGCGTACTCGGCGCAAAAATAGGTCGCGTCCCTCCGAGCGAATCCGGAGGCAATTTAGCGATCGACCACGACCATTCGGCGGTGAATTGCGAGCTTACTGAATTTGTAAGGTGAGAGACATGCGTGGGTAACGTTCGCTCCCTAAGCTGACGACTGGGCGCTCTCAGAGTGTGGGCTTCCTTGCGAAGCCCACAGCCAGCTCCTGAACAAAGTGGTCCCCCTCGAGTGCTGCCCTGAATGGAACTCCACCCTTGCGGTGTTCCAGAAGCCCGAACGCCCCAAGCGTTCGGGCTTTTTGCATCAGCGGCCCTGCGCCGCCCTTGGCCGAGGCGCGATTGATGCTATAGACCCGCTAAAGCCGGCCGGCGAAATGGTAAGGAACTGAGAATGCGGCTGCTTCTCGTCGAGGACGATAAAGAGACGGCACGTTATGTGTCGAAAGGCCTTGTCCAGGCCGGACACACGATTGATGTGGTCTCGGACGGGAAAGACGGCCTCGCTCTCGCGATCCGGGAAAATTACGACATCGTCATCGTCGACAGGATGCTGCCTGGGCTGGACGGCCTCTCGCTGGCACGCACGCTCCGATCCGCGGGCAGCCGCGTCTCCATTCTGTTTCTGACGTCGCTCGGCGGCGTGAACGATCGCGTTCAAGGCCTCGACGTCGGCGGCGACGACTACCTCGTGAAACCGTTCGCATTCGCCGAGCTGCTGGCGCGGGTCAACGCGCTCGGCCGGCGTGCGCCCATGCGCTCGGAAGGCGACACCTTGCGCGCCGGAGATCTCGAGTTGGATGTGGGGAGCCGCAGGGTCCGGCGCGGACAGGAACGTATCGAGTTGCAGCCGAAGGAATTCGTTCTCCTCGAAACTCTAATGCGCAACAAGGGACGCGTCGTCACCCGCACCATGCTGCTCGAGCGGGTCTGGGGATTCCATTTCGACCCCCGCACGAGCGTGGTCGAAACGCATATCTCGCGCCTGCGCGCAAAGATCGACAGGCCATTCGCGAAACCGCTCATCCAGACGGTTCGCGGCAGCGGCTATTGCATCAATGACCATCAGTGACCTGTTCCGCCGCACCCAGGTTCGTTCTGCGGTCGCATTTACCCTCATCATTACCGTCAGCGTCTCGGCCCTCTTCGCCGTGCTGATCGTCCGCCTCGCGGACGGTCTCGAGGAAGGTTTGCGCGCGCGCATCGTCAACACGCGCGACGCCCTGCTGGCGATTGACCGCCGCTACGGTTTCGACGAGCTTGTCAGCGTCGTCACCGACGAAGCGGAGTCGATCCGCGACGAGGACAGCATTTTCGCGGTCGTGGACGCCAACGGGAATATCGTCGCCGGCAACATTCGCAGCGAACGCCCCTTCGGAGGCTGGCGCGTGCTTGAGCGCTCGCAGCTACCTGATATTGCGGGCGACGGCATTGGACGCGACCGCTTTTTCGCGAGTTGGACACCGGTCTCCAAGGGTCAGCTTCTCGTCGGGCGGTCCGATCGCGAGGTCCAGCACGCAAGGCTCATACTCATGAGCAGCCTCGGCTGGGGCATCCTTGCGACAGCGATCCTCGGCGTCGGGTCTGGCATCTATCTGGCGCGCGGCGCTCAGAAACGCATCGATGATATCGCCAAGACGCTCTCGGCGGTCTCCTCCGGTCAGCTCGACCGTCGCGTTCCGGTGAGCGCCTTCCAGCACGATCTCGACGAGGTGGGACAACGCATCAATGCCATGCTCACCCAGCTCGAGCGCCTCGTTCAAAGCGCAAACCAGTCATCGACAGACATCGCCCACGATCTGAAGCGGCCGATGACGCGACTGCGGCAACAACTGGAAAGCGCCGTCGAAACCGAGGATCCGTCCCCCGCCATCAAGGACGTGCTCGAAAACGCAATCACCGAGGTTGACAGCATCGTGTCGACTTTCGAAGCCCTCCTCAACATCGGGCAACTCGAAGCGGGGGACCGGCGCGCCCGCTTCGTCGACATCGACCTGAAGAAAGTGATCGACGACGCAGTTGAGGCTTACGCGCCTGTGATCGAAGATTGCGGCTTCAAACTCGTGTGGAAGTCGTCGCAAGCACCTTCGCCGACAGTCCGGGGCGACCAGGAATTGCTCCTGCAGATGATCGCGAATTTGATCGAGAACGTGCTCCAACATTGTCCGGCGGGCACGACCGTTGAACTCTGCCTGACGACCTTGGGACGCACACCTGTCGTCAGCGTAGCCGACAACGGCCCAGGCATTCCGGTCGACGAACGCGACAAGGTCTTCCAGCGCTTTTACCGCCTCGAGCGCGAACGATCGACGGCGGGCCACGGCCTCGGACTAAGCCTCGTCAGTGCGATCTCGGACCTCCACGGCGCGACGATCACGCTCGTGGACAACGAGCCCGGCCTGAAGGTCTCGATCGCATTTCCCCAAAAAGCGTAATTCTCCTTACCGTTTTTGTAAGTGTCCGGCCAAACGCGCGCAAACACCCGCCGCCATACTGCACAGGCCTCTCGGCGCGATTGCACCCGGAGGCGCTAAGCATGCAACAACATTGGGAGACGCATATGAGAGGGTTCAAACTGCTTTCACTTGCAATGACAGCGCTGCTCGCGGGCGCCGCCGCCGGTGCACCGGCATTTGCGGACGAAGCTCAGCCCGCTAACCCGGACGGCGCCGCCACGAGCGACGCCCCGGCAACACCCTCGACAGACGCCGCGCCGTCCGATTCGCCCCCCGCTAGCGAAGAAAAACCCGCTGAGTAATAGTACCGGGCGAGGGTGAATTTGATTCTCCCTCGTCCATTGCACCAGAGGGCCGAACTGCTTGCACACGACGGACAATGACGCGGCCCTGCTCTTTCAGCATTTAGGCAACGCGCGCTTCGAAGAAGCTCAGGTGCTGGCAAAGCAATGCGTCGCCGAGAACCGCAATCTGGACACCGCCCATCTCACTCTGGGCATAATCCGCTATCAACATCAGAACTACGATGGCGCGGTCGCCGCTTTGCGCGCGTCCATCGACGCGAAGCCCTCGCCGGCAGCCTGGAACAATCTCGGCGCCGCCTACCGCGCAACCGGCAAGCTGATCGAAGCCTCGGCGTCGTACAAATGCGCGCTCGCCATCAATCCGTCATTCGCCGACGCAGCCGCTAATTATGCCAACGTCCTTATGGACCTCGGCAACTACGCCGCCGCCGAAACCATGTCTCGGCGCGCGATCTCGCTCGGCGCACAGTCGCATCAAGTGTATGTGACGCTTGGCAATGCCCAATTCCGCCAAGGTGACCTCTTGGAGGCGGCCGTTTCATACCAGAAGGCGCTCGACCACGGCTATAACGTAGGTGCCGCGCGCAACCTGGCGAGCACGCTGGCTAACCTTGGGCGTTTCCCTCAGGCCAAGCAAGTCTACAATACGGCACTGGCTCTGCAGCCCAACCCCGAGCTGCATTCGAGCTCTCTGATCTGCCTGAATTACGACCCGGACACGTCAGCCGAAGCGCTGCGCGGCGCCTACGGCAATTTCGAGCAGACCCACGCGCGTCCGCTCGAAACCCAACGTCGCGCGCACACCAACAGCGCCGAGCCGAATCGTCCGCTGCGAATTGGCTACGTCTCGCCGGACCTCTGCAATCATGTTGTGGCGGTTTTTATGCTCCCCGTAATTGGCCGCCACGACCGCAGCAGCTTCGAGGTCTTCTGTTACGCTGATGTACGCCACATCGACGATACCAGCCGCAAGTTCCAAGCCATCTCCAACTGGCTGCAAACGACCGGCATGTCGGACGACCAGCTTGCGACGCGCATCGCGGCCGACGAGATCGACGTTTTGATCGACTTGGCGGGTCACTCGCCGGAAAACCGGCAACTCGTCTTCGCGCGAAAACCCGCGCCTGTGCAGTTGTCCTACGTTATCGGCACGGGCACGACGACCGGACAAACTGCGATTGACGGCCTGATCGCCGATGCAGACCTGCTGCCGAGCGGCGCTGAACGTTACATCAGCGAACGGCCTGTGCCTCTGGACAGGCCGTTCGTCGCCTACAGCCCTCCGGCGACGATGCCCGAAGTGGGACCGCTGCCGGCCGCGCGAAATGGCTATGTGACCTTCGGATATTTCGGCCGGCCCATCCGTCTCAATGATCGCGTTGTGAAGGTTTGGTCCGACGTCTTGCACGCTTGTCCGGCAAGCCGCCTCCGGCTGGACAACAAGCCCTTTGGCGCACCGAAAACTCAGGAAGACGTGCGGCGACGCTTCCTCGAGCACGGCATCACGCCGGACAGGCTCGACCTGCGCGATACGCCGGTGCATGCCTCCGTTCTCGCGGCCTATAACGAGATCGACATCGCCCTCGATCCTTTCCCTCACAACGCGGGAACGACGTCACTGGAAGCGCTCTGGATGGGCGTGCCTGTTCTGACCCGGGCCGACCGCCCTCCCGTGGGACGCCTCGGCGTCAGCCTGCTCGGCGCGTTGCACCTTCGTGGCTGGATCGCCGAGGAGGATCAGGGGTATGTCGCGAAAGCGGCCAGCGCCGCGCAGGACCTGGACGGATTGGCGACATTGCGCGCAGGCCTCCGCGCACGTTGCGAGCAATCGCCGCTCGCCGATGTCGACGGACTGACGCGCGCCATGGAGCGCGTATATCGAAAGTGCTGGCAGGACTGGTGCGTTGCGGAGACCGCGCGGACGGGCGCCTGATTCTCTCTCTTCGCCCTCCGCGATGACGAGCCACCGATGGACGACATCGACCAGATATTGACCCGGCTCTCGAAGTCGCCGTTCCGGCAGAGGTTCGTGCTGCGCGAAACCGAACGCGCCTATATCGAGGCGAAGGGCCTAGTCGTAACGCGCGAGCACGCCCAAGCCTTCATCGCGAAACGCCTTGCGCCTGCGCTCCCGCCAAACGATGGCAAGCAGACACCGATGCGCGGACACCCGGTGTTTGTGGCCCAGCACGCCACCGCGACCTGCTGCCGGGGATGCCTGGCGAAATGGCACGGCATCCCCAAGGGCCGCGCCTTGGTGGTCGACGAGCAGCAATATGTTGTCGCCGTGATCGAACGTTGGCTCCACCAACAGCTCGGCGAAATAGGCGGCCCCACCGAGCCGCGGCTGCTTTGAAAATCCTTATCGCCTTTCGCCACCATTCGGCCAATTTTGATGCAAAAATACAACATTTCCGGGGGCAATCGAGGGCGCTTACGGAACAGCACGAGCTTGCGGGCGATATTGGTCGAAGGCAGGCTAAGCTTGCCGCGTCGGCAGGGATGACCACGGGAGGACCTTGCGCATGATGATCAAGCGCCTGAAGAGCTGCGGACTTGCCGGCGTCCGGCCGCTGCTGCACATGGCATTAGCCTTGGTTGTCCTCATGGCGCCCCAGCGCGCAGCGCTTCGGCGCAGGATTTGTTTTCGTTCCTATGGGACGGCGGATCCCGCTCGGTGATCGGATTCAGTTCTAAATATGAGCCGCGCCAGATCATCGTCTCCTTCGGCGACAGGAAGCTCTACTGGATCCATAAGCGGGGCGAAGCGATCAGCTACCCGATCGCCGTCCCCCGCGAGCAGAGCCGCTGGGCGGGCGTGACAAACGTATCCGATAAGCGCGTCAACCCCGCCTGGACCCCGACACCGACTATGCTGCAGGAGAACCCTCGTCTGCCGCGTTGGGTCCCGGGCGGCCATCCGATGAACCCGTTGGGCGTCCGCGCCCTTTATCTCGGCTCGTCGGCCTATCGCATCCACGGCACCGACGCTCCCTGGACAATCGGCAGCGCCGTCTCCAAGGGCTGCATCCGCATGTACAACGAGGATGTCCTCGACTTGTATCCGCGCGTGCCCGTCGGCACCAAGGTGACGGTCACGTGGCAGCGCTTTAGCTGAGCCCAAAACCCACGGATACAGGTCAGCAACAGCGGTCCCAAGATCGACCGTCGAGAGTTGTAGCGCATCCCGTCCGACAAGCTTCGCTCAAGGCAAATCGCGGAAGCCTCTAGCTTGGTTTCCAGCTCGCGCGAAGCGTGAACATCGCGCTGCGCCGGCTCGAAACCGCGACCTGGCCGCTGGCGCGCGGCGTCTCCAACGGTAGCCCTTGAAGAAGCGATGACCCAGGCCGAGAGACGATCCAGAGGCGGCGAGGACGCCCCGGAACCGGTTGAGCTGACCGGCCCAAAGAAGGTCGCGGCCCTTCTCCTTGCGATGGACAAGAAGGTCGCGTCGCGCCTGCTGAAGCATTTCGACGAAGACGATATCAAGCTCATCGCCCAGACCGCCACCGACCTCGGAGCCGTCTCGAAGAATACGCTCGATGCCCTCATCGAGGAATTCGCCGTCAGCCTCCGCACCGGTGGCGATCTCGTCGCAACGGCCATGGAGGTCGAAGCGCTTCTCTCGGGCGTTGTGCCGCCGGAACAGATCGCCGAGATCATGTCCCAGGTGCGCTCCAAATCATTGCAGTCCATTTGGATCAAGCTTGGCGAAGTCCCGGAGCTGAGCACCGCCCAGTATCTCACCAAGGAGCATCCCCAGGTTTCGGCCCTCGTGCTGTCGCGCACGCCCCCGGCCTATGCGGCGGCCACGCTCAAGATGCTGCCATCTCCGCTCAGGAACGAGATTATGCGGCGCATGCTCGCGCTCAAGGTCGTGCTCGAGCGGCCCATCCAGCTTTTGGAAGGCGCCGTCAAGGAAGAGCTGCTCTACAAGAGCGCCAAGAATACCGGCCCGACGATTCACGCGCGCCTGGCTGACATCATCAACAAGATGGACCGCAAGCAGATGGACGAGATCCTGACCGATCTCGAAGAGCATAGGCCGAAGGAAGCCGAGGTCGTGCGCGGGCTGCTCTTCACGTTCGACGACCTGCTGCGTCTCTCGCAACCGGCGCTTGTCACGCTGTTCGACGGCATTCCCGCCGACCGCACCATCACGGCCCTGTTCGGTGCCGAGCCGCGGATGATGGAGCTGATCCTGGAAGCGACGCCCGCACGCGCACGGCGCATGATCGAGCAGGAGCTCGCCACCGGCAAGAAGGCGAGCGCAAAGGAAGTTCAGAAGGCACGCCGCGCCATTGCCGATGCCGCTATGGAAATGATCGAAAAGGGCATCATCGAAATCGGCGCCGGTGAGGAGGAAGAGTGATGAGGGAAGAGTTCGCCGAAATCCGTGAGGGCGGCCAACCGGGCACCGACAGGCTGCTTGAACCACCGAAGCTCGAGGTCGAGCGCCTCCACGTCCTGAAAGGTGTGCTCGAACGCCTCGTCACCACGCTGTCGGAACGCTTCCGCGACTACTGCAACGTCCCCTCGTCGTTCTTCGTCAACCAGATGGAGAGCGGCAACTCGTGGGACGTCCTGGAATCTTACGAAGATAGTATTGCCGGCATCTACTACTGCCGCCAATGGGACAGCAAAATCGTCATTGGCCTCGATCGCCGCTTCATCTTCTCGCTGATCGACGCCGCATTCGGTGGCGACGGCAGCATGCCGCCATTCGAGTCCGATCGGCCCTTCACCTCGCTCGAGGCGCGCCTTGCACGCAGTGTTTTCAGCATTGTCGTACCCGAGCTCGAGGACCTTCTCAATCCGATCACGCCCGTAAACTTCGATCTTGAGAAGCTCGAAACCAAGCTCGACTTCCAGATCCTGGGGCAAACGGATATTCCGGTCATCTCCGTCCAGATCCTTTTCCAAATTTTGGACAATGGCGGGCGAATGTTCATGATCATCCCGCAATCCGCGTTGTATCCGATACGCAAGCAGCTCGAGCGCCAGCGCGCTCTGGATGGCACCAGCGTCGATCCCGAGTGGCAGAAGAAGATGCAGGACGGCCTGGCGTCGTCGGCGATGCTCCTCAAGGGCGGCCTCGAAGGTCC
>VFQP010000494.1_pt1 | contig 74849 bp, 58 predicted proteins | sample 3512351 | NCBI WGS metagenome assembly VFQP01 (sample SAMN10412372, study PRJNA504923) | tailings metagenome | isolation source: Relicate 1 Philex TSF1 revegetated site | place: Philippines: Tuba, Benguet | collected 2017-08-29
CCTACCAGTGGTACGACACCCCCAACATCCGCGTCGGCACCCACGCCGACTTCGAAGTGCTGGCGCGGCGCAACGGCCTCACCGTGGAAGACAGCTTCGGCCTGCACGAAGGGCAGGTGGTGCGGGTGATGCCCAACCTGATGGCGAGCACGGCGGTGTTCAAGTTTTCGAACGGGCGCTGAGCCGATGGCAAGGACGGGCTCAACCTGACAAAATTTGTCAGCCCCAGGCCGCCCAATAATGTCAGTTATTGTCAACACTTGGTCGCCAGAAGCTCAGATTCAGCGAAACAAGGGGTTTTCCGGGGTCATTTTTGCTGGCATGCTTGCTGCTGGTGGCATATCCCGCCATTACCCCTCTAGGAGTTGAACCATGAAACGAGCCGTCCAAAAAGGCTTTACGCTGATCGAACTGATGATCGTGGTCGCGATCATCGGCATTCTGGCCGCTGTGGCGCTGCCGGCTTACCAGGATTACACCGTGCGTGCGAAGGTGTCGGAAATGATTCTGGCCGGTTCGTCGGCAAAAACTGCCGTTTCCGAGGCTGCGCAAATCCTGGGGGCAATGCCAGCCCAAGGAAGCGTGAGCGTTGCAACCCAACAGTCACGATATGTGTCGGCAGTTGGGTACAACAACGGTATCATCACCGTGGTAGGACAAGGCGATACTGCCATCAACAACACGGGTATTGCCTTCACGGGTAGTTACGTTGCAGCGACCGGGCAAGTTACTTGGACTTGCGGTGCAGCCGCCACTGGTGGCAGCGTTTCCGTTGCCATGCCGCCGAAATACCTGCCGGCCAGCTGCAAGTAATTGCACTTCATTTGAAAAGCCTCCCCATGGGAGGCTTTTTCTTTTTCAGAACCCGTTTTCCTCTTTGCTGGAAGCCGTGCATTGACTCAGCGCTTGATTCCTCCCTTTTGGCGCACCGTCTGGGCTTTGGGCCTGAGTATCGGATGGCTCCTTCCCAACAGTTCCCCGCCATGGGCCGCATTCCACCTCGATGCCTGGATCACCGTTGGAATGCTGGCCATGGGACTGGCCGTTTTCATGCGGGGCTCCGATGCAGCCTTCACTTGGTGTTTCCCAGCACTCGTAGGCCTAGGGGTTGCCACCATCCCACTCATTCAATGGTCCAGCGGGCAAATCGTGCTGGCTGGCACCGCATGGCTGGCCACCCTGTATGTACTGGGACTGGCACTGTCACTGCAAATGGGGCGCGTATGGACAATCAGCGCACCCGGTGAACCAACCACCGCACTGTTCGGCGCCATCGTCATCGCCGCCATAACCTCCACCGGCGTGGCCTTGTACCAGTGGGCAGGGCTGGCCGACTCGGGGCTCTGGATAAGAGAAGCGATCTTCGGTCGTCCTTTCGCAAATTTCGGCCAGCCGAACCAGCTGGCGACGTTTCTATGCTGGGGGCTGCTGGGTCTGCTCTGGTTCTGGGACAGGCAGCGGATGTCGACCACAACCTGGGTTTTTGCCTCCTGCTTCCTGCTGTTCGGCATTGCATTGACCGCCTCCAGAACGCCTTGGGTCATCCTGGTTCTGCTGGTTGGCTTGCTGACCTACTGGCGATACCTTTTCAGACAAGCACGGCTACCCTGGATCGCCCTGGGACTGGCCGCCTTCTTCGTTGTCGGTCTGTCGGTTATTCCCCATATCGCGAGCCTCTTCACCCACGACGTAGCCGGGACGGTTTCCGTTGATGCCATCCAGACCCGTTTTGCATCCGATCTGCGCCCACAGATTTGGCGAGCGGCCCTGGATGCCATCCAACACAGCCCGTGGTGGGGCTATGGCTGGAACCAGACCTCTTCGGCACTCTTGCACGTCTTGCTCGATCACCCGGGTTTGCAGACCTTCTTTTCCCATTCACACAACCTGGCTCTGGATGTGCTGCTCTGGATGGGTGTACCACTGGGCAGCGCGCTCATCGCATTCGTCCTCTGGCGGTTCGCCAAAATTTTCCTGGCTATCCGCACATCCGAAGACGCCCTGCTTTTTTGCATGATCGTGGCCGTCCTCGTGCACGCCATGCTGGAGCTCCCGCTTCACTATGCCTACATGCTGCTCCCTACGGGGCTGGCGTGGGGCGTTCTGGAAGCGCGCCACGGGGGATGGAATCCCCGGCTTTTGCGCTCCTTCCACACCAATCGCATTGTTCACATTGTCCTGTGGGGCTTGGCCGCCAGCCTGACAGCCCTTCTGATCCGGGACTATGCGCGTGTACAAGCCAGCTACGAAGGTTTGAGGTACGAATGGGCCCGGCTGGCCAGTCCGGGAACAACCGCCACGCCCCAGGTTGTGCTGCTCACCCAGTGGCGCGAGTTCGTTGAATTCGAACACGTTAAAGAGATGTCGGAACGCCCTACCCCGGAACGGCTGGCCGTTATGCAATCCGTCACGGAAATGTCTCCCAGTTCGGGATTTTTGCTGAAACTGGCTACCGCCCAGGCGTTCAGTGACCAGCCCCTGGCAGCGCGCGACACCCTGAAGCGTGCCTGCCAGCTTCACAGCGAAGCGCAATGCCGTGCGGTTCAAACCATCTGGGAACAGGAAGCCCAGCGACTGCCGGCGCTGGCTGCCGTTCCTTGGCCACTGCCGTAGTCACAGCACAATAGCCCCTGTTACCACCCAATCAATGACATCTTCATGACCACCATCCAAACCATCGGCATCATCGGCGCCGGCACCATGGGCAACGGCATCGCGCAGGCTTGCGCGGTCAGCGGCATCCGCGTTGTCATGGTCGACATCAACGAAGCGGCGGTGCAAAAGGGCATCGCCACCGTGGCGGGCAGCCTGGAGCGCCTGATCAAGAAAGAGAAGCTCACCGCCGCCCAGCGCGACGCGGCGCTGGCACTCATCAAGGGCAGCACCAGCTACGACGACCTCACGGGCGCGCAGATCGTCATCGAGGCGGCCACCGAGAACCAGGCACTCAAGGTCAAGATCCTGCAGCAGCTGGACGGTCTGCTGGTGCCCGAGGTGATCATTGCCACCAACACCAGCTCCATCTCCATCACCCAGCTCGCCGCCGCCACGCAGCGGGCCGACCGCTTCATTGGCATGCACTTCTTCAACCCGGTGCCCATGATGGCGCTGGTGGAGATCATCCGCGGCCTGCAGACCAGCGACGCCACGCACGACACGGTGAAAGCGCTGGCCGAGGCGCTGGGCAAGACGCCCATCACGGTGAAGAACGCGCCCGGCTTCGTGGTCAACCGCATCCTGGTGCCCATGATCAACGAAGCCTTCTTCGTGCTGGCCGAGGGACTGGCCACGCCGGAGGACATCGACGCCGGCATGAAGCTGGGCTGCAACCAGCCCATAGGCCCGCTGGCGCTGGCCGACATGATCGGGCTGGATGTGTGCCTGGCGGTGATGAACGTCTATTTCAACGAGTTCAACGACAGCAAGTACCGCCCCTGCCCGCTGCTGAAAGAACTGGTGGCCGCCGGCTACCTGGGCCGCAAGACCGGCCGGGGCGTATACACCTACTGACGGCCGCGCGCGGCGGCCGGGCGCAGCGCACGTACGAGCCCGATTTGCCGCCGTGTTTTTCCATCAGCCGCACGTCGCTGATGACCATGCCGCGATCGGCGGCCTTGCACATGTCGTAAATGGTGAGCAGGGCCACCTGCACGGCGGTCAGGGCTTCCATTTCCACGCCGGTGGGGCCCACCGTCTCGGCCGTGGCGGTACACAACACGGCACTGTCGGCCTCCAGCAGTTCGAATTCGACCGCCACCCGCGTGAGGGCAATCGGGTGGCACAACGGGATCAGGTCGCTGGTCTTCTTGGCGCCCTGAATGCCCGCGATGCGGGCGATGCCCAGCACGTCGCCTTTTTTGGCGCTGCCGCTGGCAATGAGCGCCAGCGTGGCCGGCAGCATGGCGATGCGGCCCTGCGCCACGGCCACGCGCCGGGTGGCGGGTTTGGCGCCCACGTCCACCATGTGGGCCTGGCCCTGGGCGTCGAAATGGGTCAGGGGTGAGGGTGGCTGGCTCATGGCTTTGCGAAACCTTTACTTGGACAGGGCATCATACGGGCCATGCGCAATGTCACCCATGGCCGCTTCCGTGGCCGGTTCATGGCCTCGGCGCTGGCGGTGTCGCTGGCCCTGGGCGCCCTGCCCGTGCCGCCGGCGGCCCACGCCGCCGGCCCCTCCAGCCTGCCCCACCTGGGTGATGGCGGCGAGCTCTCGCTGGCGGCCGAACGGCGCCTGGGCGACCGCATCGCCCGCGCCATCTACCGCGACCCCGACTACCTGGACGACCCGGTACTGAGCGACTACCTGCAGGCGGTGTGGCAGCCGCTGCTGGCGGCGGCACAAAAGCGCGGTGAGGTGCCGCCCGAGCTGGCCGAGCGTTTCGCCTGGCAGCTGGTGGTCTCGCGCGACCGCACCGTCAACGCCTTTGCGCTGCCCGGCGGCTACCTGGGTGTGCACCTGGGCCTGCTGGCGGCCACCCAGTCGGCCGGCGAGCTGGCTTCGGTGCTGGCGCACGAGCTGAGTCACGTGTCGCAGCGCCACATCGCCCGCATGGTGGGCCAGCAGCAGAAACAGGCGCCCTGGGTGATCGCGGCCATGATTCTGGGTGCGCTGGCAGCGGGTGCGGCCAAGAACGTGGACATCGGCAGCGCCGCCATGGTGGGCGGCCAGGCGCTGGCGGCCCAGCAGTCGCTCAATTTCTCGCGCGACATGGAGCGCGAGGCCGACCGCATCGGCTTCGGCGTGCTGACGGACGCCGGTTTCGACGGCGCCGCCTTCGGCTCCATGTTCGAACGCCTGCAGCAGGCCGCGCGGCTGAACGACGACGGCTCCTTCCCCTACCTGCGCAGCCACCCGCTGACCACCGAGCGCATGGCCGACATGCGGGCCCGCCTGCCCATGGGCGCCGCCCCGGCCGCCAGCACCACGGGCCCGTCGGCGCTGACCCACGCGTTGGTGGCCGCACGGGCCCGCGTGCTGGGCGAAAACGACGTCGGTCGCCTGCGTGCACTGGCACAGGCGGGGCGCTCGCGCGACAACCTGGTGGGGCCCAACGCGCTGCCGGCGCGGCTGTACACCGGTGCGCTGGCCGCCAGCCGGTTGCGCGACGCGGGCACGGCCGTCGAGCTGACCGACACCCTGGCCTCACAGCTGCCGCGCGACGACGCCATGGCACAGGCGGTGCTCGAAGGCCTGGCGGTGGAGGTGCTGCTGACCACACCGCAGCAGCGGGTGAGCGGCCAGACGCTGGACGAGTGGTCGCAGCGCGCGCTGCAGCGCCGCAGCCGGGCGGGCTTGCTGTTGCGCGCGCAAGCCGCGCGCGTGCTGAACCAGCCGCAGATGCTGTCGCAGGTGGCCCAGGCGCTGCAGGCCCGTGTGGCCGAACAGCCAGGCGATGCCGCCGCCTGGCAGGCGCTGGCCTCTATCAGCCAGTTGCAGGACCAGCCACTGCGCGCCATCCGCGCCGAGGCCGAGGCCCAGGTGGCCCGGCTCGACTACCCCGGCGCACGGGACCGGCTGCGCGCCGCACAGAACCTGGCGCGCGGCAGTGCGCGTTCGGACCTCATCGAGGCTTCCATCATCGACGCACGCGTGCGCGAGGTGGACCGGCTGCTGCGCGAGACCGACCGGCTGGAGCGCGAGGAGCGCTGAGGCCGCCCGGCGATTCCCGACAACCTGCCGGGTTAATGGCTTGCCCCGCGCCGATGGCGTGAGACAATGCGCGGACCCGCAAGGGGAGTAGCGAGTCTGCCGCGACGGCAGACGTGGCGTTCGTCAGTACGTGGGCACCGGGTGGTGCCCTCCGGGCGTCACAGGGATGGGCCATTCGCGCCAACATCCTTCGCGAGACCTTCTGGGTGTGTTTTTCACACTCTTTTCTGAAGGTTTCGCATGAATACCGTAGCACCGCTGTGGCTGTGGGTCACGTTTGTGGCCATCGTTCTCGTTTCCCTGTTCGTCGACTTCGTCGTGCTCAAGAAGCAGGGCGCCAAGGAAGTCTCGGTCAAGGACGCCATCAACTGGTCCATCGTCTGGGTGGCCCTGAGCTTCGTCTTCAACGGCCTGTTCTGGTGGGCCATCCGCGACACCACCGGCTCGACCGACATCGCCAACGAGAAGGCGCTGGAGTTCCTGACCGGCTACCTCATCGAGAAGTCGCTGGCGGTGGACAACATCTTCGTCTTCCTGATGATCTTCACCTACTTCGCGGTGCCGCCGGAGTTCCAGAAGCGGGTGCTGATGATCGGCATCATCGGCGCCATCGTGCTGCGCACCATCATGATCCTGGTGGGTGGCTGGCTGCTGTCGCAGTTCCACTGGATCCTCTACGTGTTCGGCGCCTTCCTGATCCTCACGGGCGTGAAGATGTGGTGGGCCGCCGGCAAGGAGGAAACCCTGGACGACAACCCGGCGCTCAAGCTGCTGCGCCGCGTGATGCCGGTGAGCCAGAACTACGATGGTGAAAAGTTCTGGACCGTGGAAAACGGCAAGAAGATCGCCACGCCGCTGCTGATGGTGATCGCACTGGTGGCCTTCACCGACGTGATCTTCGCGGTGGACTCCATTCCCGCCATCTTCGCCATCACGCAAGACCCGTTCATCGTGCTCACGTCCAACGTGTTCGCGATCCTGGGCCTGCGAGCGATGTACTTCCTGCTGGCGGCCGTAGCCTCCAAGTTCCACCTGCTCAACTACGGCCTGGCCGTGATCCTGGTGTTCATCGGCACCAAGATGTGCCTGATCGACATCTTCAAGATCCCGGTGGCCGTGTCGCTGGGCGTGGTGGTGGGCATTCTCGCCATCACCATGCTGTGGAGCGTGAAGACCGCGCCGAACCGCTGAGCCCCGAAGCCCCACGCCCCGCCCGGGGGCGTGGGGTCGCGGATCACTCGATGTTGAGGCGCTGCGCCGGGCTGGCGCCTTTTTTCGGCAGGTTCAGCGCCAGCACGCCGTTCTCGTACTTGGCACGGGCGCTGGTGTTGTCGATGTCCACCGGCAGCTGGAAGCTGCGCTGGGCCACGCCGTAGTAGCGCTCGCTGCGCAGCAGCTTGCCACCTTCACTGTGGCTGTCGTGCTGCTTGATCTCGGCACGCAGGCTCACCTGGTTGCCGTCGATGTTGACCTGGATGTCTTCCTTGCTGACACCGGGGATCTCAGCCACCAGCTGGTAGGCCTCGGGGGTCTCTTTCACGTCCACGCGGATCTGCGCGGGCAGGCTGTCGCCGTGCAGGGGTTTGACGTAGAAGCCAGGGGCGGCGCCACGGAAGAAGTCGTCGAACAGGCTGCCGCGGGCGATCAGGGAAGCACTCATGGGAATCTCCTTGAGAGGGTGCAAAAAGGTTGATCGGGGGGCCGTTGCCAGCCCGTAGCAGACAGATAAAGCCGCCCGAAAACTTTTCAAGCCCCCACCAGAATCGTCCATTCCCCTGCGGGCGGTGCTGGCCTACACTGCCGCCCATGAACGCCGTGACCGATGCCCCCCTGCTGGACGCCCAGGACACCGCTGCCCGCCAGCGCGAGGTGGTGGCCGCCCTGCGTGCCGTGTTGCCCCCCCATGCCCTGCTGTGGCGCGGCGAGGACACCACCCCGTACGAGTGCGACGGCCTGACCGCCTACCGCCAGCGCCCGCTGGTGGTGGCGCTGCCCGAGACCGAGGCCCAGGTGGCCGAGGTGCTGCGTGTGTGCCACACCCTGGGCGCACCGGTGGTGGCACGCGGCGCGGGCACGGGCCTCTCGGGTGGGGCCATGCCACACCCGCTGGGTGTCACGCTGTCGCTGGCCAAGTTCAACCGCATCGTGAAGGTGGACGCCTTCTCGCGCACCGCCGTGGTCCAGGCCGGTGTGCGCAACCTGGCCATCAGCGAGGCCGCCGCGCCGCTGGGCCTGTACTACGCGCCCGACCCCAGCAGCCAGATCGCCTGCACCATAGGCGGCAACGTGGCCGAGAACTCGGGCGGTGTGCACTGCCTGAAATACGGCCTCACGCTGCACAACGTCATCAAGGTGCGTGGCTTCACGGTGGAAGGCGAACCGGTCACCTTCGGTGCCGACGCGCTGGACACCCCGGGCTACGACCTGCTGAGCGTGCTCATCGGCAGCGAAGGCATGCTGGCCGTGGTGGTGGAAGTGACGGTGAAGCTGGTGCCCAAGCCGCAGCTGGCGCGCTGCATCATGGCCAGCTTCGACGACGTGCGCAAAGCTGGCGACGCGGTGGCGGCCGTGATCGCCGCCGGCATCATCCCGGCCGGGCTGGAGATGATGGACAAGCCCATGACCGCCGCCGTGGAAGACTTCGTGCACGCCGGCTACGACCTGAACGCCGAAGCCATCCTGCTGTGCGAAAGCGACGGTACGCCCGAAGAGGTGGAAGAGGAGATTGGCCGCATGAGCGAGGTGCTGCGCGGCTGTGGCGCCACCGCCATTGCGGTGAGCCGCGACGAGGCCGAGCGCCTGCGGTTCTGGAGCGGCCGCAAGAACGCCTTTCCGGCCAGCGGGCGCATCAGCCCCGACTACATGTGCATGGACTCGACCATTCCGCGCAAGCGCCTGGCCGACATCCTGCTGGCCATCCAGGCGATGGAGAAGAAATACGACCTGCGCTGCGCCAACGTGTTCCACGCGGGCGACGGCAACCTGCACCCGCTGATCCTGTTCGATGCCAACGACCCCGACCAGCTGCACCGCTGCGAGCTGTTCGGCGCCGACATCCTGGAGACCAGCGTCGCGATGGGCGGCACGGTCACCGGCGAGCACGGCGTCGGTGTCGAGAAGCTCAGCAGCATGTGCGTGCAGTTCAGCCCCGAGGAGCGCGAGCAGATGCTGGGCGTGAAGCGTGCCTTCGACCCGGCCGGCCTGCTGAACCCGGGCAAGGTGATCCCGACGCTGGCGCGCTGCGCCGAGTACGGGAAGATGCATGTGAAGAAGGGCTTGTTGCCCTTTGCACATTTGGAGCGCTTCTAGGCCGTGGCGCAGACCGACCCTGAACTGGCCCGCCTCGTCGAGCGCATCCGCGCCGCGACGGCCACGCAGCAGCCGCTGGAGATCCGCGGCGGCGGCAGCAAGGCCTTCTACGGCGGCCCGCCGCGTGGCGAGTGGCTCGACACCCGCGGCCTCACCGGCATCAGCCGCTACGAGCCCAGCGAACTGGTGATGAGCGTGCGCGCCGGCACGCCGCTGGCCGAGGTCGAGGCCGCGCTGGCCGAGCAGGGCCAGTGCCTGGCCTTCGAGCCGCCGCGCTTTTCGCCCGAGGGCACGGTGGGCGGCATGGTCGCCGCCGGCCTGGCGGGCCCGTCGCGCGCGGCGGTGGGCAATGTGCGCGACTACCTGCTCGGCGCCACCATGGTCAACGGCCGTGGCGAGGTGCTGAGCTTCGGCGGTCAGGTGATGAAAAACGTGGCCGGCTACGACGTCTGCCGCGTGCTGGCCGGCAGCCTGGGCGTGCTGGGGCTGATCGCCGAGGTCTCGCTGAAGGTGCTGCCGCTGCCGCGCGCCAGCGCCACCGTGCGGCTGGAGCTGGATGCGGCCAGCGCGATCCGCCATGTCAACGACTGGGCCGGCCAGCCGCTGCCGCTGAACGCCAGCGCCTGGTGGGACGGCATGCTGGTGCTGCGTTTTGCCGGTGCCGCGGCCGCGGTGGACGCGGCCGTGCAGCGCATCGGCGGCGAAGTCGTGCCGCCGGCCATGGCCGAGCCGTTCTGGCTGGGTCTGCGCGACCACGCCGACGAGTTTTTCATCGGTGCCGCGAAGGCCGTCGAGGCCGGCGCCGCGCTGTGGCGGCTGTCGCTGCCGTCGTTTGCGCCGCCGCTGCGGCTCTCGGGCGAACAGCTGGTCGAGTGGGGCGGCGCGCAGCGCTGGATCTGCACCAGCGCGCCAGCGGCCACGCTGCGCGAGGCGGCTGCCGCGGTGGGCGGGCATGCGGTGCTGTTCCGCGGCCGCGACAAGTCGGCCGGCGTGTTCGCGCCGCTGGCGCCGGCCGTGCTGCGCATCCACCACGCGCTGAAGCAGAGCTTCGACCCGGCCGGCATCTTCAACCCCGGCCGGCTGCTGCCCGAGCTGTGATGGCCGCCGTGCTCGATGCCGACCCCGCCGAACAGGCCCAGCAGGCCTACTACGCGGCGCGTGCCGCCGAGTACGAGCAGGTCTACGCCAAGCCAGAACGCCAGGCCGAGCTGCGGGCGCTCGAAGCCTGGCTGCCGGGCGTGTTTGCCGGCCGGTGCGTGCTGGAGCTGGCCTGCGGCACCGGCTGGTGGACGGTGCACGGCGCACGTGACGCGGCCTTCTGGCTGGCCACCGACCTGAACCGCGAGACCACCGACATCGCCCGCGCCAAGCCGCAGCCGGCCGCCGTGCGCTTTGCCACCGCCGACGCACTGACGCTGGCGCCGCTGGGCCCGCAGCGTTTCGATGCCGCCTTTGCCGGCTTCTGGTGGAGCCATGTGCCGCGCCAGGGCCTGGCCGGCTGGCTGGAGGCCTGGTGCACGCGCCTCGAACCCGGCGCACGTGTGCTGCTGCTCGACAACCGCTATGTCTCGGGCAGCAGCACGCCGATTGCCGAGACCGACGCCGGCGGCGACACCTGGCAACACCGCCGGCTGGCCGACGGCAGCACGCACCGCGTGCGCAAGAACTTCCCGCGGCCGGGCGAGCTCGAGGCCTGGGTCGCGCCGCGTGCGGCCTCGTGGTGCTGGCACGACGCGGCGCTGGGCCTCACCCACTTCTGGGCCTTCGAGTTTGTCATCGGCCCGAGGCGCTGACCGTATGCCGCTGCTGCAAGGCCTTGCGATGCTGCTGGTGGCGCAGAGTGCCGGCGAGTTGCTGGTGCGCGCGCTGGGCCTGCCGCTGCCCGGGCCGGTGCTCGGCCTGGGCCTGGTGCTGGCGGCGCTGGCGCTGCCGGCCACGCGGGGCTTTGTCGCCGCGCGGCTGGGGGTGGCGGCCGAGGCCTTGCTGGCGCACCTGTCGCTGCTGTTCGTGCCGCTGGGCGTGGGGGTGGTGGCCCACCTCGGCCTGCTGGGCGAGCACGCGGCCGCGCTGGCACTGGTGGTGGTGGCCGCCACGCTGATCGGCATGGTCGTGTCGGCCCTGGTGCTGCAGGCCCTGTGGCGCGACGAGGCCGCGGGGCTCGCCGCCGACGCGGAGCCCCCGCGATGAACGCCTTCGTCGAGCTGTGGCTGTACCTGTCGGCCACGCCGCTGTTCGGCCTGACCGCGACGCTGGTGGTCTACGTGCTGGCGCATGCCGTCTACAGCCGGCTTGGCCAGGCGCCCTGGGCCAACCCGGTGCTGTGGAGCGTGCTGGTGCTGGCCGGGCTGCTGATGCTGACGGGCACGCCTTACCCGAGCTACTTCTCCGGCGCCCAGTTCATCCACTTCCTGCTCGGCCCGGCGGTGGTGGCGCTGGCCTGGCCGCTCTGGCAGCGGCGTGCAGAACTGCGGGCCCGGCCCTGGGCCCTGGGCGCCGCGGCACTGGCCGGTGGTGGCGCGGCGGCGTTCGCGGCCGTCGGCCTGGGCTGGGCGCTGGGCTTGCCGAACGAACTGCTGGCCTCGCTGGCGCCCAAGGGCACGACGGCGCCGGTGGCGATGGCGGTGGCCGAGGCCCTGGGCGGCGTGCCCGCGCTGGCGGCGGTGTTTGCGGTGCTGACGGGCCTGATCGGTGCCGTCAGTGCCAAGTACCTGTTCGATGCGCTGCGCGTGCGCCGCCTCGAGGTGCGCGGCTTCGCGCTCGGCACCGCGGCCCATGGCCTGGGCGCCGCCCGTGCCGCGCAGGTGGACCCGGCGGCCGGCGCCTATGCCGCGCTGGGCCTGAGCCTGCAGGTGCTGCTGGCAGCGCTGCTGATGCCGCCGGCCCTGCGCGGGCTGCTGAACTGAGTCACGAGACGCATGCAAACCCACCTCGCTCCCGAGTTCCAGGGCACCCGCGACGGCGAGGCCGCCGAGGCCATCCTGCGCAAGTGCGTGCACTGCGGCTTCTGCACCGCCACCTGCCCCACCTATCAGCTGCTCGGCGACGAACTCGACGGCCCGCGCGGCCGCATCTACCTGATCAAGCAGGTGCTGGAAGGCGCCGAGGTCACGCGCAGCACGCAGCAGCACCTGGACCGCTGCCTCACCTGCCGCAACTGCGAGACCACCTGCCCGAGCGGTGTGCACTACGGCGAGCTGGTCGACATCGGCCGGCGCATCGTCGACCAGCGCGTCGAACGCCCGGCCGGCGAGCGTGCCGTGCGCTGGCTGCTGAAGGAGGGCCTGACCTCGCCCGCCTTCGGCCCGGCGCTGGCGCTGGGCCGGCTGGCGCGGCCGCTGCTGCCGGCCGCGCTGAAGGCCAAGGTGCCGGCCAGCGGTGCCGGGGCGGCCGCGCGCCGCTGGCCCACGCACGAACACCCGCGCAAGCTGCTGATGCTGCGTGGCTGCGTGCAGCCGGCGCTGGCGCCGAACATCGACAGCGCCACCGCGCGTGTGCTCGACGCCGCCGGCCTGCAAGTGCTGGTGGCCGACGGCGCCGGCTGCTGCGGCGCCATCCGCTCGCACCTGAACGACCACGCAGGCGGCCTGGCCGACATGCGCCGCAACATCGACGCCTGGTGGCCGCTGGTGCAGGGGCTCACCTCGCAGGGCAAGGTGGAGGCCATCGTCGTCAACGCCAGCGGTTGCAGCGTCACCGTCAAGGAGTACGGCGCAGCGCTGGCGCACGACCCGGACTACGCCGACAAGGCCGCGACCATCGCCGGGCTCGCGAAAGACCTGTCGGAGCTGCTGCCGGCGCTGGTGCCCGCGCTTGCGCCGCGGCTGCAGGCGGCCACGCGCGACCGCGGCAAGGCGCTGGCGCCGAAGCGGCTGGCCTTTCACCCGCCCTGCACGCTGCAGCACGGGCAGAAGATCCGCGGCCCGGTCGAGCAGGGCCTGGAGGCGCTGGGTTTCGAGGTGCGGCTGGCGGCGTCTGAAAGCCACCTGTGCTGCGGCTCGGCCGGCACCTACAGCGTGCTGCAGCCCGAACTCGCAACGCAGCTGCGCGACCGCAAGCTCGCGCAGCTGGCGCCGCTGGGTGCCGAGGTCATCGTCAGCGCCAACATCGGCTGCATCCAGCATCTGCAGTCCGGCAGCGCGGCGCCGGTGCGCCATTGGGTCGAGGTGCTGGACGAGGCGCTGGGGCTGTAGATGCAGCCGCTGCGGCTGCTGCGCCGCCTCGCGCCGCGCCCGGTGCCCAGCGCCGAGGTGCGCGCCATCACGCTGGCGGCCATCGACGGGCGCTGCACGAACTGCGAGCAGCCGCTGCCCGAGCCACGGCCGAACTTCTGCCCCGAGTGCGGGCAGGAGACGAACATCAAACCGCCCACCGTGGCCGAGTTCGTGCAGCAGTTCAGCGGCACCTACTTCGCGCCCAAGGGCGCGTTGTGGACGACGCTGAAGCTGCTGCTGGCGCGGCCCGGCGAGCTGACCGCGCAGTACCTCACCGGCCGGCGCCGGCAGTACGTGCTGCCACTGCGCCTGTTCGTGCTGGCGACCATCGTGATGCTGGTGGTCATGCGCATCGTCAGCAGCCTGCAGATGGCGGCGCTGGACGACGCGGCGGCGCTGCACGCGCTGCCCGAGCGGCCTTCGCAGGTGGCGCTGGAACTGGGTGTGGGCCGCGCCGGCGTCGCGGGCGGGCAGTTCTACTGCGAGGACCTGCCGGGCTGGCTGTGCCGCCGCCTGGCGGTGAAGCTGGACATGCCCACGCGCGACCTGCTGGCCCAGGTGGACCGTGTGCAGGACCGCCTGGCGCGCAACGCCGGCCTGGTGATGCTGGTGCTGCTGCCGGCGTTCGCCGCCGTGCTGCTGCTGCTGTTCCGCTACCGCGGGCTGAGCTACACCGAGCACCTGGTGTTCGCGCTGCACCTGCACGCGTTTTTCTTTCTCGTCGCCGCGCTGGTGATGCCGGCGCCGGAATGGCTGGCGCTGCCGGCGCTGCTGGGCCTGCCGGTGTACGCCGGCCTGGCCTTCCGGCGGGTCTACGGCGGCCGCACGCTGGGCCTGGTGTGGCGCGGCGCGCTGCTGACGCTGGTGCACCTGCTGCTGGTGGTCGTGATCGTGGCGCTGACGGCGCTGGTGGCGCTGCTGCTGTGAGCGAAGCCGAAGCCCCACCGGTGCCACCGGTGCCCTCAACGCCCTCGGCACCATCGCCGCCGTCGGTCTGCGCCAACTGCGGCCACCCGTTTGGCGAGCCGCTGCCCAATTTCTGCCCCGCCTGCGGCCAGGAGAGCCGCGTGCGCGCGCCCACGCTCGGCGAGTTCGTGCAGCAGTTCGGCGGCGCCTACTTCTCGACCGAAGGCGCGCTGTGGCGTTCGCTGAAGCTGCTGCTGCTCAAGCCGGGCGAGCTGACGCGGCAGTACCTGGCCGGCCGGCGCAAGCATTACGTGCTGCCGCTGCGCCTGTACCTGACGATCAGCCTGCTCACCATCCTGCTGCTGCGCATCCTGGCCGGCCAGGCGCTGCAGGTGCAGCTGCCGGATTTCGACGCTGGCAAGGGCGAGTTCTCGATCCTCGCGGTCGGCCCGGACACCGGCGCCGGGCTGCGCGACGGCCACTTCTATTGCAAGGGCCTGCCGGGCTGGGTGTGCAGCCGGCTCGAGCGGCGGCTCGACACCGACCCCAAGGGCCTGCAGCGCGAGGTGGTGGCGCTGTCGGAGCGGTTCGTGGCCAACCTCGGTGCCGCGCTGTTCCTGATGGTGCCGCTGTTCGCGCTGTTCATGAAGCTGGCCTACTGGAACCGCCGGCTGCGCTACACCGAACACCTGGTGTTCGGCCTGCACCTGCACGCGTTCTGGTTCGTCTGCCTGATGCTGACGCTGCCCGGCCAGGACTGGCTGCGCACGCTGGCCATGCTGGCCGTGCCGGTCTACGGCTTCATGGCCGTCAAGCGCGTGTACGGCGGGCGCTGGTTCGGGCGCCTGCCGCGCAATCTGCTGGTGTCGATGCTGTACCTGGTCAGCCTCAGCGTCGTGCTGGTGATGGCCGTGCTCTGGGCGCTGCTGTTCTGAGCCGGGCTGGCCGGCTCAGCGCCCGCCCGCGGGCCAGGCCTGCACCCGCGTCGTGCCGCGCAGCGCGCGGGCGCGCCGTTCGGCCTCGCTGCCGGCCGTGCGCAGCGCCTCGGGCACGGGCACGACGAGGAAGCGCTCGTTGCCGGCGATGAACAGCGTGCGGCCGTCGGGCGCGATGGCCATGCGCGGCCGCACCGTCGGGCAGTCGCCGGTCGTGAAGCTGCGGCAGCCCGGGTAGTCGGCCAGCTCGAAGCGGCCCACCAGCGGCAGCACGCTGGTGGCGGCATCGCGCGTGCTGCTGTCGAACACAAACACCACCGGCTTCTGCGCGCCGCCGTAGAAAGCGCCGTCGGCATAGGCCAGCACGTAGCTGCGCCGGCCGTCGGGGCTGACGGTGGTGCCCAGCGTGACCCAGGGCCCGCCGGCCTCGCCGTCGAGCACCAGCCGGCCGACGAGGCCGAAGTCGCCGTCGCGCACCTCGTAGCCGTCGATGGCGATGCGGCTGCCGTCGTCCGACCAGCCGGCCTCGTAGAAGAAGCTGAGGCCGGCGCCGTTGATGCGCAGCAGCGGGTCGCTCGCGCGCCACACCAGCGCCGGCGGAGAAGGGCTGATGCTGCCGCTCTGCACCACGGCCATGGTGCTGCCGTCGCGCGACACCATGGCCCAGGGGCCGCCGTAGAAGCTGGTGGGCAGGTCGGGCTGCGCCGGGCGCGGCAGCAGCGTGCGGGTGCGGTGGTCGAAGCGCAGCAGCTCGTTCCAGCCGGTGTCGCCCGCCGGCAGCCAGGAATGGCCGTCGTTGGTGCTGGCGATGCCGTAGCCGGTGTAGGTGAGGTTGCGCGCCAGGCCGCCCGGCACCGCGAGCGTGAACTCGGTCGCCAGCGTGGCCGGGTTCAGCAGCCGCAGCGTGCCCGGCGTGGCGGTGACGATCAGCCCGCGGTTGTCGGGTGTCACGCCGGCGTCGAGGATGGCCGGCACCGACACCGCGTCCAGCACCCAGCTGCTGCCGTCGAAGCGCAGCCGGTTCAGCGTCTCGTTCTCGACGTTGACGGCGTACACCGCCTGGCGCACGGCGTCGACGACCACGGCGCGCTTGGCGCCGGCGCTGGCGATGGCGGCATAGGCGTAGCTGCGCGGCGGCACCACGCTCAGTGCGGCCGTGGCCGGTGCCAGCGTCAGCGCGTTGCCCACGCCCACCGCGAACACGGCTTCGGCGCCGGGTGCCACGTCCAGGCGCAACTCGGAGTCCGACAGCCGCGTCAGGCCGCTGCTCGGCAGGCCCGCGGCGGCCAGGCGGGCGCCGATGTCGGCCACGGCGAGGAAGCCACGGCCGCGCACCGACAGCCGCGTCGTGCGGCCGGCGACCACCGTGTGCGGGCCGAGGAACTGCACCTCGGGCAGGCGCTTGTCGACGCTGACGCGGAAGCTGACCGGCGTGTACACGGGCGTGTCGGCCGTGATCGTGATGCTCGCGGCGTGTTCGGCAAAGTTGTCCAGCAGCGCCAGCGCCGCGCTGTCCACCGTCCAGGCCACGGCGCTGCTGCCGGTGGTGCCGGCAGCGTTGGTCAGGCGCAGCCAGGGGCGGTCGGCGGTGGCCGTCCAGCCGCGGTTCGCGCCCTGGGCCACCTGCACCGCGGCGCTGCCGGACAGGGCGGCGGCCGTGGTCTCGGCGTGCACGGCGATGCCGACGTCGGCCGGCCGCACCAGCCCCGGCCCGACCGACAGCGCAATCGGCACCTCGAGCACCGTGGCCGGCGCCGCCGGTGTCAGCACCAGGGTCGCGGTGTAGCTGCCCTGCGGCAGCGCGGCGGCGCTGGCGCTCACCGCCAAGCCACCCGCGATGGGCGTGGCGCTCAGCCAGCCCGTGGGTCCGCCTTCGGCGTAGCGGATGCTCGGCGTCGGCATCGTGCCGCCGCTCCAGCTGGCCGGCGTGATGGTCAAGGCGCGGGCTTCGCTGCTGGCGCCTTCGGTGGTCGTGAGCGTCAACGACGGTGTGTCGACCCGCAGGTCGTGTTCACCGCCGGCGGGCAGGTCGACCTGGTAGGTCACCGGCAGCGGCACGCGGCCGGTGGCTGTGACGACTTCCAGCGCCACCGACAGGTAGCCCGAGCGCCAGGGCAGGAAGTCCAGCACCAGCTCGCCCGCCACGATGCTGCCGCGCAGCCAGGGCGCGGCGTCGAGCCCGCCGACGGTGTAGCTGCTGACGCCGTCGGGCAGCGTGACGGCCACACGCTGTTGCGCCGCCGTGCCGCCCATGCTGCGTTGCCAGACCGACGCCGGCTCGGTGCCCAGCACCGCGCGCACGACGACGCGGTAGTTCACCGCCAGCGGCGTGCCGCCGATGCGTGTGTTGCAGGCTGCGTCGCTGCAGGCCGAGAGCAGCACGCGCCCGGTGTAGGTGCCGGCACGCAGGCCCGGCGCCGGCTGCAGCGTGAAGCTGGCGTTCATGCCGGTGATGACGGCCGGGATCACCGGGTCGATGCCGCCACCCTCGACCACCGCGGCCACGTACAGCGTGGCCGGCGGTGTGCCGGTGGCCGTGGCGCGCACGGTGGCCTGCGGCAAGGGGCCGTTGGCGTCGTAGGTGAACTCGACACTGCTGCGGTCGAGCGTGACGTGGAAGGCCGGCGCGTTGCCGCCACCGTCTCCACCCCCGCCGCCGCCACAGGCCACCAGCGCCACGGCACAGCCGAGCGCGACCAGCGCCGCGTGGGCGCGGCGCCAAGCACTTGTCGTCATCGTCAGAACCTCATCGTCCCTGCAAAGCAGGCAGGGCATCCGCCACGGCATCTGCGGCCGGGGTCGGAAGCCTTGGCGACGAGTCTAGGCCTGTTCAGCGGGCCGGCGTGGCCCCGGTTCGAGGTGGCGAGGGTTTGACCCGGGGCCGCAATCCGGCGGCACTCAGCGCGGCCGGGCCGCGCGCATCGCCTCGCAGGGGTCGGGCCGCGGCTGGCGTGGCAGCGTGACGACCTGGTCGAAGGCCGCGGCCGGTGTCTCGTGGCCTTCTTCGAGCACGCCCACGACCTGCAGCCGCGGCGCCAGCGCCGGCGGCAGCCAGCGTGGCGCACCGAGATCGCGCCGCACATGGCCGTTGCCGGCGATCAGCACCGCGCCGCGGGTGGCGTGGGCAGCCAGCGCGCGCGCCATCTGCTGGTCGCGCGCCACCTGGGCCAGCGCCATGCGGCGCGCCATGGCCGCGTCGACCATGCCGCAGTGGCTGGCCTCGATGGCGCCGGCCAGGCCGTCGAGCACGGCCGGCGGCACCTCGGCCTCGAAACCGTGGGCGGCCAGGCCGTCCTTCATCAGCGCGCGGGCGGCGTCGCGGCCGACGTTGGCACCGACGATGGGCAGGCCGAAACGCAGCGCGCGCTCGACGAAGGGTTCGTAGAAGGGCCACTGCCAGCCGCGGCCGCCGGCAGCGGCGATGAGCTCGGCCGCCGTGGGCGGCTCGGCGCGGGCGCGCAGGGCGTCGATGCGCGGCTGCGCGTCGTGGTCGAACATCTCCAGCACCAGCGCCGGGCGCGCGCCACCGGCCAGCCAGGCGTCGAACTGCGCCAGCCGCCACGCATGGCCGCCGGCATGGTCGTGCACCTCGCCGAGCAGCAGCAGCGCGCCGTCACCGGGCCAGGCTTGATGTTCGGGGCCTGGTTCGGGGCGCGCCTGCTGCGCCGCCGCCGGCAGCCCGAGGAACACCAGCAGCGCCAGCAACAGCAGCACAACCACGGCCCGCAGGTCGGACACCCGCTCGCGCTGGCGCCAGGCGCGGAAGGCGAGGTCGCGCGGGGTCGGCGGGTGGGCTCGGGAAGGCTGCAGCACGCGGGAGTCCTGGATGGTGGTGGGCTGTCGGGCCCTTTTGGCCGATGCCTGGACTCTATTGAGAACGATTCTCGTTTGCAACCCTTCGGTGCAGCGTCGGGGTCTTCGGCTGCTCCAGGGCCGCTTCAGCGCAGCCCGCGCGCGGCCTCGCGGAAGAAGGCGATGCGCTCCGCGTCGGCCGGGTGCGAGGCGAAGGCGATCGGCAGCGAGCCGCCGGTGCGGTCCTCCCCCTTCTTCTCTTTCTGCTTGGCCGCCATGCGCTCGAACAGCGTCACCATGGCCTCGGGCGAACGGCCGGCGGCCCGCAGCACCAGGGCGGCATCCGCATCGGCCTCGCGTTCGGCGTCGCGCGAGTAGCCCAGGTGGGCCAGCAGCGCCGGCACGCCGGCCAGCACGGTGCTGAAGTCGCCCAGGGCGACCGAGGTGGCGGCCGAGACCAGGCCCAGCCGCACCAGCGCGTTCAGGCCGTGCTGGCGCCGCACATGGCCGTATTCATGGGCCAGCACGCCGAGCACGGCGTCGTCGGCGCCGTCGAGCAGGGCCAGCAGCTCGTCGGTGATCAGGATGTGGCCACCGGGCAGCGCCACCGCGTTGGCGCCGAGCCGGCCGCCACCCACCACGTGCAGCGTCCAGGGTGTGCGGTCGGCGGGGTCCGGATAGGCGGCGGCCAGCGCCTCGGCCAGCCGTTCGCGCCAGCGCGTCTGCACCTCGGGTGCGCTCTTGGTCGGGGCGACCAGGCCCTCGCGCAGCTGGTCCAGCGCGAAATTGCCGATGGCGGCGTCGGCCTCGGCCGGCATGGCCGCGACGATGCGCCCGGCCGCCCAGGGCACGCCCCAGACGTAGCCGCCGGCGACGAGCACCACCAGCGCCAGCACCGCCGTGAACGTGGCGCGCCAGTGCTGCTGGGCGCGCACCACCCAGCTTTCGCGGTGGCCCGTGGCCTGGCGCCAGGCGTCGAAGGCGGCGGCCTCGGCGAAGACCAGCGAGCCGCCGCCCGGCAGGTGCGCCACGCGCTGGCCGTGGCGCGTGCGTTCGGGCCATTGCACGCGGTGCAGCTCGACCTCGTGCAGGCCGCCATGGCCGTCGTCGAGCTGCAGGCGCGGGCCGTCCCGCCGCACGCGCACCGCCAGGCCCTCGGCCTGCCGGCCGTCGTACCAGAGCGCGTCGAGGGCGCCGGCTTCGTCCATCCCGAGGACCTTACAGGCCGATGTCGAAGCCGAACAGGTCGCCGGCCGCGTCGCCGGCCGCGGACTCGTCGGCCAGTCCTCCCGCGGCGGCGATCTCGGCCGGATCGCGGCGGGCGCGCAGCGTTACCGCCTCCAGCCGCAACCGCGCACTGGCGATCTGCGCAAACGGGAAGTACAGGCCCAGCGTGACGATCACCAGCAGCGCGTTGCGCAGCCACAGGCCGATCAGTGCCCGGGCCTTGAGCGTGCTCTCGAACGACAGCCCTTGACTGCGCGTGCCGCTCCAGCACAGGTTCTGCAGGCGCGCGGCCCAGTAGCCGAAGCCGATGGAGAACAGCAGCACGTAGGCGCTGGCACCGACGATGCCGAACAGGATCACCATGCCGATTCCCGGCTCGCCGCTGAAGGCGCCGAAGAAGCCGAGGAGGCCGGCGGCCAGCAGGCCGGTGCCGACGCCGGCCAGCACCATCAGCCCGAAGGCCTTCAGCGACAGCTTGTAGAACGCACCGGGGCCGACCGTGAACCGGGCCTCTTCGCCGCCATAGGCGTAGTGGTTGTGCTGCAGGCGCTTGAACAGCCACAGGAACAGCGGCATGACCGCCATCATCACCAGCATCGGGCCGAAGGCCAGCGCCACGGCGACGAAGGTAGATGGCTCCGGAGGCAGGCCCTCCGACGTCGGCGCCGGAAACAGCGTGATCATCAGCAGCGCGATCAGCACGACCGCAGCGGCTGGCAGCGCCCACACCGCGTAGGCCTGCCGGCGCCTGCCGGTGTAGCGCAGGCGCAGCCCACGCCAGCTGGTGTTGGCCAGGCGGAAGCGCATCGACGAGTGCCACAGCGCCGGCCACAGCGCCGCGACGATCAGGAAGGCGATCAGCCCCGCCGTTGGCGAGAAGTGCCCGGCCAGCGAGTAGGCGCCGAACATGACCGCCACGAGCACGTAGCCGCGGAACATCTTCCAGGGGTCGGCATGGAAGGCCAGGGGCTGACCGCCGACTTCGGTGGCGCCGTGGAAGTAGCGCAGCCGCCGCACCTTGGCGAAGGGGTAGTACAGCCCCAGCGTCACCAGCGTGAGCAGCAGGTTGACGATCCAGATGCGGAAGTACTCGCTGCCGGAGCCGACAAAGCGCAGCGGCAGCGTGACCGGCGCGGCGGACTCGCCGGCGACGGGTTCGTTCATGGTTTCCCTCCCTGTGGCGCGTTGGGGGCCGTCGTCAGGGCGCGGCCGGGTGCTGTTTCTTGCGCAACGCGTGCCACAGACTCTATCAACGGGCCCGTACCGGGCAAACCCCCGCGGAGGGATGGTGCCGGCTCCTAGAATCCGGCCCGCCATGCTTGCCGATGCCCCGACCCCGCTGACCGCCCTCTCGCCGCTCGACGGCCGTTATGCCGCCAAGCTCGCGGCGCTCAGGCCGCTGATGTCCGAATACGGGCTGATGCGCGCGCGTGTGCAGGTCGAGGTGGAGTGGTTCATCGCGCTGTCCGAGCTCGGCCTGCCGGAGTTCGCGCCGCTGTCGGCGGCCGCACGCGAGGCGCTGCGTGCCCGCGTGGCGGCGTTTTCAGCCACCGACGCCGAGGCCATCAAGACCATCGAGCGCACCACCAACCACGACGTGAAGGCGGTGGAGTACTGGATCCGCCAGGGCTTTGCCGGCACGCCGGAGCTGGAGCGCGCCGCCGAGTTCGTGCACTTCGCGTGCACCAGCGAGGACATCAACAACACCAGCCACGCGCTGATGCTCGGCGCGGCGCGGCAGACGGTGCTGCTGCCGGCGCTGGACGGCGTGATCGAGCGGCTGCAGCGCATGGCCGGCAGCTTTGCCGCCGTGCCGATGCTCAGCCGCACGCACGGCCAGACCGCCAGCCCGACCACGCTCGGCAAGGAAATCGCCAACGTCGTGCACCGGCTGCAGCGTGCGCGGTCGCGCATCGCCGCGGTCGAGCTGCCGGCCAAGATGAACGGCGCGGTCGGCAACTACAACGCCCACCTCTCGGCCTACCCGGCCGTCGACTGGGAATCCTTCGCGAAGAAGGTGGTCGAAGAGCGGCTGGGCCTGCGCTTCAACCCGTACACCATCCAGATCGAGCCGCACGACGGCATCGCCGAGCTGTTCGACGCGGTGGCGCAGGCCAACACCATCGGCATCGACTGGGCGCGCGACGTCTGGGGCTACGTCAGCCTCGGCTACTTCAAGCAGCGCGTGAAGAAGGGCGAGGTCGGCAGCTCGACCATGCCGCACAAGGTCAACCCGATCGACTTCGAGAACGCCGAGGGCAACTTCGGCGTGGCCAACGCGCTGCTCGTGCACATGAGCCAGAAGCTGCCGCTGAGCCGCTGGCAGCGCGACCTGACCGACAGCACGGTGCTGCGCAACATGGGCGTGGCGCTGGGCTATGGCGTGCTGGCGCTGGACAGCCTGGCGCGCGGCCTCGACAAGCTCGAGGTGAACGAGGCCGCACTGGCCGCCGATCTCGACGCCGCCTGGGAGGTGCTGGCCGAGCCGGTGCAGACCGTGATGCGCCGCCATGGCCTGCCTGACCCGTACCAGCAGCTGAAGGACTTCACGCAGGGCAAGCCGATCACGCGCGAGCTGATGCAGGGTTTCATCGCCGGCCTGGCGATTCCCCAGGACGACAAGGCGCGGCTCCTGGCGCTGACACCCGCCGGCTACACCGGCAAGGCCGCCGAGCTGGCGGCGCGCCTGGGGAAGCCGGCATGACGGCGGGCAGCGCGGGCTTCGGCGCGGCGGTGGCCGCCGCGACGGCCCGCCATGCCTCGATGCTGTGTGTCGGCCTCGACCCCGAGCCGAGCCGCTTCCCGCTGGCCTGGCGCGGCGACGCGCGGCGCATCTTCGACTTCTGCGCCGCCATCGTCGACGCCACCGCCGACCAGGCCTGCGCCTTCAAGCCGCAGATCGCGCACTTCGCGGCGCAGCGCGCCGAGGAGCAGCTGGAGCGGCTGATCGCCCACATCCACGAACGTGCGCCCGGCGTGCCGGTGATCCTCGACGCCAAGCGCGGCGATATCGGCAGCACCGCCGAGATGTACGCCCGCGAAGCCTTCGAGCGCTACCGCGCCGACGCGCTGACGCTGTCGCCGTTCATGGGCTTCGACAGCGTCGAGCCCTACGCGCGTTTTGCCGGCAAGGGCCTGATCCTGCTGTGCCGCACCAGCAACCCGGGCGGCGACGACCTGCAGGCGCAGACGCTGGCAGGCGGCGAGCGGCTCTACGAACGGGTGGCGCGGCTGGCCGAGGGTGCCTGGCGCGAGCGCCTCGGTGGTGCCGAACTCGGCCTGGTGGTGGGCGCCACCTACCCGGACGAGATCGCGCGGGTGCGCGAGCTGGCGCCGACGCTGCCGTTGCTGATTCCCGGCATCGGCGCGCAGGGCGGCGACGCGGCGGCCACCGTGAAGGCCGGCTGGCGCTCCAGCGGGCCGATCATCGTCAACTCCTCGCGGGCCATCCTGTACGCCGGCGGCGAGGCCCCGGGCATCGAGGCCTTTGCCACCGCGGCACGGGCCGCGGCGGAAACCACCCGCCTCGCCCTGCAACGCGCACGACCCGGGGCCGAGGCCCGCTGACGCGGCGCGTTCCCGGGCGTTCTCCCGAACAGGCGATGGCCTCGCTGCCCCCGGAAGACCTGGACCGCACCATCCCGATGCCGGTGCAGCGGCCGGCGCCCGGTGCGGCGGCCTCGCCGCCCCGCTTGAGCGTGGCGGCGCAGCTGGTGCGGGTCTACCTGCTGCTCGGCGCCGGTGCGCTGGTGGTGGCCGCCGGCATGCTGTGGCTTGAGCGCGGGGCGCACCCCTCGGCGGTGGCGCTGGCCGGTGCCTACCTGGTGCTGGCGCTGGCCGGCATCGGCACGGCGCTGCTGCCCGAGCGTTGGCACGACCGCGTCGCACTGCCCGCGCTGGCCATGCTGGTGGTGCTGGCGGTGTTCGCTGCCGGGCTGGGCGCGCGCTGGCGTGGCTACGGTCTCGCGGCGCCTTCGCTGCTGCTGCTGCCGCTGCTGGTGTTCGCGCTGTCGGCCTTGGCGGGCTGGCTGCGCGGCCTGCTGCTCGCGGCCTGGGTGGCCGTCGCGCTGGTGGTGGCGCAGACCGCGCCCGAGCTGCGGCCTTCGCCGGTGCCGTGGCTGCTGCTGGCAGCGGCGCATGCCGTGGGGCTGGTGGTGGCGGTGACGGCCGGTGGGCTGCTGAACCACCGCATCGCCCGCGCCATCGGTGCGGCCGTGCGCCGCGAACAGCGTTTCCAGCGCCTGCTGGCGCTGGCCACCGACCTGTACTGGGAGATCGACACGGAACAGCGCCTGGTGGCCGCCGAGCACGACGAGGGTAGCTTTCCGGGCCTGCGCGGCGCGGCCCTGCGCAACGAGCCGCTGCTGATGCTGTCGCAGTGGGTGATGGACCCGCTGCTGCGCCGGCGCCTCGCGGCCGACCTCGAGGCGCACCAGCCCTTCCGCGACCTGCCGATGGCCTGGCAGCTGCCCGGCGGCGGCCAGCGCCAGCTGGTGATCAGCGGCGAGCCGCGCTACGACAGCCGCGGCGGCTTCCGCGGCTACTGGGGCGTGGCGCGCGACGTCACCGCCGGCCATGCCACGCGCGCTGCGCTGGAGGCCACGCAGGCCCGCTACAAGCACCTGTTCATGAACGTGCCCACCGTGCTGGTGCTGCACGCCGGCGGCTACGTGATCGACGCCAACCCGGCTGCGGCCCGCCTGTTCGGTGCGCCCGATACCGAGGCGCTGCGCGGGCGTCGCCTCGACGAGCTGTTCCCGCCCGAGGCGCGCGAGCGCCTGCGCGCACGCCGCGAAGAACTCGAACGGCTGCCGCTCGGCACGGCCCTGCCGGCCTACGAATACCGGCTGCAGTTCGGCCCGCGGCGGGTCGGCGTCACGGCCACCGGCGTGCGTGTGGACCTGCAGGGCCAGCCGGCGATGCTGACCATCCTGGCCGACATCACCGACCGCATCGAGACCGAAGAAGCGCTGCGCAGTTCCCAGACCATGCTGGCGCACCTGGTCGACACCAGCCCCGACCTGATCACGCTGACCGACCTGGCCAGCGGCCGCTACCGCATGGTCAACCACGCCTTCGCGCGGCTGACCGGCTGGCGTGTCGACGAGGTCATCGGCCGCACCGCGACAGAGCTCGGCATCTGGGGCAGCGACGAGGCGCGCCAGCGCTTCGTCGAGCGGTTGCAGCGCGACGGCGCGGTGGCCGACCTGCCGGTGCCGTTCCGGCTGCGCGAGGGCGGCGAGCGCACGCTGCTGGTGTCGGCGGCGCGCTTCTCGCTCGACGGCTGCGACCACCTCGTGATAAATGCGCGCGACGTGACCGACAAGGAGCGCGACCGCCTCGAGCGCAGCGCCATCCTCGAGAACGCCGGCATCGGCATCGCCGTCACACGCGCCAGCCGCTTCGTGCTGGCCAATGCCGCCTTCGAGCGCATGATCGGCTGGCCCGGCGCCGGCCTGGTCGGCCAGCCGGGCAGCGTGGTCTGGCCCAGCGAGACCGAACACGCCGCGGTCGGCCGCCTTGTCGGCCCGGCGCTGTCGCGCGGCGAAACTGCCGAGTTCGAACGGCCGCTCATGCGGCGCGACGGCAGCACCTTTCTCGCGCGGTTGCGCGCCGGTGTGGTCGACCCGGCCCGGCCAGTCGAGGGCGGCACGGTGTGGATCGTCGAGGACATCACCGAGCGGCGCCAGTTCGAGCAGGCGCTGGCCCGCGCGCGCGACGACGCCGAGGCCGCCAACCGCGCGAAGAGCGCCTTCCTCGCCAACACCAGCCACGAGCTGCGCACGCCGCTCAACGGCATGCTGGGTCTGGCGCGGCTGGTGCGCGATCCGGCGCTCGATGCCGACCGGCGCACGCAGTACCTGGCGCAGATCGAGGACAGCGCGCAGGCGCTGGCCGGCATCATCTCCGACATCCTCGACCTGTCGAAGATCGAGGCCGGCAAGCTGCTGATCGAAAACGCGCCCTTCGACCTGGTCGCGCTGCTGGAGTCCATCGTGCGGGCGCACGAGCCGATGGCCGCGGCGCGTGGGCTGACGCTGGCGCTGCAGGGTGCCGACAGCGCCGCCGGCCCTGGCCGGCGCGTGGCCGGCGACGCACTGCGGGTGCGCCAGATCGTCACCAACTACCTCGTCAACGCGATCAAGTTCACCGAGCAGGGCCATGTGCGGCTGCTGGTGACGCGACCGCAGGGCGCCACCTCCCCGACGCTGCGCCTGGTTTGCGAGGACACCGGCCCGGGCATCGCGCCGGCGGCGCTGGCCGAGCTGTTCAAGCCCTTCACGCAGGCTGACCAGAGCACCACGCGGCGCTTCGGCGGTACCGGCCTCGGGCTGTCGATCTGCCGCGAGCTGGCCGGGCTGATGGGCGGGCGTGTCGGTGTCGACAGCCGGCCGGGCGAGGGCAGCCGCTTCTGGGTCGAGCTGCCGCTGCCGCCGGCGGCAGCCGCCGGCCCGGCGAATGCGGCGCCGCTGTCCGAGGCCGGCGCGCTGGCCGGGTTGCGTGTGCTGATGGTCGAGGACAACGCCGTCAACATGCTCATCGGCGTGGCCACGCTCGAACGCTGGGGCGTGCAGGTGGTGCAGGCGCGTGACGGCGCCGAGGCGGTGGCGGCGGTCGAGGCGGCGCCGCAGCCTTTCGACGTGGTGCTGATGGACGTGCAGATGCCCGGCATGAGCGGCCACGAGGCCACGCGCGAGATCCGCAGCCGCAGCAGTGGGCGCGCCGTGCCCATCGTCGCGCTGACGGCGGCGGCGCTCGTCAGCGAACGCGAGCAGGCCCTGGCGGCCGGCATGGACGACTTCCTGACCAAGCCCGTCGATGCCGACAAGCTGCAGGCGGCCTTGTTGCGCTGGCGGCGCGGCCGGGCGGTGCCGGCCTAGCCGTTGAGTCCCTAGAGCCTAGAGGCTGGAAATCGGCACCGGCCGGCCGGTCAGGTAACCCTGGATCAGCGTGAAGCCGATGTCGCGGCACACCGCCGCCTCGGCTTCCAGCTCCACGCCTTCGGCCAGCGGCACGGCGCCGAGGTCGCGCACCAGTTTCACCAGGTCGGCCACCGTCTTGCGTTTGCTCGGTGGCGCCTCGTGCAGACCGCGGATCAGGCCCATGTCGAACTTGACGTAGTGCGGCGGCACCTCGCCGAGCTCGTTGAGCCGCGAGGCGCCGGCGCCGAAGTCGTCGTAGGCGAACTCGATGCCCAGCGTGGTCAGGCGCGCCGCCAGCTCGCGCATGCGCTCGATCTCCATCACCGCCGTCTCGTGCACCTCGATCACCAGCGCCGGCGGCTCCGGCAGCGTGTGCAGCGCGGCGAGGCCGTCGAAGAAAGCCTCGGTGAAGGTCTCGTCAGGGTGCGTGTTGACGAACAGCCGCCGGCCCTGCAGCTTGGGCGCAACCGCCGGAACACCGTGTTCGCGGAAGGCGGCGCTGAGCGCGGCCTCGAGCTTGAGCTCGCGCGCCAGGTCGAACAGATAACCCGGCGGCTGGCGCAGCGCCGGGTGCTCGCAGCGGCCGAGCAGCTCGTACGCGAACAGCGTGCCGTCAGATGCCTGCACGATGGGCTGCACCGCGGCCGTCAGGCCCTTGCCCGCCAGCAGCTCGCGGAACTCGGGCTCCTGGCGCACGAAGTGGCTCGACAGCTGCCCGCTGCCGGCCGGCACGAACATGGTCTTCTGGTCGTCGTTCTCGCGGGCCGCCAGCCGCGTGGCGGTCTCGACGCCGAGGCGGAACTCGGCGCCGCCGAAGTGCACGATGTCGTTTTCGCCCACGAGCCGCGGCGTGTCGATGCGCTGCCGATTGACCCAGGTGCCGTTGGTGCTGCCGAGGTCGACCAGCAGCAGCCGTTCGCCCTGCTCTTCGCGGAACTCGGCGTGCTGGCGCGACAGGCCGCGCGCCTCGACCGACAGGTCGGCGCCCGGGTCGCGGCCCACGCGGAACGGCAGCCGGGCCACCGCATGCACCACCGGCGAACCGTCGGCGCCCTTGCCTTCGAGGAACCAGGCCTTCATCACCCCCACTCCGTCCGCGTGCTGCCCCGCGCCAGTGCCGGCGCACCGGCGCGCTGGTGCAACGCAATGTAATCGCTCGGGCTGGCGGTGGCATGGCGCTGGCCCCCCACAATTGCGCGCCATGGACCCGTCCACGATCGCCGTGACCCACCGGCCGGAGCTGGCTCGCTTCGAGGTGGTGGTCGACGGCCGCCTCGCGCAGGCCGACTACCGCCGTGAAGGCGACCTGCTCGTGCTGCACCACACCGAGGTGCCGCCCACGCTTCAAGGCCGTGGCCTGGCCGCCGCCCTGGTGGCCGCGGCGCTGGCCTGGGCGCGTGCCGAGCGGCTGCGTGTGCGGCCGGTGTGCAGCTACGTGGCCGCGTACATGCGGCGCCACCCAGAAACGCAGGATCTGCTGGCATGACGATGACGCCCGAGGCGGTGCTCGACTTCTGGTTCGGCACACCGCCCACCACCACCCCGCGCGCCGAGTGGTTCCGCAAGGACCCGGCCTTCGACACCCTGGTGCGCGAGCGCTTCGGCGCCACGCTGGAGGCAGCGCTGGCCGGTGGCCTGGCCGGCTGGGATGGCACGCCGCAAGGCGCGCTGGCGCGCCTGGTCGTGCTCGACCAGTTCACGCGCAACGCCTTCCGCGACACACCACGCGCCTTTGCCGGCGACGCGCTGGCGCTGGCTGCCGCCGAAGCGCTGGTGGCGCGCGGCGATGATCGCCGGCTCGCGCCGCTGCAGCGCTGGTTCGCCTACCTGCCTTTCGAACACGCCGAGAGCCTGGGCGCGCAGCAGCGCAGCGTGGCGCTGTTCGACGCACTCGCGGCAGAACACCCGGCCCTGTCCGAGGCGCGCGACTGGGCCGTGAAGCACCTCGTGGTCGTCGAACGTTTCGGGCGCTTCCCGCACCGCAATGCCGTGCTCGGCCGGCCGTCGACGCCGGAAGAGGCGGCGTTCCTGCAGCAGCCTGGTTCGAGCTTCTGAGCCGGGCCGCTGACGGCGGCTGACACTTCGGTATCGCAGACACGGCACCCCGCTCGCGCGACAGTGGCCCCACGCCACGAACGACGACCGGAGGACCGCCATGCACCCCCTGCCCCGCCCGTCCGAGACCTGGACCGTACTCTGGGTCGTGCGCCGCCTGCGCGGTGCGCTCTTCGCGGTGCTGTCGCTGGCCACGCTGCCGGCGGCAGCGCAGGACGCGTCGCTGCTGCTGGTGAGGTTGGCGCTGCTGCAGCCCAACGCCGCCGTGCTGGCGCTGCAACCGCCGGTGCGTGACGCGATGGCCCAGCGCATGCGCGATCCGGCCCACCGCGCCGCCTGGCAGCGCCATGTCGACGCGCACGGCGGCCGGCCGGGCATGGACTACGCGAGCTTCACGCTGCAGACCCTGGCCGCTTCGCCGGCCCGACGCCCGGTGCAGACCGCCGCCCGTTGACCGCAGTGGAGCTTCAGAGGATGCGCGGCAGCTGCGCGCGCACCTGCGTGCGGTCGCCGTGGTCGAAGTGCCACCATTCGTTCGGGATGCCCGAGAAGCCGCCGGCCTGCATCGCCGCCGCCAGGCTGTCGCGTTCCGCCACCTGGGCCGGCGTCAGCACGCCATCGGCCAGCAGCTGCGCGTGCCGCGCCGGGTGCGAGCGCAGGCTCATCTCGTCGAAGCCGCTGCCCATGTCGGCCTCGCGGCCGTCGGGTGTCAGCAGCGTCACGTCGACCGCCATGCCGTAGCTGTGGATGCTGCCGCGTTCGGGGTTCGCGAAGTAGGTCTGTGCCGGCGTGCCGGCCACGTCGACCCAGATCGCCTCCTGCACCCGCTGCGGCCGCAGCGCGTCCAGCACGCGCAGCCGCCAGCCGGGGCGCTGCTGCGCCAGCCAGGCGGTGGCGGCCAGCAGGCCTTCGGCGGCTTCGCGGCGCAGCCAGGCGCAGTCAAGCCGGCCGTAGAGGCTGCGGCCGGCGAAGTTGTTCTTGCCGACGTAGCGCAGGTCGATGTCGATGCCGGCCAGCGTGGGCAGGTGGCGGTAGTCGGCATGGGCGGCGATGTCCTCGACGCGGATCGGCGGCGGCACGGGCATCGGTGAATTCTCACCGGCTTCAATGACGCGATTCACCACTCGTTACATGAGCCTCTCTCCACCATCGGGTGCATGACAGGGCTCGGCGGCCGCCCTCTGCGGGCACCGCCGGAGCACCAGAGCACATCACCCAAGGCACCAGGAGGGCCCCATGCAGCAGGATGCGATCAAGGTTTCCGACACCCCGGCCGCCGCGCTCAGCGAGTGCCTGACGCGCATGCTCGACGAGATCGACTACGGCATGCTGCTGGTCGGGCCCGAGGCGCAGGTGCTGTACGGCAACCACGCGGCGCGGCAGGAGCTCGATGGCGAGCACCCGCTGCAGACCGACGGCCGTGCGCTGCACGCGCTGCGCAGCGCCGACGCCGCGCCGCTGCGCGATGCGCTCGAGGCCGCGCAACGCGGGCTGCGTCGCCTGCTGACGCTGGGCACCGGTGACCAGCGCATGAGCGTCTCGGTGGTGCCGCTGCCCAGCACGCAGGCCGATCGCGCCGGCGGCCTGGGCCCGCTGACGCTGCTGGTGCTGGGCAAGCGCCAGGTCTGCGAGCGGCTGTCGGTGCACGGTTTTGCGCGCAGCCTGAACCTGACGCCGGCCGAAACCCGCGTGCTCGAGCTGCTGTGCGCCGGCGTGCGGCCGACGGTGATCGCGCAGCGGCAGAACGTGGCCGTCAGCACCGTGCGCACGCAGATCGGCAGCATCCGCGCCAAGACCGGTGCCGGCAGCATCAGCGAACTGGTGCGCCAGGTGGCGGTGCTGCCGCCGCTGGTCGGCGCACTGCGCGGCACGCTGGCGCCCGCCCGCTAACATCTGGTTGCCGCGGCATCGGCGCCCGGCGCCGTTGCCGCCATGCCTGCTTCGCTGTCCGACGGCGCCCGACGCGCCGCCACCCCCGAGATCCCGTCGACCGCCGGCCTGTCGCCGTCGCTGCGGCGGCTGGCCGAGCGTGGCATGGCGCGCCGATTCCGCCGCGGCACGCAGATCATCAACGAGGGCGACCACGGCGACACGCTGTTCATCGTGCTCGAAGGGCGGCTGCGCGCCTTCAGCGAAGACACCGACGGCCGGGAAGTGCGTTATGCCGAGTACGGCCCCGGCGAATACGTCGGCGAGATGAGCCTGGACGGCGGCCCGCGCGCCGCCAGCGTCGCGACGCTCACGCCCTGCCTGCTGGCGATGGTCACGCGCGTCACGCTCGAACAGCACCTGGCCGAGGAGCCGGCTTTTGCCTTCGAGCTGCTGGCCAAGGTGATCCGCCGCGCGCGCGCCGCCACGCTCGGGCTGCGCCAGGTGGCACTGAACGACGTCTACGGCCGGCTGCGGCTGCGGCTGGACGAACTCGCCGGCCCGCCCGGCGCAGACGGCGCCCGCCGCATCGAGAGCCCGCCCTCGCACGGCGAGCTGGCCGCGCGGCTGGGCTGCACGCGCTCGATGGTCAGCCGGGTGCTGAAGGACCTGGAGCGGGGCGGCCTGGTCGTGCCGGGGCCGGGGGCCTGGCTGATGCCGCGCGAGCTGCCGGCGAAGTGGTGAGCCTGCGCCTCACTGCGCCTTGCTGCACCTCAAGCCATGACCTCGAAGCGCCGCCCGGGTTTGGCGGCGCGCTCGAACACCGGCGTCACCCGCGCCAGCCGGCCCTCGATGTCGCGGATGCGCTGGGCGCCGGCCGGGTGGGTGGACAGCCAGCCCGGTGACGAGCCCCCGCCGAGCGAGCTCATCTTCTGCCACAGCCGCACGCCGGCCTTGGGGTCGTAGCCGGCCTGCGCCGCGACGATCAGGCCCAGCGCGTCGGCTTGCGACTCGTCGTCGCGGCTGTATTTCAGGCTCAGCAGCTGGCTTGCGCCGGCCGCGGCGATGTCGCCCAGGTTGCCCAGCCCGAACAGGGCCGCGGCGCCACGCAGCAGCAGCTCGGTGCCACCGGACTTGACCATGCGTTCGCGGGCGTGCTCCAGCAGCGCATGGGCGATCTCGTGGCCCATGATCATCGCGACCTCGTCGTCGTCGAGCTTCAGCCGCTGCAGGATGCCGGTGAAAAACGCGATCTTGCCGCCCGGCATGCAGAAGGCGTTGACCTGTTCGCTGCCGAGCAGTTGCACGTCCCAGCGCCACTGCTTTGCACGCTCGTTGCACTCGGGCGTGAACGGGATCATGCGCTCGGCGATGAAACGCAGCCGCACCAGCTGTGGGTGCGTGGCCGGCGCCAGCGCGCGCTGCTGCTGCGCCTCGTTCAGCATCTGCTGGTACTGCTGCGCGGCCATCTTCTCGATGTTCTCGGCCGGCGCCAGCGAGGCCGCGCGCGAGCGCCGGCACTCGGGGATCTGCCCCAGCGCCGGCGCCATCGAGCCTGCCAGCAGCAGCCCGGTGAACAGGCGCCGGCCGTGCCCGGCGCAGGCGCAGGCGGCGTCAGAAGTCACGGGCCGGGTTGAGGCGAACGGGCGCGGCATGGGCCTGATTCTAGAAATCGCCTGGCCCGGCTTGTCTCTCCCCAAGCTCGCCAGGCCTGGGCCGGCCGAGGGTCTTCACCAGGGCCGTTTCCCCCGTGTTTGCGGGGGTGTCACAAGTGACACAAAAGGAGACCGTGCTCAGAATCATCGGCATTAGCTCCGGCGCCCGATCGGGCGCAACCGCCGGTTTACCGGGAGTCCCGCATGCTGCTTCGTTCCGTTGCCGTGGCCGCCGCTCTCGCGGTGGCGGCCGTTCCGGGTTGGGCCGCATCGACGGCCAGTGTGCAGGTCAGCAGCCTGCAGCTGCGGCTGGTGGACCTCGATACCAGCGACGGCATCACCCCGAGCATCAGCTTCGTCGGCGGCGTCAGCCGGGGCAGTGCGTCTGCCTCGTTCACGACCCCGGGTTCCAGCGGCAGCGAAAACGTCGCCTTCAACGGCCTGTTCACGGCCTGGGAACCCGGCAGCGCCCACGCCAGCAACAGCTACAGCACGGCCTCGGCGGTGCTGGCCGGCAGCGGCACCGCGGCCGGCTCCACGCTCACGGCGTCCGGCAGTGCCACGGCCCCGGGTGGCGGTTTCTGCCTGCCGGGCAGCGACGGCTACAACACCTGCTTCACCTCGTCGGCCGGCTTCGGCGCGAGCGTGACACCGGGCGACTACAGCGGCCAGTTCGTGCTCAGTGCCAACACGCTGCTGGTGCTGACGGCGAACGTCTCGCTCTCGGCCTCGGCCACGGGTGGCGGGCGTGTCGACTTCTACAGCTGGTTCCAGCAGATCTACAGCGACCACGCCACGGCCGGCGTGACGCTGGAGGTCAACGGCCTGGGGCCGCTGGGCCACGGTTGGCAGTCCGCCAGCGACAACCGTGGTGTCTATGCCAACGCGTTCTACGACCACGTGATGGGGCAGTTCGTGCCGAGCTCGGAGGCCTTCAGCGGCGCGATCGCCGTGAGCTTCACCAATCTCACCGGCAGCGACATGGTTGGCAGCTACCGCATGAACCTGAACAGCGGCGGCCATACCTATGCGGATGCACTGCTGGTGCCGGAGCCCGGCAGCTGGGCGCTGATGTTGGCCGGCCTGGCCGCGGTGGCGGGCGCGGCACGCCGCCGGCGCCAGGAACGCCGCTAGGACCCCGCCAAGAAGCGGTCAGCTCGGCAGAACCCAGTCGCGCCAGACGCGCTTCAACCCGTCGGCCGTCCACCAGGGCGCCGACGTCTTGGCAGACGCGCGGGTCTGGGCACGTGCGCGCTGCCGGCTCGGCGGGCGCTCGAGCAGGCGCAGCGGTGGGGGTGGACTGTGGGGAGGCATTCAGACAGCTTGGGTGCAAGCCCACTGTAGGTACTTGCACCCGCGCAGACAACGAGTCGTGTCGCAAGTACATTCTGCAGAATTGCATAACCCGCGCCGCACTGGTGCCTTGTTCCCGATGCCGGCTCTCGACTGGAGCGATCTGCGCCACGCCCTGGCCATCGGCGAAGGGGGCTCCGTGGCCGCGGCGGCACGGCGCCTCGGCGTCAACGCCACCACGGTGCAGCGGCGGCTGGACGCGCTCGAAGACAGCCTGGGCGCCCGCCTGTTCGAACGCAGCCGTGCCGGCTGGCACCCGACCGAGGCCGGCCGCACCGTGCTGGAGCTGGCGCGGCGCATGGCCGACCAGGCCGAGGAAGTGGAGCGCCGTGTGCTGGGCCGCGACCGCGAGCTCACCGGCGTGCTGCGCGTCGCCACCGCCTTTGTCGCGATGGAACACCTGCTGCCGCAGCCGCTGGCCGACTTCGCGCGGGCCTTCCCGGGCATCGAGGTCGAGGTCATCGAAAACGCCTTCCTGGCCGACCTGCTGCGGCGCCCGGCCGACGCGCCCGGCGACTCGGCGCGCCAGGCCGATGTCGCGCTGCGGCTGAGCGCCCATGTCGCGGAGCACCTGGTCGGCCGCCAGCTCGGCATGAGCCATTGCCGGGTCTACGCGCTGCGCGGTGCGCCTGGGCTGCCGCAGGGCGTGACGCCCATGGCCGAGCTGCTGCGCGACGCACCCTGGGTGGCCTTCGAGCGCGAGGGCCTGCCAGGGCGCATCTACGACCGCTGGATGCATGAACACCTGCTGCCGCAGCAGGTGCGTGTGCGGGTCGACATCTTCAACGCGGTGGCGGCCATGCTGCGCACCGGCATCGGCGTCGGTGTGCTGCCGACCTTCATGGAGCCCAAGCACCCGGAGCTGGTGGCGGTGTCGGACGTGATCCCGGCGCTGGACGTGCCGGTGTGGCTGCTGACCCACCCCGACCTGCGCGGCACGGCGCGCATCAAGGCCTTCATGCGCTTCGTCGGCGACGCGGTGGCCGAGCGGCTGGCGCGCCACCGCAGCTGATGCCACTTGAAGCCGCTTGAAGCCGCATCAGCCGGCGCCATCTGCCGGCGATGAACGACGACACCCGCCTCCACCTCGGCTGCCCGCATTGCGGCGCCACCAACCGCGTGCCGGCCGCGCGCATCGACGACGCGCCGGACTGCGGCCGTTGCGGCCAGCCGCTGCTGGCGGGCCAGCCCGTCGCGCTGACCGATGCCGACTTCGACGCCGTGCTCCAGGCCACCGGCCGCCCGGTGCTGGTCGACTTCTGGGCCGAGTGGTGCGGGCCGTGCCGGGCGATGGCGCCGGCCTTCGAGCAGGCTGGCCGCCAGCTCGGTGAGCGCGCGCTGCTGGTGAAGGTGGACACCGACGCCAACCCGCAGCTGGCGCAGCGTTTCCAGATCCGCAGCATCCCGACGCTGGTGAAGCTGGTGAACGGCCGCGAGATCGGGCGCAGCAGCGGCGCGCTGCCGGCGGGCGCCATCGTCCGGTTGATCGACGGCTGAGCTATCGTCCCGGGCCGTGCCCGACGAGACGATCCGCGACAACGACGCCCCGCTGCTGAGCGTGCGCGACCTGCGTGTCGCGCTGGCCACCGCCGAAGGCGCGCTGCCGGCGCTGCGCGGCCTGTCCTTCGAGCTGCGCCGCGGCGAGACGCTCGGCCTGATCGGCGAGAGCGGCTGCGGCAAGAGCCTCACCGCGCTGGCGCTGATGGGGCTGCTGCCCGAAGGCGCCGCGATCACCGGTTCGATGTGCTTCGACGGCACCGAGCTGGCCACGCTGGCCGAGCGCGACTGGTGCCGGCTGCGCGGCAACCGCATCGGCATGGTGTTCCAGGAGCCGATGACGGCGCTGAACCCGCTGCACACCGTGGGCGCGCAGATCGCCGAGCCGCTGCGCCTGCACCGCGGCCTGGGCCGTGCTGCGGCCCGCGCCGAGGCACTGCGGCTGCTCGAACGGGTGCAGATGCCGCAGGCGGCGAGCCGCCTCGACGCCTGGCCGCACCAGCTTTCCGGCGGCCAGCGCCAGCGCGTGGTGATCGCCATCGCGCTGGCCTGCCGGCCCGCGCTGCTGCTGGCCGACGAGCCGACCACGGCGCTGGACGTGACGCTGCAGCGCGAGGTGCTGGCGCTGATCGGCCAGCTGGTGCGCGAAGACGGCATGGCGCTGCTGCTGATCAGCCACGACCTCGGCCTGATGGCCGAACACGCAGAACGGCTGCACGTGATGTACGCCGGCGAGATCGTCGAGCGCGGCCCGGCGGCCGAGCTGCTGGCGCGGCCGGCGCACCCCTACACCCGCGGCCTGCGCGCTGCTCGGCCGCGTTTCGGGCTCCCACGCGGCACGCGGCTGGCGACCATCCCGGGCCGTGTGCCCAGCCTCGGCGCCCTGGCTGGGATGCCGCCGGGCTGCGCCTTTGCACCGCGCTGCGGCCATGCGCTCGACGCCTGCCGCAGCGGCTGGCCGCCGGAGCTGGCGGTGGCCACCGAGCACGCCGCGCGCTGCCTGCGGGCGCAGGAAGCGCTGGCATGAGCGGGCCGCCGCTGCTCGTGGCCGAAGGCCTGGGCCAGCGCTACCGCTTGCCGCGGCGCAGCCTGTTCAGCCGGCCGGCGGAGATCCAGGCGCTGGCCGATGTGAGCTTCACGCTCGCGGCCGGCGCCAGCCTGGGCATCGTCGGTGAATCCGGCTCCGGCAAGAGCACGCTGGCGCGGCTGGTGATGGCGCTGGAGCGGCCGAGCGCCGGCCGTGTGTGGTTCGACGGTGTCGATCTGCACACGCTCGACGCCGCGGCGCTGCGCCGCGCACGCAGCGGCTTTCAGATGGTGTTCCAGGATCCGTACGGCTCGCTGGACCCGCGCCGGCGCATCCTCGACACCGTGGCCGAGCCGCTGGTGGCGCTGCACGGTGCCGGCCGCGACGAGCAGCGCGCGCGCGCCGTCGAGGTGCTGGAGGCGGTGGGGTTGTCGGCCGCCGATCTCGACAAGGTGCCGCACGAGTTCAGCGGTGGCCAGCGGCAGCGCATCGCGATCGCGCGCGCGCTGATCACGCGGCCGCGGCTGATCGTCGCCGACGAGCCGGTGAGTGCGCTCGATGTCAGCGTGCAGGCCCAGGTGCTGAACCTGCTGCGCGACCTGCAGCAGCGCTACGGCCTGGCGCTGCTGTTCATCAGCCACGACCTGGCGGTGGTGGACCTGGTCTGCGACGAGGTGCTGGTGCTGCAGCAGGGGCGGGTGGTCGAGGCCGGCCCGCCGGCGCGGCTGTTCACGGCGCCGACCCATCCGTACACGCGGCGGCTGGTCGACGCGGTGCCGCCGGCACCGGTCTGAGTTCAGCCGCTGCTCAAGGCCCGAGCCAGCGGTCAACGACGAGCAGCAGGCCGGCCAGGTCGATCGGCTTGGTCACGTACTCGGCAAAGCCGGCCACGGCGGCACGCTCGCGGTCCGAGGGCATGGCATTGGCGCTGACGGCCACCACCGGAATGCTGGCCGTGCCGGGCTCGGCGCGCAGCCGGCGCAGCACCTCGAAACCGTCGATGCCGGGTAGCTGGATGTCCAGCAGCACCAGCTCCGGCGGCGTCGCCGTGGCCATCGCCAGGCCCTCTTCGGGCAGCGCGGCCAGCAGCAGGTCGATGGCCGGCCGCTGCGCGAGCATGCCCTGCATCAGCACGCGGTTGACCTCGTTGTCCTCGATGTAGAGCACACGCCGGCGGCGGGCCATGGCCACCGGCGGCGGCGTGGCGGCGGCCATCGGCATCGGCCTCGATTCGTCTTGCGGCCCGCCGGCGGCCGCGGCCTCCGGCGCGGCCTGCGCCAGCGTGAGCCAGAACTCGCTGCCCTCTCCCGGGCGGCTGTCGACGCCGATCTGACCCTGCATGAGTTCCACCAACCACTTGCTCAACGCCAGCCCGATGCCGGCACCTTCGACGCCCCGGCGCTCGGCGCCCAACCGTTCGAAAGCGACGAACAGGCGCTGCTGCTGTTCCGGGCCCAGGCCCAGGCCTTCGTCCTGCACCGCCACGCGCACCCGCTCGTCGGCGGTCGGCCGCCAGCGCACCCGGGTGCGGCCGCCGCGGCGCCCGTACTTGATCGCATTGGACATCAGGTTCAGCAGCACCTGTTTCAGCCGCAGCGGATCGGCGTGCACCTGGCTGGCCGGACCGGGCTCGACCAGCAGCTCCACGCCGGCGTCGCGCGCCAGCGCCGCGAGCAGCCCCACGCACTCGTCCACCAGCGGTGCCAGCGCCACCGGCTGCAGCCGCAGCGCGAGCCGGCCGGCCTCGATGCGCGCCAGGTCCAGCACGTCGTCGATCAGGTGCAGCAGGTGCGTGCCCCCGCGCTGCAGCTCGCGCACGCGTTCGTGCTGGCGCGGCGTGAGCGGCTCGGCGGTGTCGCCGGCCAGCAGCTGTGCAAAGCCCAGCACCGCGTTCAGCGGCGTGCGCAACTCGTGGCTCATGCGCGACAGGAACTCGCTTTTCGCGCGGCTCAGCCGCTCGGCCTCGTCGCGTGCCGTTGCCAGCGCCTGCTCGGCCGCCTTGCGCTCGCTGATGTCCCAGCCGTAGCAGGTGAAGCCCTCGAAGCGGCCGGCCTCGTCGTGCCGCGGAATGCCGTGGTCGACGATCCAGGCGATGCTGCCATCGGCGCGCCGCACACGCACCTCGACCTCGAAGGTCTCGCGCGCGGCCACCGCGGCCGCGTGCCGCGCGGCGCCTTGGCCGTGCTCGTCGCCGGGCTCGTCGGCCGCCAGCCGGTGCGACCAGCCGAGCGCCAGCTCCTCCTGCAGCGCGCGCCCGGTGTAGGCCAGCCAGCGCTGGTTGAACCACTGCGGCGCGCCGTCGGCGCCGCCGTACCAGATCAGCGCCGGCGCGCCGTCGGCCATGCGGCGGAAGTGCTGCTCGCTGGCGCGCAGCGCCTCGGCGGCGCGGGCGTCGGCGGTGACGTCGCGGTAGATGCGCACCAGGCAGCCGTCGGCCGTGCGGCGCTCGTCGACCTCGAGCACCCGCTGGTCCTTCGAGATGCGCCGGTACGGGATCTTCACCTGCTGGCGTGCCACCGGGCTCGCGAACTGCGGGTCGTGGGCGAAGTCGCCGCGCGCAACCTGGAAGTCGCGCACCTCGGCGATGGTCGGCGCGCGGGCCAGCAGCTCGTCCGGCAGGTCCAGCAGGGTCTGCAAGCGCCGGTTCCAGACCACGGCGCGGCCGTCGCTGCCGGTGGTGAACACCCCTTCGAGCAGCGACTCCACCGTCAGCGACAGCGCCTGCGACTGCTGCGCCAGCCGTTGTTCGACCTGCTTCAGCGCGGTGATGTCGGTCCACAAGCCGACCGAGCCGACTTGCCGGCCGGCGCCGTCGATCAGCGGCGTGGCGTCGTTGACGCAGGTGATCACCTGGCCGTCGGCGCGCACCAGCGTGATCTCGTAGCGGCCGGGCTCGCCCCGCGCACGGCGCGCCAGGTGCTCGCTGAACACGCCGGCGTTGGCCGGGTCGACGAAGTCCCAGATCGGGCGGCCGATCAGGTCGGCACGTTCCAGGCCCAGCATGCGGCACATCGCCGGGTTGGCGTCGGTGGTGCGCAAGGCGGTGTCGATGAACCAGACGCCCTGCTCGGTGGTCTCGATCAGCAGCCGCAGCATGCGCTGGTCCGAGGCCGGATCGGCCTGCCGGGCGGGTTGGGCCTGTTCTGCCCGCGGGTCGAACGGGCCGGCGCTGTCGGAGTCATGCGACGCCATGCAGGGCATTCTGCCGCGTGGGGCGGTCGGGCCGGACCGGGCGGCCACCTAGAATCGCGGGCTGCGCCGACCGCTCGCGTGCCGCGGGCCAGCTGCGGCCAGCCCTTCCAGCCCCCCACCCGAGGCCCGCGCCGCCAAGGCCCGCGGGACCGCCCGCCGCCATGCCCGAGCCCCGAATCGACACCCCCAGCACGGCCGCCAGCGCGGCCACCGTGATGGCCAGCGCCATCCGCGCCCTGGCCATGGACGCCGTGCAGCAGGCCAACTCCGGCCACCCCGGCGCGCCCATGGGCATGGCCGACATCGCCGTGGCGCTGTGGGGCCGCCACCTGAAACACGATCCGGCCGATCCGTCCTGGCCCGACCGCGACCGCTTCGTGCTGTCCAACGGCCACGGCTCGATGCTGCTGTACGCGCTGCTGCACCTCACCGGCTACGACCTGCCGATGAGCGAGCTGCGCTCGTTCCGCCAGCTGCACAGCAAGACGCCAGGCCACCCCGAGGTCGACATCACGCCCGGCGTCGAGACCACCACCGGCCCGCTGGGCCAGGGCCTGGCCAACGCGGTGGGCATGGCGCTGGCCGAGAAGCTGCTGGCCGCCGAGTTCAACCGCCCGGGCCACGAGCTGGTCGACCACCGCACCTGGGTGGCGATTGGCGACGGCTGCCTGATGGAAGGCATCAGCCACGAAGCCATCGCGCTGGCCGCGGCCTGGAAGCTGAACAAGCTGGTCGCCGTCTACGACGACAACGGCATCAGCATCGACGGCAAGATCGAGCCCTGGTACCCCGACAACGCCGGCCTGCGTTTTGCGGCCATGGGCTGGAACGTGGTCGGCCCGGTCGACGGCCACGACGTGGCCGCGGTCGACGCCGCGCTGGCGCAGGCCCGGCTGTCGGCCACCATGCCGACGCTGGTGATCTGCCGCACCACCATCGGCAAGGGCAGCCCCAACCGCGCCGGCAGCGCCAAGGCGCACGGCGAGCCGCTCGGCGCCGACGAGATCGGCCTGACCCGCGCCGCGCTCGGCTGGACACACGAACCCTTCGTCGTGCCCGAGGCCGCCTACGAGGCCTGGGACGCCAAGGCCGCCGGCGCCGCCGCGCACGAAGCCTGGAACACGCGCTTCGCAGCCTATGCCGCGGCGCACCCGGCCCTGGCGGCCGAGCTGAAGCGGCGCCTCGCCGGCGAACTGCCGGACGACGTCGCGGCCAAGGCCGCCGCCGCCATCGCCGCCACGCACGACAAGGCCGAGACGGTGGCCACGCGCAAGGCCAGCCAGAACGCGCTGGAACTGCTCACCGGCTGGCTGCCCGAACTGCTCGGCGGCAGCGCCGACCTGACCGGCAGCAACCTGACCAACACCTCGCACACGCCGCCGCTGCGCTTTGACGAGGCCGGCACACCCGTCCCCGTGGACGGCCCGACGGGCCGGGGCGGCCGCCACATCAACTACGGCGTGCGCGAGTTCGGCATGGCCGCGGTGATGAACGGCATCGCGCTGCACGGCGGCTTCATCCCCTACGGCGGCACCTTCCTCACCTTCAGCGACTACAGCCGCAACGCCATCCGCATGGCCGCGCTGATGAAGCAGCGCGTGGTGCACGTGTTCACGCACGACTCCATCGGCCTGGGCGAGGACGGCCCCACGCACCAGAGCGTGGAGCACGCGGCCAGCCTGCGGCTGATTCCGAACCTCGACGTCTGGCGCCCGGCCGACCCGGCCGAAACGCTGACGGCCTGGACCATGGCCCTGGCCAACACGGCCCGCCCGAGCGCGCTGCTGCTCACGCGCCAGGCCGTGCCGCACCTGCCCAAGCCCAGCCTGGCCGACCTGGCCAAGGGCGCCTACGTGCTGGCCGACCCGGCCGAGGTGGGGCTGAAGAAAAAGGCGCAGGCGGTGATCCTGGCCAGCGGCTCCGAGGTGCAGCTGGCGCTGCACGCGCAGCAGGCGCTGGCGGCGCTGAAGATCGCGGTGCGCGTGGTCAGCGTGCCCAGCACCACGGTGTTCGACCGCCAGAGCGAGGCCTACAAGCGCGGCGTGCTGCCCGACGGCCTGCCGCGCATCGCGGTCGAGGCCGGCGTGACCGATGGCTGGTGGAAATACGGCTGCGCCGCCGTCGTGGGCATCGACAGCTACGGCGAAAGCGCGCCGGCCGGCGTGCTGTTCAAGCACTTCAAGCTCACCGCGGACAACCTGACCGCGGTGGTGCGCAAGGTGCTGGGGCGCTGACATCGGCGCAGACGTGGTGCGTGGCCGTCACCTGGTGCGGGGCGTCCTGGCAATGGGCGCGCTTGCCGTCGTTGGCGAGCCGCTGTGGGCCGGGTCGGCGGGTGCCGAGCCGGCCACCGAAGCAGCGCGCGCCGTCGCTGCCGTGCCGCTGGAAGGACTGTTTGGGGACTGCGTTCAACACCAGAAGCCGGGCAGCCAGCCCGAGTACACCCGCGAGGCACGCAGCGCACAGGTGCGTGGCCGCGTTCTCGCCAAGCTGCGTTTCGATGCGGCCGACCAGCCTCCGTCGGTTGAGCTGTTCCACCGCCCCTCGGTGACGATGCTGCGCGAACCGGTCCTGGACTGGCTGCAAGGACTGCGTCGTCCTTGCCATGCCGGCGACAGCAGGTCGATGCGCGTGACTTTCGCTTTCGGCTTCGTCGGCGAAAGGGCTGGGTTCTCGACGTTCAAGTTCGAGAACCTGCTGGCCCTCGCGCGCGACCGGCGGCCGATCGACACCACCGGCACGCGCTGCCCGCTGACGGTGCGCTGGCGCTACCTCCAACCGTATCTGCCCAACAGTGTGACGGTCGATGGACCGCCTGATCCTGCACAGGCGCCGATCGTCGCCCGCCTGGCCGCAATGGAGCTGGCCCTGACAAGGCAGGCGGCCGACGCCGCCTGGGGCGACGCCGCGACATTCGAGATTCCCTGCAGCAACCCCGATTCAAAACCCAAGGAGTAAGACATGACCATCCGCATCGGCATCAACGGCTTCGGCCGCATCGGCCGCATGGTGTTCCGCGCCGCGGTGCAGAATTTTTCCGACATCGAGATCGTCGGCATCAACGACCTGCTCGAGCCCGACTACCTGGCCTACATGCTGAAGTACGACAGCGTGCACGGCCGCTTCAAGGGCGAGGTCGCGGTCGACGGCAACACGCTGGTCGTCAACGGCAAGAAGATCCGCCTGACCGCTGTCAAGGACCCGGCCGAGCTGAAGTGGGGCGAGATCGGCGCCGACATCGTCGTCGAGTCGACCGGCCTGTTCCTCACCAAGGACACCTGCCAGAAGCACCTGGACGCCGGCGCCAAGAAGGTCATCCAGAGCGCGCCCTCCAAGGACGACACGCCGATGTTCGTCTACGGCGTCAACGACAAGACCTACGCCGGCCAGGCCATCATCAGCAACGCCAGCTGCACCACCAACTGCCTGGCCCCGGTGGCCAAGGTGCTCAACGACAAGTGGGGCATCAAGCGCGGCCTGATGACCACGGTGCACGCCGCCACCGCCACGCAGAAGACCGTGGACGGCCCGAGCAACAAGGACTGGCGCGGCGGCCGCGGCATCCTCGAGAACATCATCCCGAGCAGCACCGGCGCGGCCAAGGCCGTGGGCGTGGTCATCCCCGAGCTGAACAAGAAGCTCACCGGCATGAGCTTCCGCGTGCCGACCTCGGACGTGTCGGTCATCGACCTGACGGCCGAGCTGGTGAAGGAAGCCAGCTGGGACGACATCTGCAACGCGATGAAGGCCGCCGCCGCCGGCCCGATGAAGGGTGTGCTGGCCTACACGGAAGACAAGGTGGTGGCCACCGACTTCCGTGGCGAGCCCTGCACCAGCGTGTTCGATGCCGACGCCGGCATCGCGCTGGACAAGACCTTCGTCAAGGTCGTGGCCTGGTACGACAACGAGTGGGGCTACTCGAACAAGGTGCTCGAGATGGTCCGCGTGATGGCGGGCAAGTGACGCACCGGCGGTGACACGGCGGCGGGTGCGCGGGCCTACACTGGCCCGATGCACCCGCCGCCTGCCTTCTTTCGGTTCCTGCCCCGGGGGGCCGCCAGCGCGCTGGCCCTGGTCCTGAGTCTGGCCACCCCGGCGCAGGCGCAGCCGACCACCCCGCTGCCGCCGCTGCCGCCGCTGCCCGGCGAGGTGATCGTCGGCTTCCGCGCCGACGCGCCGAGCATCCGCAACCACCCCATCGTCGAACGCCTGGAGGCGGCGGCCACGCAGCGTGCGCTGGCGGCCCGCGCCGAGGCGCTGGGCCGGCGCATCGGCCGCCCGCTGCTCACCGGCGCGCCGGCTGGCCGGGATGTGCAGGTGATGCGCGCCGAAGGCATCGACGCCGCCGAACTCGCGCGGCAGCTGGCCGCCGACCCCGAGGTGGCCTACGCCGTGCCCAACGGCCGCAAGCGCCGGCTGGCGGCACCGAACGACCCGCTGTACGGCGAGGCCTCGACGGCCACGCGCCCGCTGGGCCCCGCCAGCGGCCAGTGGTACCTGCGTGCGCCCACGGCCAGCCTGGCCTCGGCCATCGACGTCGAAGCGGCCTGGAGCCGCACCCGCGGCGCGGCCAGCGTCGTCGTCGCCGTGCTCGACACCGGCGTGCGCTTCGAGCACCCGGACCTCGGCCGCATGGCCGAGGGTGGCCGGCTGCTGCCGGGCTACGACTTCGTCTGCGACGCCGCGCGCGCCAACGACGGCCAGTCGGCCCGCGCCGGCGGCCGCTGCGGCGGCATCCTCACCACGCTGGACTGGGACGACGACCCCTCCGACCCCGGCGACTGGACCACCGCGGCCGAGAACAGCAACCGCGACGGCCCGTTCTACCAGTGCGATCCCGAAGGCCGCGGCCTGGCGGTGGCCAGCCGCAGCACCTGGCACGGCACCTCCACGGCCAGCCTGGTGGGCGCGGCCACCGACAACGGCATCGGCATGGCCGGCACCGCGCCGGGCGTCGGCGTGCTGCCGGTGCGCGTGCTGGGCAAGTGTTTCGGCTCCGACGGCGACATCATCGCCGGCATGCGCTGGGCCGCCGGCCTGGCGGTGGACGGCGTGCCGCGCAACCCGCACCCGGCGCGCGTGCTGAACCTCAGCCTGGGCGGCACCGGCAGCTGCAACGCGGCCTACGGCGCGGCGGTCAACGAGATCGTCGCCGCCGGCGTGACCATCGTCGCGGCGGCCGGCAACAGCGTCGGCGGCGCGGTCGGCTCGCCGGCCAACTGCCCGGGCGTGATCGGCGTCGTGGCGCTGCGCCACGCCGGCTCCAAGGTGGGTTTCTCCGACATGGGGCCGGAGATCTCGATCGCGGCGCCGGGCGGCAACTGCGTCAACCTGACCGGGCCCTGCCTGTACCCGATCCTGGCGGCCAACGACCGCGGCAGCCAGGGGCCGACCGAGTCCGGCTGGACCGACAGCTACGGCGCCTCGGTCGGCACCAGCTTCGCGGCACCGCTGGTGTCGGGCGTGGCGGGCCTGCTGATCTCGCTGCGGCCGGAGCTGACGCCGGCCGAGGTGCGGGCGGCGCTGCAGGCCGGCGCGCGCCCCTTCCCGACCAGCGGCGCCGACAACGGCGCGGACGACCCGACGCCGGTGCCGTCCTGTACCCGCATCGACCTCGCCGGCGCCACCGGCCAGTGCTACTGCACCACCGGGCTGTGCGGTGCCGGCATGCTCGACGCCGGGGCCTCGCTGGCGGCGGTGTCGGGCCCGCTGGCGCGCATCAGCGGCGTGCCGGAGGCCGGCGCCACGGTGGGCCAGACGCTCACGCTGAACAGCGGCACCAGCCTCTCGCTGGCCGGCCGCAGCATCGTCAGCTGGACCTGGACCCTGGTGTCGTCTGACGCCGGCGTGGTGAGCGGCTTCACCAGCGCCACCAACGCGGCCACCGCCACGCTGGTGCCGGCCGCGGCCGGGCGCTTCACGGTGCGGCTGCGGGTGGTCGACAGCGCCGGCGCCAGCCACGCCACCGAGCGCAGCATCACCGTGGGCAGCACGGCGCCGCCTTCGGGTGGCGGCTCGGGGGGCGGTGGCGGTTCGAGCTCGCCGGCCTGGGTGCTGGCGCTGGCCGTGGCCGCAGGTTTGCTGCGGCGGTTCGGCGGCCGCTGAGGCGCTGAGCCCAGCCGAGCCCTAACGCTTCAGCGCGCCGCGCAGTCGCGGAAGCCGGCTTCGTCGGTCTTCAGCTTTTCGGCCTGCTCCGGCGAGGCCTGGGCCACACGCAGCCGCCAACCGGCACTGTTGCCAGAGCCGGGCGCCGCCACCACGCGCGCGCCGCGCAGCGCACGCGGCGCCTGGCGCAGCCAGGCCTCGGCGGCCTCGCGGCTGTCGTGGCGCGAGAGCACAAAGCCCGGTGCCAGCTCGGGCGGGCGCGTCACGCGCTCGAAGCGCAGGCCGAGCCGGCGCAGCTCTTCCTCGCGGGCGTTGCGCGGCCCGGCCTCGGGGTAGCGCCCACCGTGCACCCACCACTGGTTCGGGCCGCCGACTTCCTCGCGTGCCACGGCGCCGGGTGCCACCAGCGCCGCCGCGAGGCGGTACTCGGCCTCGGACAGTGCCGGCTCGGCCAGCGGGCCGATCTCGACGCAGACCAGCGCCGCTTCGCGGGCCGCGGCCACGGCGTCGTCGGCACGCGCCGGCGGCAGCAGGCGCACGGCGTCCAGGCCCTGCTGCGCCGCCAGCCGGGCCGGCTCGCGCTCGGCATGGCGCGGCGGCGCGCCCAACCAACCCTGCGCCCAGGCGAAGTACAGGCCGTTGGCCAGCAGCAGCAGGGCGAGCAGGGCGCGCAGCACGGGCGGGGGTCAGCGCGCCGCTGGCGGCTGATCAGGCAGGGCGGCAAACCGCACGCTGGCCTCGCCGCTGACGATGCGGGCCAGGCCGCCGTCCGGGCGCCGCAGCCGCAGCGCGCCGTCGGCATCGACACCGTCGCCCAGGCCTTGTTGCGCCTCACCGCCGCCGCTGATGGCCAGCGGCCGGCCGCGCAGCAGGTCGCGCCGTGCCCAGCCGGCGGCAAAGGGCGCAAAACCCTGTTGTTCGAAGCGCCGCAGCGCCTGGGCCAAGGCGGGCGCCACGCGGGCCAGCGCCGAGGGCGCCGTGCTGGCCGCGTCGAGTTCCGCCAGCGTGCCGATGCCGTGGGTGGCGGCGAGCGTGGGCGCCGTGCCGCCGAGCTCGGGCGCCTGCACGTTGAGCCCCACGCCGACGACGACCAGGCGCTGCTCGCCAACCGCCACCGTCTCGACCAGCACACCGCCGAGCTTGCGGCCCACGCCGTTGGCGGCCGTGTCGTCCACCAGCCACAGGTCGTTGGGCCACTTCAGGCCGATGCGGGCCGGTGCGCCCTCAGGCACCTCGGGTGCCCCGGGCGTCTCGGGCAGCGGGTCCAGCGCCTCGGCCAGCGCCACACCGATGGCCAGCGACAACCCGCCCCAGTCGGCCGGCGCCAGCGGCAGCGCGAGCGAAAACGTCAGCGAACGGCCGGGTGTGCTGGCCCAGCCGCGGCCGAGCCGGCCACGGCCGGCGGTCTGCGCCTCGGCCACCAGCAGGCAGGGCGCGAAGTCGGCGCTGCGGCGGCCGCCCTGTGCGCGGGCGCGGTCCAGCAGCTGGGTGTTGGTGCTATCGGTGCGCGCCAGCACCTCGACGCTCACACCGGGCAGCTGCGGCGCGAGCGCCTGCCACAAGGCCTCGGCGTCCCAGTGCAGGTGGGGCGAGGCGGGCGCGCCGGGCTCGTCCACGGCTGGGTTCACAGCTTCTCAGCGCCGGCCGCGTTTGGGCGCCAGCATGGTGCGGCGGCAGTTCGGCGCGCCGCAGCGGCACTCGTATTCCTTCTTCAGCTTCGGCGTGTAGCGCTCGTCGATGACCAGGCCGTAGTCGTAGAACAGTTCCTCGCCCGGCGAGAGGTCGCGCAGCGCGAGGATGAAGACACGCCCGTCGGTTTCGTCGGCCTTGCAGTTGGGGTCGCAGGCGTGGTTGATCCAGCGCGAGGCGTTGCCGCCGAACTTGGCGTCGATGACGTGGCTGCCGTCGTCGAGGCTGAAGTAGAAGGTGTGGTGCGGGTCCTTCGGGTCGTGCGGATGGCGGCGCAGCGCCTCGGGCCAGGTGATGATCTCGCCGGTGTACTCGATGAGCCGTTCGCCCGCGGCGATGGCCTGCAGCGCGAACACACCCTTGCCGTGCACCCCGCTCTTGCGCACCTGGATGCGGCGCCCGCCCTTTGCAGGGTGGGCAGGGCTGGCAGAGGCTTTGGGCTTGTTCGCCGTGCGCGCTTGCGGGGACTTGGCCATTCGGTACATTGAAATCATGTGGGCGCGCGCGTGTACACGTGCAGGAGTGCGTGTGCGCGCGACGCGCGAGAGAAGCGGCGGCATTGTAGGGAGCTGTGCGCCGCGGCCCCGGTGAAAGACACGAACATGACGACGAAGACGATCATCATTGCCGAGAAGCCCAGCGTGGCGCAGGACATCGTCCGTGCGCTGGGGCAGGCCGACGGCAAATTCGAGAAACACGCCGAGCACTTCGAGAACGAGCGCTGGGTGGTGACGAGCGCGGTCGGCCACCTGGTCGAGATCAAGGCCCCGGACGACTACGACGTCAAGCGCGGCAAATGGAGCTTCGCGAACCTGCCGGTGGTGCCGCCGCACTTCGACGTGGCGCCCATCGACAAGGCCAAGTCGCGGCTGACGGCCGTGGTGCGGCTGGTCAAGCGCAAGGACGTCGGCGCCATCATCAACGCCTGTGACGCGGGGCGCGAAGGCGAGCTGATCTTCCGCCTCATCCTGCAGTACGCCTTTGGCGACAAGGGCACGGCCAAGCCGGTGAGCCGCCTGTGGCTGCAGAGCATGACGCCGCAGGCCATCCGCGAGGGTTTCGAGCGGCTGCGCTCCGACGAGCAGATGCGCGGCCTGGCCGACGCGGCACGCAGCCGCTCCGAGGCCGACTGGCTGGTGGGCATCAACGGCACGCGCGCGATGACGGCCTTCAACTCGCGCGACGGCGGCTTTTTCCTCACCACCGTGGGCCGCGTGCAGACGCCAACGCTGTCCATCGTTGTCGAGCGCGAGGAGAAGATCCGCAAGCACGTGTCGCGGCCCTACTGGGAGGTGAAGGCGGGTTTCGACGCCCAGGCCGGCCAGTACGAAGGCAAGTGGTTCGACCCGAAGTTCAAGAAGGGCGACGACCCGGACGCACGCGCCGACCGGCTGTGGAACGAGGCCGACGCACGCGCCATCGAGCAGGCCGTGCGCGGCCAGCCGGCCAGCGTGGTCGACGAGGCCAAGCCCAGCACCCAGGCCAGCCCGCTGCTGTACGACCTGACGACGCTGCAGCGCGAGGCCAACTCGCGTTTCGGCTTCAGCGCCAAGACCACGCTGTCGATCGCACAAGCGCTGTACGAAAAGCACAAGGTGCTGACCTACCCGCGGACCGACAGCCGCGCGCTGCCCGAGGACTACCTGGGCACGGTGAAGAAGACCATGGCCATGCTGGCCGAAGAAGACCTGCCGGGCCCGCTGCGCGAGCTGGGCGTGCACGCCGGCAAGGGCCTGGCCGAGGGTTACGTGAAGCCGCTCAAGCGGGTCTTCGACAACACCAAGGTCTCGGACCACTTCGCGATCATCCCGACGCTGCAGGCGCCGAAGTCGCTCACCGAGATCGAGCTGAAGCTCTACGACATGGTCGTCAAGCGCTTCATCGCGGTGTTCTACCCGAGTGCCGAGTTCCTGGTCACCACGCGCACCAGCACCGTGAAGGTCGGCGCGGTGGAGCACCGCTTCCAGACCAACGGCAAGGTGCTGGTCAACCCGGGCTGGCTGGCGGTGTACGGCAAGGAGGCGCAGGACGAAGACGCCAACCTCGTGGCCGTGGCGAAGGACGAGCTGGTGCGCACCGAGAGCGTCGACGTGCTCGCGCTGAAGACACGCCCGCCGGCGCGCTACACCGAGGCCACGCTGCTGAGTGCGATGGAAGGCGCCGGCAAGCTGATCGACGACGAGGAACTGCGCGACGCGATGAAGGAAAAGGGCCTGGGCACGCCGGCCACGCGCGCCGCCACCATCGAAGGCCTGATCAACGAGAAGTACATGCTGCGCGACGGCCGCGAGCTGGTGCCCACGGCCAAGGCCTTCCAGCTGATGACGCTGCTGCGCGGCCTGGCCATCGAGGACCTGACCAAGCCCGAGCTCACCGGCCAGTGGGAGTACCAGCTGGCCGAGATGGAGCAGGGCCGGCTGGGCCGCGAGCAGTTCATGGCCGAGATCGCGAAGATGGCCGAGCGCATCGTCAAGAAGGCCAAGGAATACGACCGCGACACCATCCCCGGCGACTACGCGACGCTGGCCGTGGCCTGCCCGAACTGCGGCGGCGTGGTCAAGGAGAACTACCGCCGCTTCGCCTGCACCGGCGCCGGCGGGGACTCGGAAGGCTGCGGCTTCAGCATCACCAAGATCCCGGCCGGCCGCGCTTTCGAAACTGCCGAGGCCGAGGCCTTCATCCGCGACAAGAAGATCGGCCCGCTGGAAGGTTTCCGCAGCAAGGCCGGCTGGCCCTTCACGGCCGAGCTGAAGCTGGTGCGCGACGACGAGATCGCGAACTGGAAGCTCGAATTCGACTTCGGCGACGACGCGGCACAGGGCCCGGCCGACGGCGAGCCCGTGGACTTCTCCGGCCAGGAAAGCCTGGGCGCCTGCCCCAAGTGCAAGGGCCATGTCTACGAACACGGCAGCAACTACCTGTGCGAGCACAGCGTGGGCACGCACGTGACCTGCGACTTCAAGACCGGCAAGATCATCCTGCAGCAGGCCGTGTCGCACGAGGAGCTGGCCAAGCTGCTGGCCACCGGCAAGACCTCGCTGCTCGAAGGCTTCATCTCGAACAAGACGCGCCGCGCCTTCAAGGCCTTCCTGGCCTGGGACACCAAGGAGGGCAAGGTGGGCTTCGAGTTCGAGCCGCGGCCGGAGCGCAAGCCGGCGGCGGCGGCGAAGAAGGCGCCCGCCAAGGCCGCCGCCAGAACCGCCGCCAAGAAGACCACCGCCAAGTAAAGCCGCCGTCGTGATGAGCGCCGCGGTGCTGTTCAAGCTCGGCGCGATCCTCGTCGCGGTGGCGGTGGGCTGGCTGGCCGGCCGGCTGAACTGGCTCGGCGAGGGGGTCGACCGCATCGCCGCGACGCGGCTGCTGTCGGCGCTCGCCTTCACGGTGTTCGTGCCGGCGTTGCTGTTCCGCGCCACCGTGCAGCTGGACCTCTCGACGCTGCCGGGCCAGATGCTGGCGGCCTTTTTCGTGCCCGCGCTGGCCCTGCTGTTCGTGGTGCACGCACTGGCACGGCGGCGGCGCGCCGGGCCCGAGGGCGCGGCGGTGACGGCGCTCATCGTCACCTTCGGCAACTCGGTGCAGCTGGGCATTCCGGTGGCCGCGGCGCTGTTCAGCGAAGAAGGCCTGGCGCTGCACGTGGCGCTGGTGAGCCTGCATGCGCTGCTGCTGTTGCTGCCGGCCACGCTGCTGGCCGAGCTGGGCCGCGCCCGCGGCGCCGGCTCTGACGACACCGCGCGCCATTCGGCCTGGCGCGCGGTGGGCCAGACGCTGCGCGCCACGCTGCTGCACCCGGTGCTGCTGCCCATCATCGTGGGCTTCGCCTGGAACGCCGCCGGCTTCGGCATGCCGGGGTTGCTGGACGAGGTGCTGGCGCTGCTGGGCGCCGCGGTGGTGCCGCTGTGCCTGGTGCTGATCGGCCTGTCGCTGGCGGCCTACGACCTGCGCGCGCACTGGCGCGGCGCGATGGGGCTGGTGGCGGCCAAGCTGCTGCTGCTGCCGGCGCTGGTGCTGGTGTTCGCGCGTTGGGGGCTGGGGCTGCAGGGCCTGCCGCTGGCCGTGGTGGTGCTGATGGCGGCGCTGCCGGTGGGTGCCAACCCGCTGATCCTGGCCCAGCGCTACCGCCATGGCGAGGCCGAGGCCACCTCGGCCATCGTCGTCTCGACCGTGCTGTTCGCCGCCAGCGCGGCGCTGTGGCTGGCGCTGGTGGAACTGCTGGGCTGACCGGCTCGGTCGACGGCGCCTCGTCAAGAGCGGGGAGGCCTGGTGGCCCGCGCCCTGCGCGGCGGCCCCCAACCCTGTGGAAGCCGCCTTGTCGGCCCGAGGTCCGCTGAGGTACAAGCGGCATCGCGGCCCGGCGCGCGATGCGGTGCGCCCCGCCAGACCAAGAACGCCAGAACGCAAAACGCAGAAGCTGGAGGGATCACCCGTGGGGAGCGCTACGAGAGGCGGCACCCGTGCCGCCGCGCTGCTGTCGAGCCTGTGCATCGCCGCCACCGCGGCGCAGGCGCAGGCCCCGGCGGCGCCACCGGCCACCGCCGTGCCGCTGGCCGTGCAGGTGGACCGCTACGAGGTCGACGGCAACACGCTGCTGCCGGCCCCGCTGCTCGAGTCCACGCTGGCCGGCTACACCGGGCGTGTGACGATCTCGCGGCTGCGCGAGGCCGCGGCCGCGGTGCAGGAGCTGTACCGGCACGCCGGCTTCGGTGGCGTCGTCGCCTTCCTGCCGGAGCAGACGCTCGACGGCGGCGTGGTGCGCATCCGCGTCGTCGAAGGGCGGCTGGTGCGCGTCGACGTCAGCGGCAACCAGGTTTTTTCCACCGCCAACGTGCGCGCCAGCCTGCCGGCGCTGGTGGAAGGCGCGACGCCGCAGGTGCGGCGCATCGATGCGCAGATCCAGATGGCCAACGAAAACCCGGCCAAGGCCGTGCAGGTGCTGCTGCAGCCGGGCACCCAGCCGGGCGAGCTGGTGGCCAAGGTGGAGGTGTCGGAAGGCCCGCCGCTGCGTTTTACCGGCCGGCTCGACAACACCGGTGGCCGCAGCACCGGCCGCTGGCGCGCCGCGCTCGGCATGCAGCACGCCAACCTGTTCGGCCTCGACCACATCGGCGCGCTCGAACTGCAGACCGCCCCCGAAAACGCCGACGCGGTGGCCGTGCTCTCGGGCAGCTACCGCGTGCCGTTCTACGGCCAGGCGCTGGCGCTGGACTTCTACGGCGCGTACTCCAACGTCGACGCCGGCACCGTCGGCACCGCGGCCGGCGACCTGAGCTTCTCGGGCAAGGGCGGCATTGCCGGTACTCGGCTCAACGTCTACCTGCCGCGGCTGGGCAATGTCGACCAGCGGCTGTTCGCGGGTGTCGAGCTGCGCGAGTACGACAACGACTGCAGCGTGGCCGGCCTGCCGGCCGGCGCCTGCGGCTCGGCCGGCGCCAGCGTCTCGCTGCAGCCGGCCTCGCTGGTCTACACCGCGCAGGCCGCCGGCGACTGGCGCTGGGGCCTGAGCCTGGGCGTGCACGCCAACCTCGCGGCCGGTGGCCGCAACGGCGCCGAGGCCGACTTCGAGGCCGTGCGGCCCGGCGCGCAGCGCCGCTACGCGCTGCTGCGCGGCAGCGGCCATGTCAGCCTGCCGCTGGGCGACTGGGGCCAGCTCGGCGCCCGCCTCGGCTTCCAGGCCAGCGGCAAGCCGCTGGTGCCGGGCGAGCTGTTCGGCATCGGCGGTGCCGGCACGGTGCGCGGTTTCGAGGAGCGCGAGCTGGCCGGCGACTCCGGCGCCACGCTGAGCCTGGAGCTCTCGTCGGCGAACTGGGCCGACGGGCTGGCCTGGCTGCGCGGAGGCGAGCTGCGCCTGCTGGCCTTTGCCGACGCCGGCACCGTGGCCAATGCCGACGACGCGGCCTGCCTGCCTGGCGAGAGCGACTGCCGCATGGGCAGTCTGGGCTTCGGCCTGCGCCTGGGCCGCGGCGGCTGGCAGCTGCGGCTGGACATCGCCCGCGCCTTCACGCACGGCAGCACCACCGAGAAGGGCGACGTGCGTGCGCACGCCGCGCTGCTCTACAACTTCTGACCCTCTGACCCGAGGCCTGTCGCGATGCGCTCTGTTGCCGTGACCCCGAAGCACCGCCGCCCCTCCACCGCCCTGCCCACCCGGCGCCACGCGCTGGCCTGGGCCGCCGCCGTGCTGCTCGGCGCGCCGCTGGCGCTGCAGGCGGCCGGCCCGGTGCCACTGCCGACCACGCTGCCGACCTCGTTGCCGCAAGGCCTGACGGTCACGCACGGCCATGCCCAGGTGGCCACGCAGGGCGCGCAGATGACGGTGCGCAACAGCGCCGGCGCCATCCTCAACTGGCAGCGCTTCGACATCGGCGCGGCCGCCGGCGTGCACTTCGAGCAGGCCAACGCGGCGAGCAAGGTGCTGAACCGCGTGACGGGCAGCGACCCCTCGGCGATCTTCGGCTCGCTCACCAGCAACGGCCAGGTCTGGCTGCTCAACCCGAACGGCGTGCTGTTCGGCGCCGGCGCGCGCGTCGACGTGGCCGGCCTGGTGGCCAGCACGCTGCGCCTCGACGACAACGCCTTCCTCGGCGGCCTGCGCAGCGGGCGCTTCGAGTTCGGTGCCGGCCCGGCCGGTGCCACGGTGCGCAACGAAGGCGATCTGCGCACGGCCTATGGCGGCCACCTGCTGCTGCTGGCCGAGCGCGTGGAAAACGCCGGCACGGCCGAAGCGCCCGGCGGCCGGCTCACGCTGGCCGGCGCGGCCGGCGCCACGCTGGTCGACAGCGCCTTGCCGCACCTGGCGGTGCAGCTGCCGGCCGGCGAGGTGACGAACCTCGGCCGCGCCATCGCCGACGGTGGCGCGGTGGATGTGTACGCCGCCGCCGTCAACCAGCAGGGCCTGGTGCGCGCCGACTCGCTGGCGCTGGACGCGCAGGGCCGCGTCGTGCTGCGGGCCGCCGACACGCTGATGCTCGGCAGCGGCAGCCACACACAGGCCGCGGGCGGCGCGGTGGACCTGCTCGGCACCCAGGTCGGCCTGGCCGGCACGGCCGCGGTGGACGTGTCCGGCGTGGCCGGTGGCGGCACGGTGCGTGTGGGTGGTGGCCTGATGGGGCAGGACCGCAGCGTGCCCAACGCCCACGCCGTCTACATCGGACCTGAAGCCACGATCCGCGCCGACGCACTCGGCGCGCGGGGCGACGGCGGCACGGTCACCGTGTGGTCCGACGCGGCCACACGCGCCTACGGCAGCTTCAGCGCGCGCGGCGGCGCCGAGGGTGGCAACGGCGGTTTTGTCGAGACCTCCGGCGGCTGGATCGACGCAAGGCCGGCCAAGATCGACGTGGCCGCGCGTTTCGGCCGTGCCGGCACCTGGCTGATCGACCCGAACGACCTGTACGTGGTCGACGGCGCGACCGACTTCAACATCACCGGCGGCCCGGTGTTCACCACCACCGGCGACAGCGCCTTCATCGCCACCGAAACCATCGCCGCGGCGCTGAACGCCGGCACCTCGGTGACGCTGGCCACCGCGCTGACCGGCGGCAGCGAGCCGGGCGACATCTTCTTCGACGACGTCAACCTGATCGTCACGCCGCCCACCGGCGTGACGCTGACGGTGCAGGCCGCGCGCGACATCGTCGTCTACAACACGGTGATCCGCGTCGACAGCGGCGGTTCGCCGCTGAATCTGGACTTCCAGGCCGCCGGCAACGGCGCCTTCGGCGTGATCTCGATCGAAAGCAGCAGCTTCAGCACGGCCGGCGGCAACGTCACGCTGGGCGGCACGGTCGAGCGCCAGCTGCCGCTGCCCGGCGGTGGACTCACGGCCGACAGCTACCGCCCGGCCCGGGCCTACAGCACGGCCACCGGCGGCCCCAGCAGCGCGCTGGGCGGCGGGATGGACGCGGTACGCGTCGAAAGCAGTGTGTTTGAGCTGGGCGTAGGCACCTTCCGTGCAGTCGGTGAAGGCGCGCTCGACGCCAGCGACGCCGTCATCGTCGCGTCCAACAGCGGCGATCTGATGCGCATCGGTGCAGCGCATGTGCAACTGATCGGCCATGCGCCTGCGCCCACCGCGGTCGACCTGGACCGCATCGGCGTCGTCATCTTCGGCCAGAACACCGAGATCGTCGCCACGCAGTCGATCTTCGTGCAGGCCGCGGGCGACGAAGGCGGTGGCATCGACAGCGGGGCGCGTGTGACGCTGGCCGGCAGCGGCACCGGCAGCTTCGTCTTCGACGGCCGTGGTGGCGCCCGGCCGGGTGTGACGCTTTACGCCTGGGACACCGACTTCGACGTGCCGGGGCGTGGAACCAGGCTCACGGTGGTCGGCGGCACGCTCAACATCGTCGGCCAATCGGCCTTCGGCAGCGAAGCCCTGCGGCTGGACAACACGCTGGGCGCGCCGGGGCCGCTGATGGACCTGTCGGCCGCCGGCAGCGGCGCGGCGCTGCTGTCCGGCGGTGGCACCGGGGCGAACGTCACGCTGGCCGAGGTCGACCTGGTGCTGGGCGGGCCGCTGCGCATCGAGAGCAGCGGCCTCGTCGAAGTCGATCTGTCGTTCCTCAGCGGCAGCGGCACGCTCGCGCTGGCCGCCAGCGGCATCTCGCTGAACGCCAGCACGCTGCTGGCCGACGGCGGTGCGCTGAACCTCGAGTTCGTGACCACCGGTGCCACGCCGCAAGGGGTGCGGCTGGCGAACACCATCGTCGAAACCGGCGGCGGCAACATCACCTTCGGCGACCTGCGCACCGTCAGCTCCTCCCGGCTCGGCGACACGACGACCGCGGACCATTGGGTCGAGTACAGCGGCACCGACAGCCGCAGCGCGCTGGACCTGATCGACAGCACGCTCGACGCCGGCAGCGGCGCCATCGTCGGCGGCGGTGCGTCCAGCAGCGGCTCCTTCGATTCCAGCGGTGTCGAGCTCTACCGCAGCGTGCTGCAGGCCGCGACCATCCGGCTCGCCGGCCGCAGCGACTTCCTCCAGGGCACGCTGGTCGACGAAAGCACGCTGATCGCGAGCGCCACGCTCAGCCTCGACGGCGCCAGCGCCAGCAACTTCCCGCCCAGCGCCTACGGCCTCTACGTCGGCCCGCGTTCGCTGCTGCAGCTGTCCGACCCGAGCGGCGCGGCCAGCTCGGCGATGAGCCTGAGCGGCCTTCAGCTCAACGACGGCATCGGCGTGCTGCTGGCCGGCGGGCCGGTGGGCTCGGGGCTGGAGACGCGGGTGGTCGTCGAAGGCGCGGACCTCACGGTCAGCGGCACCAGCAACAGCGGCACCGGCCTGGCGCTGCGCGGCGACGCTGCCGGTTCCGGCGGCCTGCTGGTCAGCGCCGCGGCGGCGCGCAGCGCCGTGTTCGACGGGCAGGTTCTTTTCGAGGCCGCCACCGGCGGCACCGGTACCGGCCTGGAGCTGCTGCACGCCCGCGTGGTCGGCCCGCAGACCTCGGCCGACGCCCCGCTCACGTTCACCGCCAACGGCGGCCTGCCCGGTCAGGCCGGGCTGCGCATCGACTTCTCCAACACCAGCAGCGGCGGCATCACCACCATCGCCGGCAACAGCGTGCGCATCGGCGACAGCCTGGTCACCGGCGACGGCGATGTGCTGATCTACGCCATGGACGCCGGCGCGGCCGCCGGCGGCATCGCTATCACCGAAAGCCAGCTGCAGGTCGAGAACCCCGGTGCGCGCATCTTCGCCGGCCAGCGTGGCGGCGGCGCCGCCATCGGCGTCGACGGCCTGACCGACGGCACCGGCGTGTGGGTGCACGACAGCCTGGTGCGGGCGCTGGGCGCGGGCGGCGAGGTCGAGCTGCGCGGCCAGGGCGCCAGCCTCGGCGGCGTGGGCGTCATGATCGACCTCAGCCCGGTCCAGACCCACTCGCTGGTGCTGGCCGGCACCGGCGTGTTCAACGCCGACGGCGTGAGCGTCGACGACAGCGGCGGCATCGGCCCGCGCTCGACGCTGACGGTCACCCACCTCACGGTGAACGGCATCGGCGCCAACGATCCGTCGGCCACCACGCCCAACCGCGTCGGTGTGCGCTTCGGGCTCGGCAGCGAGCTGCTGCTCGGCACGGGCGGCGACGTGCTGATCGAGGGCGATTCCGTGCTGATCGGCTCGCCGAGCCTGATCGCGCCCTACCTCGTCACCGGCGCGCCGGCCAGCTTCACGGTGCGCAGCACCGGTTCGATGAACCTGGCCCTGGTGACGCTGGACTTCAACAGCAGCGCCACGCCGATCACGCTGACGGCCGACAGTGACGACAGCGGCGGTGGTCGGGTGCGGCTGGACAATTCGACGCTGATCACCGGCGGCGGCGACCTGACCGTGAGCGGTGTCGGCGTGCGCCGCGGCGTGGCCGGTGTGCCGCCCGTGAACTTCAGCCTGCGCGACGGCGCCTCGGGCCTGCTGCTGCAGGACGTGCAGCTCGAGGCCGGCAGTGGCACGGTGCGGCTGACGGGCACCTATGTCAACGACGGCACCATACCAGCGGGCACTGCCGGCGGTGCCGGTGTGTACTTCGGCGGCGCCAACAGCCTGAACGGCGCGACCGTCGAGCTGTTTGGCGACGGGGGCGACCTCGGCCATGGCATCGACATCGGCACGCTCGCCCCCGGCGCCACGCTGAGCCTGGGCGCGGTCACGGCGCGCCTGAGCGGGCGCGGCTCCGGCATCGACCCGGTGTCCGGAGAGCCCTATGCCGGCGTGCGGCTCGAGGCCGCCGGCAGCTGGTCGCTCGACAGCGCGTTGGCCATCGAATCGACCGACTCGCCGGTGGTCCTGTCGAACCTGTCGTTCGCGGTGCCGGCGCTGCGCATCGAAGCCAGCGGCAGCGGTGCCTTCGTGCAGATCGCGCAGAGCACGCTGGAAGCCGGCAGTGGCGAGCTGCTGGTGCTGGCCGATGGCGGCGCGACGGTGACCGAGAGCACGCTGACGACGCTGGGCGCCAGTGCGCGGCTGGTGATCGGCGCGGCTGGCGACACCTTCACGGTCGGTACGCCGGGCCGCTCGGCCGGTGCCGGCGTCACGGTCAGCGACAGCCTGCTCACCGCAGCGGGTGCCGGTGCTGCGCTCGAGATCCGCGGCGCCGGCGCAGCCGGGGGCGGCGCCGGCGTGGTGCTGCTGCGCTCGTCGCTGGCGGCCAACGGCCTGCTCAGCGTCGAAGCGAGCAACAGCGACATCGCCAGCGCACTGCAACTCGGCGAGAGCAGCACCTTGAGTGGCACCGAGCTGCGGCTCACCGGCATCAACACCGGCGCCGGCCTCGGCGTCGATCTGAACGACCCCAGCGGCAGCCCGTCGCTGACGGCCACCGCCGGCCCGCTGACGCTGTCGGCAGGCCTGGGTCTGGGTGATGGCGGTGTGTCGATCACGGGCGGCTGGCTGTTGTCGACGCCGGATCTGCTGACGATCGAAGCACCCGGCCGCCTGGCGCTGGGCCTGGGTGGGTCTTCAGGGCCGCTGTTCTCGGCCACCGGCGTGTTCATCGACATCGCCTCGGCCACCGAGGTGCGTGTCGGCTCGGCCTCGGGCACCGACGGTGCGCTGCTGACGGCTGCCTTGGCCGGCCTGCCGTCGGACGCGCGCAGCACGCTGCACGTCGAAGGTGGCGGCGCGCTGCTGGTCGACGGCACGCTGGCCGCGCCGGGCCGGCTGCACCTGCTCGCCGACCGCATCGAACTGCTTGCCGGCGCCGCGGTGGCGGCCGGTGGCAGCGGCGACGCGTTGCTGCTCACGGCGGCGGATGGCGGCCATCTCGACGGCTTCGACAACGCCGCCGGTGCCGGTGCGCTGGCCGCACCGGCCGGCCGCTGGGTGATCCTGGCCGGCAGCCCGCTCACGACCGCGCTCGGCGGCCTGGCGCCGGCCTTCAGCGCCTACGGCCTGGGCAGCACGCCCTGGACGCTGGACGCCGGGGGCGACTACATCACGCCGATGGCCGGCGACGCGCTGGGCTACGAGGTCACGCCTTTCGACGTGAGCGGCACGGTGCCGACGGGCCATGTGAGCCGGGTCTACGACGCGACCACCCTGGTCACGCTGGACCCCGGCAGCTGGACGGTTTCCGGCCTGCTGCCCGGCGACACGCTGCTGCTGTCGGGCATCGACACCGCGACGCTGGCCGACAAGGCCGTCGGTGTCGACCGGCCGCTGGCGCTGGACGCCGGCAGCGTGTTCAGCGTGGTCGATGCCAGCGGCGCGCCGGTGTTCGGCTACGACACACCCAGCTTCACCGCGACCATCACGCCGCGGCCGCTGGCCATCACCGGCACCACGGTGGCGAGCAAGGTCTATGACGCGACCACGCTGGCGAGCCTGGGTACCTTGGGCACGGTCACGCCGCTGGCCGGTGACGTGGTCGGTGTCGGCGGCACCGTGCTCGCGAACTTCGCCGACAAGAACGTCGGCACGGCCAAGCCCGTCACGGCCACAGGCTTCGTGCTGACCGGTGCCGATGCGGGCAACTACACGTTGGTGGCACCGACCGGTCTGGCCGGCGACATCACGCCGCTGGCGCTGCCGGTGACGGGCCTGAGCGCGCTGGACAAGGTCTACGACACGACGACGGCCGCCACGCTGGCCGGCACCGCCGGCATCGCGCCGCTGGCGGGTGATGCGGTGCTGCTGGCCGGCTCGGCCGCGGCGGCCTTTGCCGACAAGAACGTCGGCACGGCCAAGCCGGTCACGGTGAGCGGCTACACGCTCACCGGGGCCGATGCGGCCAACTACACGGTGGTGCAGCCCGCGGGCCTGGCGGCCGACATCACGCCAGCCTCGCTGGTGGTGAGCGGCCTGGGCGCTGTCTCGCGCGTCTACGACCGCACGACGGTGGTGGCGCTGCTGGGCACGCCGAGCATCACGCCGATCTCGGGCGATGCGGTCACCTTGGCCGGCACCGCCAGCGGCAGTTTTGCCACGGCGGCCGTGGGCACGGCCAAGCCGGTGGCCGTGGCCGGCCTGTCGCTGGCCGGCGCCGATGCCGGCAACTACCTGCTCGTCGCCCCGGCCGGCTTGACTGCCGACGTGACGCCGCTGGCGCTGGCCCTTACCGGCACCACGGTGGCCAGCAAGGTTTACGACGCCACCCGCGTGGCAACGCTGGCCACGCTGGGCACGGTCAGCCCGCTGACCGGCGACGTGGTCGGCGTCGGCGGTACCGTCGTCGCCAACTTCGACGACAAGAACGTCGGCACGGCCAAGCCGGTCACGGCCACCGGCTTCGTGCTGACCGGCGCGGATGCGGGCAACTACACGCTGGTGGCGCCGAGCGCGCTCAGCGGCGACATCACGCCGCTGGCGCTGCCGGTGACCGGGCTGACGGCGCTCGACAAGGTCTACGACGCGACGACCACGGCCACGCTGGCCGGCACCGCCGGCATCGCGCCGCTGGCGGGTGACAGCGTCGTACTGGCCGGCTCGGCCGCGGCCACCTTCGGTGACAAGAACGTCGGCACGGCCAAGCCGGTCACGGTGAGTGGCTACACGCTCACCGGGGCCGACGCGGCCAACTACACGCTGGTGCAGCCCGCGGGCCTGGCGGCCGACATCACGCCGGCCTCGCTGGTGGTGAGCGGCCTGAGCGCGGTCTCGCGCGTCTACGACCGCACGACGGTCGCGGCCCTCACCGGCACGCCGGCTGTCGTGCCGCTGGCCGGCGACAGCGTCACGGTGTCGGGCACGCCGGTGGGCAGCTTCGGCAGCGCCGCGGTCGGCACCGCCAAGCCGGTGGCGGTGGGCGGGTTGCTGCTCGCCGGCACCGACGCCGGCAACTACCTGCTGGTGGCGCCGGCCACGCTCGTGGCCGACGTGACGCCGGCCACGCTGACGCTGATCGACCTGGTCGCGTCGAACCGGACCTACACCGGCATCGGCGACACCTTCGTCGGGGTCAGCGGTGCACTGGCCGGGGTGTTCGCCGGCGACGCGGTGGGCATCACGCCGCTGATCGGCACCCTGGCCGACGGCCACGTCGGCAGCGCCAAGCCGGTGGCGGTGAGCAGCACGCTGACCGGCGGCGATGCCGGCAACTACGTGCTGGCCGCGGCAGCCACCACGGTCGACATCACGCCGGCCCCGCTGACGCTGACCGCGACCCCGGTGCTCGCGACGCTTGGCGCACCACCGCCGGCGCTGACGGGCTCGCTGGCGGGTTTTGTCGGCGGCGACACGCCGGCCAGCGCCATCTCCGGCGGCACGCTGGTGTGGAGCTCGCCGGGGCCGGCGGCCACGGTGCCGGGCAGCTACGCCATCACCGGCAGCGGCCTGGTCGCGCCGAACTACGTCTTCGTGCAGGACCCGGCCAACGCCACGGCCTACGTGCTGCGCACGCCGACGGTGAGCGACCCGGTCACCACGGCGATGACGGTGACCACCAGCGCCGGCCTGGCGGCGGTGAGCATCCCGGTGAGCATGAGCACGCCCACCGAAGGCCGCACGCTGGATGTCACGCCGGCCTTCGCCGGCAGCCTGGCGAGCCTGGCTGCCGCAACGCCGGCCTCGCTGAGCGGCGCACTGGCCGCCGCGGGCAGCGAGATCGCCGGCGGCCTGGCCTTCCCGCCGCTGGACTTCTCGCGCCTGCCGCGCGACGAGATCCAGTCGCTGCTGGCGGCGCGGGCGCGCTACAAGCAGCAGGTGTTCGCCAAGGGCGTGTACGCGCTGCAGGAAGACCCGACGCTGGCCGACGTGCGCGCCTGCCGCACCGAGGCCGAGATCGACACCGGCCTGTGCCTGATCACCGAACAGCTGAAGCAGCAGATCCAGGCCGCGCGCGCTGCGGCCGAGGAGGCGCGGCGCCAGGCCGAGGCGGCGACGGTGCAGCCGGGGCAGACCCCCCAGACGGTGCGTGGCCAGCGGCGTGTGGTGCAGGCCGCGCTGCCGGTCATCGAGCGCAAGCTGGCGCTGCTGATCGGTGTCAACGACTACAAGGACAAGGTGGTGCCGCAGCTGCTGAGCCCGGTTCCCGACGCACGCGCCGTGCGCGACCGGCTCGAGCAGCGCCTGGGCTACGAGACCACGGTGCTCGAGAACCCGACACGCGAGCAGATCGTGCGCGCCTTCAACCGCCTGGCGGTCGAGGCGCGGCCGCAGGACAGCGTGGTCGTCTACTTCGGCGGCCACGGCGTGGTCGTGCCGGTGGACGGCGTCGACACCGGCTTCTGGCTGCCCTCGGACATCGACTCCACGCAGGCCGGCACCTGGCTGGCCAACGCCGATATCGCGCGGCTCATCGGCGCCATCGGCAGCCGGCAGGTGATGCTGGTCAGCGACAGCTGCTACTCGGGCCGGCTGGTCGGCCGCGAGAAGGTCAGCGTCGGCGCCGGCGCGCCCGACGAGCTGCTGAAGCGCCGCGCCGCCATCGTGCTCAGCTCGGGTGGCGACGAGCCGGTATCCGACGAAGGCAAGGACGGGCACTCGGTGTTCGCCTGGCACTTCATGCAGGCGCTGGACGGCCTGGACGGCTGGCAGGCGGGCAACAACCTGTACGAGCGGCTGCGCACGGCCGTGTACCGCGAGTTCCCGCAGACGCCGCAGTACGGCGGCTCGCGCGGCCTCGGCCACGAGGGCGACACCGACTACCTGTTCGAACGCCGCGAGATCGAGGCGGCCGCCCGGCCGTGAAAGGGCTTCCGATGCAGCCGATCCACCTTCTGCGCCTGCCGCTCGCCGCCGCGGCACTGGCCTTGCTCGCCGCGTGCAGCGGCGGTGGCGACACCGCGCCGGCGGCCGAGGCCGCCGTGCCCGCCGCGCCTTCGCTGCGAGGTGCCGTCGCGCTGGGCAGCCCGCAGGCCGCACAACGGGGCCTGGTGGCCGGCGCGCAGGTCTGCCTCGACGTCGACGGCAACGGTGGCTGCGACCCCGGCGAGCCGATGGCCACGACCGCGGCCGACGGCAGCTTCGTGCTGGCCGCCTCGGCCGCCTCTGGTGCCGCGCTGGTGGCCGAGCTGTCGGCGGGTGTGCAGGTCGACGGCGCGCCGCTGGGCCGCGCCGTGGTGCTGCGCGCGCCGGCCGGCAGTGGCCTGCTCAGCCCGCTGAGCACGCTGGTGGTGGCCGAGATGGCCCTGTCCGGCGAGGGCGCCGAGGTGGTGGCGGCGCGCCTGGCCGAACGCGGCGGCGTGGCGCTGCTGGCCGACTTCCGCGGTGCCGACGGCGCGCCGGCCGCGCGCCTGTCGTGGCTGACCGAGCAGACGCTGGCCGAGCAGCGCGCCGCGCTGGCCGCGCCGGTGGCGGCAGGCCAGCTGCAGCCGGCTGATGTCGAACGCGAGAGCCTGGCCACGCTGGTGGCGGCCTTGCGCGAGCTGGCCGCCGAGGCTGCCGGCGCCGATGCGGGCACGCCGCAAGTCCTGGCCGCCCGCCTGGGGCCGACACGCGAGACCGTGCTCGTCGCCGTGCGCATGGCGGCGCTGGCGGCGCCGCCGCCACCGGCCGTGCCGCAGGCCAGCTCGACGCTGCAGGTGCTGCGCTACGTCGACGCCAACAACTGGTTCATGCGCGCCTTCCAGTCCAGCGCGGCCGACAACACGCCCGACGCCGGCGGGCTCGTGCGGTACCACGACGTCTACGCCCGCAGCGCCAGCCCCTCGGCCAGCATGCCGGCCGGCATCGTCGAGCGATGGACCGGCGGCCCTTCGTCGGCGCGTGCAGGAGATCTGCACTGGACCGGCAGCACCTGGCGCGGCTGCGACCTGAGTTCGCGCTACACCAACACCGGCTACGACGCGGCGGGCCGCAGCGAGTTCGACTACTGCAACGGGCGCGAGCAGGGCCGCGTGGTGCGCCGCTACGAGGACATCTCCGGCCTCGACATGGTGATGGTGCTGCGCGACAAGATCCGCAGCTTCCCCGGTGGCGTGGCAGGCGTGCAGTACCGCGACTTCGGCCCGGCCGACCTGGGCCTGCTGGCCGGCCGCAGCTTCCCGGCCGGTTCCTACCTGCACCTGCAGGTCAACACGCCGACGGCGTCGGCCTGGACCTACGACCCCCGCACGGCCAACCGGGTGCAGGCCTACCCGGTGTCGGTGGCCGCGGGTGGCGACACGCGCGTGACCCCGGGGCTGGCCTGCGCCGACACCGGCATCGCGGTGGTCGGGCCGGTCGCCACGCTGGAGGACCTGGTCGTGCGCGCGCCGGGCCGGCCCTGCGTCTTCGGGCCCGGCGGCGTGACACCCGACCTGAGCCTGGACCCGAACGAGTGGTGGGGCAACTCGACGCTGTTCGTCGGCGAGCTGTTCGGCTTCAACCCCCTGCCCGCCGGCACCGGCGCCTACTACGACACCCGGGCGCTGCTGCGCGTGGCCTTCCGCGGCGCCGACCGCGCCCTGTTCTACAACTGCTACCGCCGCAGCAGCGACGGCAGCGCGCGCAACTGCAGCCTGATCGGCCTGGGCAAGTACCGCATCGAGACCGTTGGCGACGCGCGTGTGCTGAGCTTCACGACGATGCCGGCCGTGGTCCAGCGCCTGGGCTACGACCGCGTCTACGTCGAGCGTGGCGGCGTCATCTACTACGGCTGGCGCAACCGCGTCGGCGTGGCCGGCCCGCAGCTGCGACTCGGCCACAACGCCGCGCGGGCGCTGCTGGACGCGCTCGGCATGCCGCGCATCGCGCCGGTCCGGCAACCCGGCACCGCCACCGGCGCCGACGCCGCGGCCCTGGCCACCGCGCGCGGTGCCTGGGGCGAGGCCTCGGACACCACGGCCACCGTGCTGCGTTTCGGCGCCGACGGCCGCTTCTTCCTGGCCGAGGCCAAGCCGCCCGAGGCTTTCCTGCGCGAGCAGAGCGGGGCCGAACTCGGCTGGTTCGACATCGACGTGGCCAGCGGCAAGGTCTCGGCGCTGCTCGAGGTCGACAGCAACCTCACCGCGGGCTTCTCGAACTCGCGCGACGACGACCGGCCCATCACCATCACGGCCGACCGCATCGGCGACGACGGCGGCTTCAGCGTCGGCCGTCTGCGCGACGACCTCGGCACGGCGCCGCTGAGCCTGGTCGGCCTGTGGGCACAGGACTCGGCGACCGAGCTGCGCGTGCCGCACCTGGCGCTGTTCGCCAACGGCCGCGGCATGGCCATCACGCACGACGCCGTACCCGATGCCGAGTGTTTTGGCGGCGACGCGCCAGGCGAGTGCCCGCCGGGCGTGGAGTTCTTCGAATACAGCTTCGACCCCGTCAGCGGCGAGCTGCGGCTGTTCAACCCGCAGTACGACACCAACGGCTGCGGCGGCTTCTTCAACCGCTGCCCGACGGCCGTGTCCTTCGGGGATGACACCACCGAGGTCTTCCTGTCGATCACGCCGGCCGGCGACGGCCGCAGCTTCGAGTTCCTCGACTTCAGCGACACGCTGCGCACTTTCCACCGCGTGCCGCCGCGACCCTGAACTGGGGCGTTCCGGCGCGGGCGGCGACAATCGGGGGCATGTATCCGACCGTTGCTCAGAACGCTGCCTCGTCCGACGTCGCCCCGCTGATGGACTCGATGGGTCGCGCCGCACGCGCGGCCGCCACGCGCATGGCCGCGGCCCCGAGCGCGGCCAAGGACGCCGCGCTGCGCGCGCTGGCCCGGCGCCTGCGCGAGGCCGGCCCGGCGCTGGCCGAGGCCAACGAGGCCGATCTGGCGGCGGCGCGTGGCACAGGCGCCGGCGGTCTCGACGCCCCGATGCTCGACCGGCTGAAGCTGACGCCGGCGGTCATCGCCACCGTCGCCGAAGGCTGCGAGCAGATCGCCGCGATGGCCGATCCGGTGGGCGAGATCGTCGAGCTCAAGCGCCGCCCGAGCGGCATCAGCGTCGGCCGCATGCGCGTGCCGCTGGGCGTGTTCGGCATGATCTACGAGAGCCGGCCGAACGTGACCATCGAGGCCGCGTCGCTGGCCATCAAGAGCGGCAACGCCTGCATCCTGCGCGGCGGCAGCGAGGCGCTGCGCAGCAACCTCGCGCTGGCCACGCTGGTGCGCGCCGCGCTCGCCGAGGCCGGCCTGCCGGAAGACGCCGTGCAACTGGTGCCGACCAGCGACCGCGCCGCGGTCGGCCGGCTGATCGCGATGCCCGCGTATGTGGACGTGATCATTCCGCGCGGCGGCAAGGGGCTGATCGAACGCATCAGCGCCGAGGCGCGTGTGCCGGTGATCAAGCACCTGGACGGCAACTGCCACGTCGTCGTCGATGCCGAGGTCGACCTCGAACTCGCGCTCACCGTCACCGACAACGCCAAGACGCAGAAATACAGCCCCTGCAACGCCGCCGAGAGCCTGCTGGTGCATGTGGCGCAGGCGGCCGCTTTCCTGCCGCGCATCGGCGCGGTGTTCGCGGCCAAGGGCGTGGAGATGCGTTGCTGCCCGCGTGCGCTGGCGCTGCTGCAGGGCCTGCCGAAGGTGCTGCCCGCCACCGAGGCCGACTGGGCCGCCGAGTACCTGGCGCCCATCATCAGCATCAAGGTGGTCGATTCGCTCGACGAGGCCATCGCCCACGTCAACACCCATGGCTCGCACCACACCGACGCCATCCTGACGACGAACCACCCGAACGCCATGCGCTTTCTGCGCGAGGTCGACTCGGCCAGCGTGATGGTCAACGCCAGCACGCGCTTCGCCGACGGCTTCGAGTACGGCCTGGGCGCCGAGATCGGCATCAGCACCGACAAGTTCCACGCCCGCGGGCCGGTTGGTCTGGAAGGCCTGAGCTCGCTGAAGTGGGTCGTGCTGGGCCAGGGCGAAGTCCGCCGCTGAAGGCCGGAGCCGGCGTGAACACCACGGCCTGGACCGTCTTCGCCGTCTCGGCGCTGCTGCTGTTCTGGGCCGTCGGCGCGCGCCGGCGGCTGACCGGGCTGCGGCAGGAGGTGCTGGCGGGCTGGGCACGCATCGCCGAGGCGCTGTCGCCGCGCGACGCCGTCGTCGAGCCGCTGGTGGCGCGGCTGCGCGGCCCGCTGGTGGCCGAGCAGGGTGCGCTCGACGCTTTCCTGGCCGCGGCCGCGCAGGCGCGGCAGGGCGCGGCGGCGGTCGGCGCACGGCCGCTGGACGCCACGCTGGTGCGGCAATGGGTGGTGGCCGAGGCGGCGCTGGCGGCCACCGCGGCGCGGCTCACGGCGCTGGTGGCGCAGCAGCCGCTGCTGTCGGAGCAGCCCGAGGTGACGACGCTGATCGCCACCTGGCAGGAGGCCGGCGGCAAGCTGGCCTATGCCCGCCAGCGCTTCAACGAGGCGGCCGAGACCTACAACGGCGCGATCGCGCTGTTCCCGACCTCGCTGCTGGCCCGGCTGGGCGGGCTGGTGCCGGTGGGCAAGGTCTGAACCGGCCTCTCCGGTTGTTCAGTCGCGGCCCTGGGCCGTCAGCGGCGTGAGCCGCTCGGACGGCGGGATCTCGATCTCGCCGTCGAACTCGGTCGCGATCTGCGTGCACACGGCCCGGCACAGCGTGGCCGCGCGTTCGCTGCCGATGCGGTAGTAGATCTGCGTCGCATCGCGCCGGCGCGCCAGCACGCCGGCGCGGTGCAGCGTGGCCAGGTGCTGGCTCATGTTCGGCTGCGTGGTGTCGATCTCGGCCAGCAGCTGCGAGACGTTCTTTTCCTGACCGCACAGCGCGCTGATGATCTTCAGCCGGATCGGCGTGGACAACAGCCGGAACAGCTCGGCGGCCGAGTCGAAGACCTGGTCGGTTTCGTCGGTGACGGCAGGGGTCGTGTCGGGCATGGTGGGCACGCGGGCGAGGGTGTTCGCGGATTGTGCCTACTGGGAGGGGCCGCGGGCGCGTGCCAGGTCCAGCAGCGCCATCACGTCCTCCTCGAACATCTCGCCTGGCAGCACCTGCTGGAGCCGGCCGTCGCGCTGCACCACCGCCGTCAGCGGGATCATGTTGCGCGAGGCCAGTGCGGCACGCAGGGGTTCGGCGTCCAGGGTCACCTCGAAACTGTAGCCGTGCTGCGCCATGTAGCGCCGCACGGCGGCGGGATCGCGGTCGCGCGACACACCGAGTACCTGCAGCGGCAGGCCTTGTGCGAGGGCCGCGCGGTGCAGCTTGTCGACATGCGCATTGTGGCGCCGGCAGAACGGGCAGGTGGTGGTCCAGAACACCACGACCGCGGCGCGGCCCTGCCAGTGCGCCGGGTCCAGGCGCCGGCCGTCGAGCAGCGTCACCGCGGGCCAGTTCACCCGCTCGCCGGGCTGGGCCGGTGCCGTGGCGGCGCGGGCCGCGCCGGTTGCGCCGGCGAACAGCGGCAGCGCGGCGAGCGGGGCGCCCAGGCAGTGTCGACGTTTGAGGTTCATCGTCGCTCCGTCAACGCGGCAGGCGTGTGCGGCGCCGACCGCACGGGTTTCCACCGCTCCGATCGGCGGTATCGAACCGTACATTCGAATGCACAGATATTAGCCGTTCCGACCCGATGCGGGAGCGCAGCGCGCCGTTGGTCACAATCGACGCCCGTCCGTGACCCGACACGGGCTCCACACCAGAGGAGACCTCCTGTGATCCGAATCCGCCAAGCGGCTGCCCCGGCCGCGATCCTCCTCGCCCTGGGCGCGCCCTGGGGCGCCGTCCAGGCCCAGGCACAACCGGACATGACGCTGGCGCGCAACCTGGCCGCCACTTGCGCCAACTGCCACGGCACGAACGGCAACGCACGTGGCGACATGAAGCCGCTGGCCGGCATGCCGGCCGACAAGCTGACGGCCATGCTGGCCGATTACCGCAGCGGCGCGCTGCCCGCGACCATCATGCACCAGATCGTCAAGGGCTACACCGAGGAGCAGGTCAAGCTGATCGCCGCCTACTTCGCGGCGCAAAAGCCCGTGGCGGCGGTGGCCGCCAAGTGAAGGGGAGCCGCAACATGAACAACCACAAGCCCTCTCACCCCGACACCGACCGCCGCCGCCTGCTGGGCGGGGGCGCCGCGCTCGTTTCGCTTGCCGGCCTGGCCACGCTGGGCCTCACCGGCTGCGCCACCACCGCCTCGGGCCCGAGCCTCGGCCGCGTCGTCGTGATCGGCGGCGGCTACGGCGGCGCCACCGCGGCGCGCTATCTCAAGATGTGGGGCGGCAACATCGAGGTGACGCTGGTCGAGCGCAACACCAGCTTCGTGTCCTGCCCGATCAGCAACTACGTGGTCGGCGGCCATGCAGGCATCGACCGCATCACGCGCGGCTACGACGGCCTGAAGGCCATGGGCGTGAAAGTCGTGCAGGGCGATGTCACGGCCATCGACGCGACGGCGAAGAAGGTGCGCCTGGCCGGTGGCGGCGAACTGCCCTACGACCGCGTGATCGTCTCGCCCGGCATCGACTTCATGACCGAGCAGGTCGGCGGCCTGCAGGCGGCGCTGGACGCCGGTGGCGTGACACACGGCTGGAAGGCCGGCCCGCAGACGCTGGCGCTGCGCCGCCAGCTCGAGGCCATGCCGGACGGCGGCGTCTTCGCGATGACCATCCCGCTCGCGCCCTACCGCTGCCCGCCCGGGCCTTACGAGCGTGTGTGCATGGTGGCGAGCTACTTCAAGAAGGCCAAGCCGAAGTCGAAGATCCTGATCCTCGACGCCAACCCCGACATCCAGAGCAAGAAGGGCCTGTTCATGCGGGCCTGGGAGCAGCACTACGCCGGCATGGTCGAGTACCGCCCGAACGCGGCGCTGCGCGAGGTGGCCGGCACGACGGCCAAGCTGGAGTTCGAGGACGTGAAGGCCGACGTGCTGAACGTGATCCCGCCGCAGCGTGCCGGCGACATCGCGAAGAACGCCGGGCTGATCACCGCCAACAACCGCTGGTGCGGCGTGGACTGGCTGACGATGGAGAGCACGGCCGTGCCGGGCGTGCACGTGCTGGGCGACGCCACGCTCTCGGCACCGGCCATGCCCAAGAGCGGCCACATGGCCAACCAGCACGCCAAGGTGGCGGCGGCGGCCATCATCCAGCTGCTGAAGGGCGAGCCGGTGAACCCGACGCCGGTGGTGATGAACACCTGCTACAGCTTCGTCACCGGTACCGACGTCGTGCACGTGGCCAGCGTTCACCAGTACGACGCCGCCGACAAGACCTTCAAGGCCGTGCCGGGCTCCGGTGGCCTGAGCGCTGCAGCCAACCAGATCGAAGGCCGCTACGCGCTGAGCTGGGCGGACAACATCTGGGGCGACATGCTGGCCGTCTAGTCGAGCAGCTGCCGCAGCGCCGCCAGCACTTCGTGGGCGGCGAAAGGCTTGTCCAGCGTGGGTGCGCCGGCCGAATCGATGGCCCGGCGCACCGCGTCGGACAGCGTGTCGCCGCTGACGAACAGCAGCCGGCGTGCGAGCGCCGGGTGCTCGCGCTTCAGCCGCGCGGCGAAGGCCGGGCCGTCGAGGTCGGGCATGCGGATGTCGCTGATGACGGCGTCGAAGCGCGCCTCGGCCAGCAGTTCCAGCGCCACCGCGCCCGATTCGGCGGTGGCGACGTCGTAGCCGGCCGACTCCAGCATCTCGCGCAGCAGCTCGGCGACCTCGGGTTCGTCGTCGACCACCAGCACCCGCGGCGAGGCGGTGCTGCCATCGTCCATCGGCCCCGGCGCGGTCGTCAGCGCGGCGGGTTCGGTGTCGCCGTCGGCGCCGCGCTCGCCGCTGATCGGCAGGCTGAGCCGGAAGATGGCACCCGCCGGCGCGCTGGCGGGATCGCGCGGCTGCTCCAGCACCAGGTCGCCGCCGTGTTCGCGCACGATGCCGCGCGACACCGACAGGCCGAGGCCGGTGCCCAGGCCGCTGGCCTTGGTGGTGAAGAAGGGTTCAAACAGGCGCGGCCGCAGCGCCTCGGGCACACCCGGGCCGTTGTCGGCCATGCGCAGCCAGACCCGCGGCTCGCGGCCGGGGCGCGGCGTCTCGACACCGGTGGCCACGACCAGCCGGCGCGCGCCGGCCTGGGCCTCCAGCGCCTGCTGCGCGTTGACGACGAGGTTCAGCACCACCTGGCCGAGCTGGTCGGGGTCGGCACGCACGTCGGGCAGGCCCTCGGCCAGCTGCAGTTCCAGCACCACGCCGTGGCTGCGCAGCGTGTAGCCGAGCATGTCGGCCGCGGCGCGCACGATGTCGTTCAGCTGCACCGGCCGGCGCGCCGGCGGCTTCTGCCGCGCCATGTTCAGGAAGGTGCGCACGATGCGGCCGCAGCGCTCGGTGGCCTCGCGGATGCGGCGCGCGTCCTCGGCCAGCTCGGCCGGGGCGGCGCCGGACTGCGCCTTTTCGTCGAGCAGGCTGGCGCGCCCCATCGCGATGGCCAGCGGGTTGTTCAGCTCGTGCGCCACGCCGGCCAGCAGCGAGCCCATGGCGGTGAGCTTTTCGCTCTGGCGCAGCGCCTCGCGGTGCTGGTCGAGCATCGCGCTGGTGTCGCGCTGGCGCTGGAAGGTGTCGGTGATGGCGTCGATCCAGCCCTGCCAGCGCCCGCCCAGCTGCGGTGCGGGCGTGCGCGGGTCGGCCGCCAGCTGCCGCAGATAGGCCAGCACCGCGGTGGCGGGCCGCACGAACCAGCGTGCGAACAGCCATTGGCCGGCCACGAACACCGCCAGCAGCGCCAGCCCGAGCAGCGCGTTCGGCAGCAGCGCCGGCAGCACCTCGGCATGCAGGCGCGAGCGCGGCACGGCCTGCACCACCAGCCAGGGCATGCCGTCGCGGCCGGCTGCGGCGAGCAGCCAGTCGCCGGCCGGCAGCAGCAGGGCCCGTTCGGTGCCGATGCGCGCGATCCAGGCCTGCAGCGCCGTCAGCTCGACCGGCGCGCCCAGGGCCGCCAGGCGCTCGGCCAGCGCGATCTCGATGCGCCGGTCGGCATGGCCCGGCCCGGCCGGCGGGGCCAGCGGCGCGGCCGGGTCGGCCAGCACGTGCAGCGCGCGGTCGGCGATCCAGACCTTGGTGCCCGGCTGCTGCCAGCTGCGGGCCAGCTGTTCCAGGGACTCCAGGCGGAAGTCCAGGCTCACTTCGCCGACATAGCGGCCATCGACGAACACGTCGGTGCCGTGCGACAGCACCAGCTGGCCATGCAGCTGGCTGACCGCCGGCGTGCTCCAGAACAGGGTCTCGCCGGGGTGGGTTTCCAGGTGGCCGAGGCTGCGCTCGGCGGCCTCGCGGCGCGGCTCGTCGAGCGCGCGCAGGCTGGGCAGGCCGTAGCTTTTCAGCATGCGTTCGGTGTCGACCCAGGGGAAGCCGAAGCTGACGTTGTCGTCGGCGGCGGCGAACCAGGTGGCCTCGAACCCGGGCTGGCGCGCGTGCACGATGCGCGCGGCGTCGTTGAACAGGCGGGCGCGCCGCATCCACTCCGGGGCCGGCGCGCGGCCATCGGCCGGTGCCCACCAGACCTGGCCCAGGCGCTGGCGTTCGGTCTCGGGTGCGGCGTCCAGCGACCAGCCGTCGTCGTCGGGCCGTGGCGCAAGCGCCCGCGCCAGGCGCTCACCGGCGCCGGGCGCGTCGTGCCAGCGCGACTCGAGCAGCAGCCGCAGGTCCTGCACGTGCTCGGCGGCTGGCCGGGCGAGGTCGTCCAGCGCTTCGACACGGTCGTCGGCGGCCGCGAGCCAGGCGCGTTCGGCCTCGGCCAGCCGGTCGGCGGCCTGGCGCGCCGTCAGCACCGCCAGCAGCAGGCCCACCGGCACCACCAGCCACCACAGCAGCCGGCGCGCCAGTGCCAGGGTGCCGGCCGGCGCGGCGTCGGTGGCCGACTGCGCCGCCCCGGCGGCCGACCCCGGGAGGGGGCTCACGCCACCGGCGGCACGTAGACGTAGCCGACGTTGCGCACGGTCTTCAGCACCTCGGGCTTGTCGGGGTTGCGCTCGATCTTGCGGCGCAGCCGCATCACGCGCAGGTCGATGGAGCGGTCGAACACGTCCCAGTTGCGGTTGTGCGCCTGCTCCATGATCTGGTCGCGGTTCAGCGGCCGGTTCGGGTGGCGCGCGAACAGCGCCAGCAGGTCGTACTCGGCGGCGGTGATCTCGATTTCCTCGCCGCCGTCGCCGAACAGGCGGCGCTGGTCGAGATCGAGCGTCGTGGGGCCGAAACGCACGCGCCGGGCCGTGTCGTCGACGATCGTGCCGGCAGCCGCGGCGGCCGGCACCGGCACCGTGCGCCGCAGCACGGCGCGCACGCGGGCCAGCAGCTCGCGCAGCTCGAAGGGCTTGGCCACGTAGTCGTCGGCGCCCAGTTCGAGGCCGATGATGCGGTCCACCGGTTCACCGGCGGTAGTGACCATCACGATGGCCACCTGCGGGTGCGCCTCGCGCAGCCAGCGCGCCAGCGCCAGGCCGTTTTCGCCGGGCATGTTGACGTCCAGCAGCGCAGCGGCGGGCGCGGCTTCGGCGATGCGGGCGCGCGCTTCCGCGCCACCGTCGGCCACGCGCACGGCAAAGCCGTGGCGGCCCAGGTACTCGGCGAGCAGGCCGCGCATCTCGGGCTCGTCGTCGACGACGAGCAGCGAAGGGGCGAGGGCAGGGTCCATCGGCAGCGGGGGCAGAGCGGGCCGATCATAGCCAGCACGCCCCGCGCGCGGCGGCGCCTCGGCCAGCGCGCCGATGAACCACGGGTGGTGCCAGGTGCGGCTGGCTTGGGGATCCATGCGGCGATGGTGGAAGCCCCGGGTATCGCCGACGCATCAGCCGCGCGCGCGGCGGGTTTCAAGTGTTGCGCCGCGACTGGCCGCGGCGAACAAAGCAAACGCAGGCGCGGCCGCGGCGACATGCCGCCGATACCGGCCGCCGCGACGATGCGAGGCATCCAGGCCTTAGCCGCGACCGCCATGAACGCGCCCACGAACCTGCCCCCGACGACCCTGCCTGCCGCGGCCTACCGCAGCGAAGCCTTCGCCGAGGATCTGTTCGAGCTGAGCGGGTTCCGGTCCGGTGCGCGGGAGCCGGGCGAGTCAGCCAAGGCGTCGCGTGGCAGCGTGGTCTCAACCGCCCTGCTGGCCGGCGTGCCCTTGCTGGTGGCGCTGCTCGGCGGCGCGCTGGCTTACTGGCAGGCCGGCGGCTGAGCCTGGATCGACGAGAAAGACGCCGTCAAGGCGCGGGCATCGGCTCAGGGAAGAGCGTCGAGGGAAAGGAAGCCCCGTCCGCTTGGGCGGGGCTTCCGCGTCTGCACCCGCGCGTGTCCGCCAGGCCCTCAGTGGCCGTGGCCGATGGTCTCGCCGGCCTTCAGCCGGTAGACCGTGCCGCAGTACGGGCAGCGGCCACCGCCCTCGTGGGCGACATCGATGAACACCTTCGGATGCTGGTTCCAGATCGGCATCTTCGGGTGCGGGCAGTGCGTGACCCCGCCGCCCATCAGCTCGGCGGCGGCGAGTTCGACGACGGCCCTCGGGGCCGTGGAGCTGGTGTTGCTCATACCAGGGTCAGCCACTCGGCGTACTTCGGGTTGCGGCCGTGCACGATGTCGAAGAAGGCCGACTGGATCTTCTCGGTGATCGGCCCGCGGCTGCCGCGGCCCAGTTCGATGCGGTCGAGCTCGCGGATCGGCGTCACTTCGGCGGCGGTGCCGGTGAAGA
>VFQP010000495.1_pt1 | contig 74670 bp, 71 predicted proteins | sample 3512351 | NCBI WGS metagenome assembly VFQP01 (sample SAMN10412372, study PRJNA504923) | tailings metagenome | isolation source: Relicate 1 Philex TSF1 revegetated site | place: Philippines: Tuba, Benguet | collected 2017-08-29
TACTTTTTACTTTTTACTTTTTACTTTTTACTTTTTACTTTTTACTTTTTACTTTATTTCATATTCCTTTTTCCACCATTCTTCTATTCTTGGAAATGCGATGCGAAACCATGCTGTGTAGATCTCCGGGGTGGACTCAATAGATTCCGACAGATAAGACATCGGGCGATATGCATAATCCATTACTTCATCTTCGTTGATATCAACCGGCCCTTCGTACTCTGCAACGAATACATGATCAAATTCATACTCAGTCAGACCATTATCGAAATCTGCCTTATATGTAAAATCAAATACTTTTTTTAATGGAAGATTAAAACCCATTTCTTCCTGTAATCTTCTTTCAGCCGCCGCCTGTGTGTCTTCCGATGGACGGGGGTGACTGCAACAGGTATTCGTCCATAAACCACCGCTATGGTATTTATGAAGCGCGCGTTGCTGCAACAACATTTCTCCTTTGCGGTTAAAGATAAAAACACTGAATGCACGGTGTAACAAAGCCTGTTCGTGAGCTTCCATCTTCCCGGCTGTACCAATTTCCTGATCCTGCTCATTTACAAGGATCACTTCTTCTTCTGTCATCGTAGCTGTTTGCATTTGCCTGCAAATTTAACTATTAACGTGCCAAGGTTAAAAACTGCTTTCCATTTCGGAAACAGCACCTGTTTGTGGAGCGATGAGCCGCAGCCTGTTTTTCACGCCGGCCCTGAGGATTATGAGCAATTTATGATAGTCAGGAATTCTGACCCTTTGCTGCAGGATCGTTGAAGGTTGCATTTTCCTGATCTTTCTGAAAAGCGACAAATAATATTTATATGCCACATATACGCCAAATCTTGCTTTCAACGGCAAGTGTATAATGCCTTTGTAGGCAGCTTTAAAATCCTGCTGTATATCCTCTTCAATGCGGCGTTTATCTTCTTCCGTGAAATTATTGAAATCGCAACAGGGGAAATATACACGGGCAAGTCCATTGAAATCCGCCTGTATATCCCGGAGAAAATTAACTTTCTGAAATGCCGCACCCAATGCGCGCGCAGGTTCTTTTAATTTATCAAAGGCTTCTTTTTTTCCTTCACAGAAAACCTGCAAACACATCAGACCTACCACCTCCGCAGAACCATAGATGTATTCTTCATATCCTTGTTCATCATAGGCTTTGCGGTCGAGATCCATTTCCATGCTGTGGAAAAATGCATTGATCAGAGAATGATCAATGTTGTATTCATTTACTGTGAGCTGAAAACTGTGTAATACCGGATTGAGACTGATGCCCCGACCTATCGCTGCAAATGTTTCGATTTTAAACTCGTGCAGCAAACGCGCTTTATCAAAATCATGAAAAGTATCTACGATTTCATCTGCTAAGCGGACAAACCCATAAATATTACAAATTGGCGCACGCAGATCTTTATGCAAAAGCCTGATCGCTGATGCAAAAGAAGTGCTGTATGCCCGCGTAATGTTCTGACTGCAAATCTGACTGGCCTTGTGAAAAAGGTGGATCATCCCTTTTTAATTTTATAAATGATTTAGTTTTTGGGAAATAAGGTAGAGTTGATGCGTTTAAGATACGGCATATCGGGCTCAAAAATGGGGCCAGTGGCGGATAAATTTTTCTTGTTGAATGTTTAGGAATACCACCCTCCTATTGATTAAACATGATACAGAATATGCAGAAATAACAACGTCCCGTAGGATGTACTATGGGGCGTTATCTATTATTTTACAAGGTGCTATGAAAAATCAAGGGAACCTTTTCACCACTTCTTTCGCCACTACTTCCCCACTGATGAGGCTGGGTGGTACACCGGGACCTGGTACGGTCAGTTGGCCCGTATAAAAAAGATTGCCCAGCTTTTTGCTTTTACATGCCGGACGGAATATGGCGGTTTGTTTCAGCGTGTTGGCAAGACCGTATGCATTACCACGGAACGAATTGTAATCCTGTACAAAGTCAGTGACAGAATAAGACCGTTTGAAAAGAATGGAATCAAGCAGTGACTGACCTGTATGCTTTTCAAAACGTGATACAATAAGCTGGAAATATTTTTCACGGATGGCTTCAGTATCTCCCTCAAGACCTGAAGCAACGGGGATCAGAAACACCAGCGCGTCCTTCCCTTCCGGAGCAACGGAAGAATCGGTTTGAGAGGGAATACTTACATAAAATAAGGGAGAAGATGGCCAGCGCGGAGTCTTATAGATCTCCTGGCCGTGCTGATCAAAAGGCACATCAAAGAACAGGGAATGGTGAGGAAGATGATCCAGTTTTTTATTCAGTGCAACATAATAGAGCAAACAGGAGGGAGCCATCACGCGCTTATTCCAATATTCAGCGGAATAAGAACGATGCGCTTCTGCCAGAAGATTCATTTCGGTAAAATGATAATCGGCTCCGCTGATCACCACATCTGTTTTGTATATACCGGCAGCGGAAACCACTGCTGTAACCTTCCCATTTTCAACTTTTATTTCCTGAACAGCTTCATTGAACCGAAACTTCACCCCGAGTTCAACCGCCAGTTGATACATGGCTTCTACAACCGCATACATTCCACCCTGTGGGTGCCAGGTGCCTCCTTTAATATCTGCATAGTTCATCAGGCTGTATAAAGCAGGCGTTTCAGCAGGTAAAGCACCGAGAAAAAGGACCGGAAATTCCATCACCTGGCGAAGCCGCTCATTGCTGAAGTACTTCTCTATATGTTTTTTGATAGAGGTAAAAACCTCCAGCTTGAAAATACCTTTGATCGCTTCCCAGTCGATGAATTCCAAAAGCGAAAGACCCGGTTTGTAAACGAGATTCTGAATACCCACGCGATATTTATACGCCGCTCCCTTGAGATAGCGTTCAAGTTTTTCTCCGCTGCCCGGTTCTATCCATTCGAATTCTTTCTTCAGCGCATCGAAGTCAGCATGAAGATCTGTAAAGCTATCATCCCAATAGATGCGATAGGAAGGATCGAGGCGATGAAGATGATAGTAGTCACTTACTTTTTTTCCGAACTGTTCAAAATATCTTTCAAACACATCCGGCATCCAGTAAAAACTCGGCCCCATATCAAATGTAAATCCATCACGCGAAAAGCGTGCTGCCCTCCCCCCGGGTGATGCATTCTTTTCCAGCAATGTAACATCCCATCCTTCTTTTGCCATAAATGATGCAGCAGAAAGACCGGCGAAACCACTGCCAATGACGATCACTTTCTTTGAAATGGGCATGGGAGTTTAAAATTTAAGCGTTTTAAAGTTTAAAAGTTAACGCGATACCGTCAACATAAAAAAGAAAAGTTTAAAAGCATCATACATTTAAAGCTGCAACAACTTTAAAACTATTGAACCTTTAAACTTTTGAACTACTGACGCAAGCTTAAAAGCTAACGCTATACCACCCACCAAAAAGAAAAGTTCAAAAGCTTAATACGTTTAAAGCTGAAACAACTTTGAAACTATTAAACCTTTGAACTTTTAAACTTTTCTTCCGGACGGTTTGTTCCGTTAGAACCTGGTCAGTCTTTCTTTGAGCAGTTTACGCGCAAAGTGAATCCGGCTTTTTACAGTACCCAGAGGTTCAGCCAGTACATCGGCGATCTCCTGGTATTTGTAACCATCAAAATACAACTGGAAGGGAACTTTGAAGATCTCCGGCAGCTGATGAATCGCTGCGTAAATTTCTTTGATCCTTAAATCGCTTTCTGCAGCATTGCTGACAGAAGCCTGCTTCAAGTTGATCAGGTAATCATTCGAGGTATTATCAAAAATGGTCTTTTGTTTAGCCTTTCGACGATAGTCGTTGATAAAAATATTACGCATGATCGTGAACAACCATGCTTTAATATTTGTACCTACATTATACTTTTCTTTATTCGCTAAAGCTTTGTATAAAGTCTCCTGGTAAAGATCATTAGCCGCCTCACTGTCCCTTGTCAGATTAATGGCAAAGGGCTTGAGAAAGTCGGCATTCTCAAGCAACACCTCATTAAAATCTGTAGTGGGCATATTTTTGTTTAAGTTTTAAGGCCATAAAGTTAAACAAAGTGTGTTTCGTAAAAAAATAATCTTTACAGGTTTAACATACCTTTGAGTCTCAAAGCCTTGAAATAAAGTCCATCATTTCGTGAAAACACCGTTTCAGCTCCACTCCTTCTGGTATTGCCCGATCGTATTCCTTTGTAGGATAACCAGATATGATTGTTTTTACCCCAGATAGCTTTGTTTCGATATTGTTCACCAGCTTTTCCAGGTTGGCGTGCTGGAAGCTGCTGATCAGGTGAACAAAAGCCAGGTGAGGCCGCATGGTTTCAGCGATACTGGCTACATCGGCCATTGGCACATTGGCTCCGAGGTAGATCACCCGCAGGCCCTGTTTTTTCAGCAAATAACAGAGAAAAAGCAAGCCCATTTCATGATATTCCTTTTCAGGCAGGAACAACAGGCAGGTTTTACCTTCCGGATTGCAGGGCAGTCCGTCGATCGCCACGATGAGTTTCTGACGGATGATATTTGTTACGAAGTGCTCCTGCGCCGGCATGATATGGCCTGTTTGCCAGAGGATGCCGATCTTTTCAAGGAAAGGGAAAATGATCTGCAATACGCCATTTTCGATGCCGAAATTGCAGATGTATTTACTGAGGGTTGTTTCAAATTTGTCGGTCTGCAAGTCCACCATATCCTGCACAAGCTCGTTTACGATGATCTCCTGCATTGCTTCGCTATCGCGCAGCGAAAGCACCTTCTGACAGATCTCTTCCTGGCACATTTTATCGATATGCGAGATCTTGTAACCACATTTGTTGAGTAAGGCAATATTGAGCAGGGTCTTCAGCTCATCATTGCTGTAATAGCGGATATTCGTACAGCTACGCTGAGGCTTTAGCAGATTATAGCGCTGCTCCCACATACGGATCGTATGGGCCTTGATCCCCGAAAGATTCTCCAGATCCTTAATAGTGAAAGCGCTCATAACGTATATTACAACCCGGTTCCGGAAAAGTTCAGATACAACCGGTTAAAATATTTATAGTTTGGAATTCAATACCTTAGAAGTAGTCAACCAGTCTTTTAACTGGTGGTTTGCCTGGTATTTTTTCAGGCCTTCGAGATGGCCCGTATGATGCAGATCCGTTCCCGCCATATCATAAAAATCGTTTTTCAGGAGCCATCCGGCAAGATCGGTTACAGCGCGTCCGTAACCGCCGGTCAGGGACAGCAAATTCAGCTGGAAAAGGCAACCCGCATCTTTCAGTTCCACAAAAAAATCCTTTTGATGCTGCAGGTACACGTATCGTTCCGGATGCGCGATCACCGGTTGATACCCATTCATCTGCATTTCAAAGATGATATCCTTTACGTTCAGCGGGGCAAATGCCATGGAGAATTCCGTGAGCACCATATTGCCGCTGATCTTCAGCAAAGGTTCTTTTTTCTCCATCAGCTGCATTACATGTTCATCGAGAAAGTATTCCGCTGCGGCATCAATCTCAATGTCGATATTTTCCTGTTGAAGCGCTTTGCGCACAATCTCCAGCTTTTCCTGGATGATGGACCTGGTATTGCGATACATATCCCACATGATATGGGGAGTTGTGACCAGCTTCTGATAGCCTAATTCTTTCATTCCGCGGATCAGCATAAGAGAATCTTCGAGGTCTTTAGCTCCATCATCTATACCGGGCAGGAGATGGGAATGCATGTCCACCTTTAAAGATGAAAAATCAAACTTATCCTTCCCTGCTCCTGATCTTGAAAATAATTTGAACATAGCGCTTATTGCAGGGTCGAAAGTATCTCAAAACTTTAAAATCTGGTGCATTACGGGGTTAAATCATTCGCAAGAATGCGTTTAGATGCCAGATTAGCATGCCCATTAAGGATCATTGTGTGCTTTGACCGGCCGATTTAGCGCATGGGGGTTTGGTCGTCTCATGTTCGTCTCTTGGTCGTCTCGTGGTCGTCATGAGGTCGGCGACTCTTGAAGGGCATTTCTGGTCCGGAACAGGTATTGTCCTGTGCCCATTATTGCGGGAGGTGACATTACGGCACCTATCAACAACAAAACCCACAGACGTAGCCGTGGGTTAGTTTTCTTATTTTCCAAAAACGTTAATCAGGTTTTATACTACCATTCGTGACCTTTCAGTAAGCATCGTATCCCGAAAAACCGGGTAGCCTTAGATCACTTATTGTTGTCAAGCTACAGGGCCGGGCACCCATAAACTGTGGAGGTCCCGGCTCCAATGTCGTTAAGTTAAGGGTAAGCTGTATTTGGATTTCAATTTTCCGGTTACCTCTTTTTCATTCACCCTCTTCCTGCTCTGTTTCCCCGGGGCCTGGTTTAGTTCTCTGGCGACTTTAATCCAGCGAAGACCCGGGGTCAATGTTGTTAAGTTAAGAGGACTCGTTGTCTTCACTGGCGTAGGTTTCCCGCAGATAAACGCTGATCAAGGCGCAGATACGCAGATCAGCGTCTGATAGCAGGCAAATATCTGCGAATCTGCGCGTCATCTGCGTTCATCTGCGGGAACCCTACGCCAGTATATTTAACGCCCCCTCTTAAAGCTGTAACATTTTAAAAATTCCTTGACGGCAGAGAGGGAAATACCTTATACACCAATTCACTCTTCGGCAAAGCAATCTGCCACGCAGTAAGAAACAGGATCATGAAATCTGTATAGAAAGAGAAATGCTCCTGATACCAAACCTCAACCGCGCCTTTATAGGGTAAAATCACCTGGCGGTAACATTCATGCGGAGGCAGTGAACTCTGTGTGATGATCAGTTCTTCATCTCTGAATACAACAGAGCCAATGCCTGTCAATCCCGGTCTTGCACGATACACTTTCTCTTTCATTTCATCGGAGTATCTTTCAAAACCCGCTTTCATCAGTGGGCGTGGGCCAACAAAAGACATATCTCCTTTAAGAATATTGACCAGCTGCGGTAATTCATTCAGCTTGCTCATCCGGAGGAATTTCCCCATGAAAGTTACACGCGGATCATTACGTGTAGTAACATCACCGGATCCCATATTCGGGCTATTCTTCAGCATCGTGGCAAATTTCCAGATACGGAAGATCTTATTGTGGTAACCAACTCTGTCCTGCAGAAAAAGCACTTCGTGCTCACCTGTCAATAATAGCAGGATCACGATCGGGATCAGCAATGGAGAGAGAATGATCAATGCGAGCAGTGCAAAAACAATATCGAAAAATCGTTTGATGATTGAATACATAGGATCAGGATAAGACTTGTTTTATCTCGCGTACAACAATCTCCAGTTGTTCGTTGGTAATGTTGGTTGAACTGGGTATGCTCAAACAGGTATTGTATATATAATCCGCTGCATCTTTTTTGGTGATATACGGGCAATCTTTATACATGGGCAGTTTGTTCATCGGCATCCAGAAGCGACGGCTCAGGATCTTGTTTGCATTCAGATGATCAAGCAATTGTTGCTGCTTGTCTGTTTGAATGGTGAACAACCAGCCATTTGCTTTCACGTCAGGAAGTTCCTGCTGAAAACGGATATCAGCCACGCCGCCCAACTCATTCTTATAAAAAGTCACTACGTCTTTTTTTCTTTCGAGAAAAGAAGGAAGCAATTCCATCTGCGCAACGCCAACGGCTGCAAGGATATTTACCAGGCGGTAGTTATACCCGACTTCATCGTGATAATATTCATCAGGACTGGCCTTCGCAGTAGTGGTGATATGTTTGGCGTGCTTTGCCAGTGCTTCGTTGTCAGTCACAATTACACCTCCGCCGCCGGTGGAGATGATCTTGTTTCCGTTGAAACTGAAACAGGCCAACGGGCTGAATGTACCTGCATGTTTTCCTTTGTAGGTTGTACCCAATGCTTCTGTTGCATCTTCTACAATGGGAAGCGGATACTTTGCAACAATGGATAAGAACCTGTCCATATCACACATATTCCCGAGGATATGTACCGGCATAATAGCACCAATGCGGCGGCCATCTTTTTTATAGAACAACTCCTGCCCTTTTACTTCGGTTTGCTCTGCCAGGAATTCTTCCAGCAGATCCAGATCCATTTGCCAGTAAGCAGGGTCGGCATCGATCAATAATGGATCAGCGCTAACGTATCTGATGGAATTGGCGGAAGCAACGAAAGTGAGATTTGAAACGATCACATAGTCGTTTGCTTTCACACCTGATAATAACAGAGAAATGTGTAATGCAGCTGTGCCATTTACAGCAGCCACACCATACTTTGCCCCGGCAAAATCAGCGACCATCTGTTCAAACTGGTTTACGTAAGAACCAACAGATGAGATCCATCCGGTATCCAGGCAATCTTTTACATATTTCCATTCATTTCCGGCTATGTTCGGGAGGCTGAGTGGGATCAGTTGCTGATTACTCATATACTTGTTTTCCTTGTTCGAGATATTCGTTATACCAGTTAATGGTTTGTGTCAAACCATCCTTCCATGACACTTCAGGTTCAAACCCGAGCTGTGTTCTTGCTTTCGTGATATCGGGGCAACGGCGTGAAACTGATCCCGGATAAGTAGGCGCATTTTCATATTCGCCCTTGAAACCCAACAGATCACCGGTAAAATGAATAAGCTGGCCTATAGTGATCTCATCCTGGGTGCCAATATGATAGATCTCTCCATTGGTGCCAGGCTGCTCCATTGCCAGCACGGTTCCTTTCACTGCATCTGTGATATAGCAAAATGAGCGCGTCTGATCATGTCCGTATACTTTGAATGGAGTTTCTCCTTTTCTGAAACGGATAGCGAGATGCGGGATCACATGTTTGAATCCCATGCGGGGACCATACACATTGTGATAACGCACGATGGTTGTTTCGATATTAAGGATCCTTCCGTAGTTAAGAAAGCCAGACTCGCCAAGCATTTTTGTTACCGCGTAAGTAAATCTCGGGTGGCCGATATCTTCAATACAAAGCGGCACCTGTTCCGGAGTTGGAATAGTATAGCCGAATGCATCGATCGTACCCGCGTAGCACTCGCTGGTGGAAGTAAAAAGCACCTTGCCAACCTTCGCGCGGCGCATCCACTCAAGCGTATTGTAGATAAGAGCTGTATTAATGCGGATGATCTCATGCGGGATCGAGTTTGCATTGTCCACGCCTACAACAGATGCGAGCATATATAGCTGGTCATACTCTTCATCCAGCTGATCATACGTTCTGGGATCAGTATAGTCGCCGGCAATAACTTTAATGTTGTGTTTTGCCACCAGCTCTGTAAATAATTCGTCCTGTTTGCCTCTTGCAAAGTTATCAGCGATCGTTAATGAATAGTCGCGATTTTCAGCCAGGAATTTGGTGATATTAAAACCAATAAAACCTGCTCCGCCTAATAGTAAAACCTTTTTGCTCATGCTTGTTTGTTTATTGTTATGCCGGCCACAGCTTATGCGCTCACTCCATTAAGATCTCCACGGCCGATCACCCGTACGGTATGTTTCGTTGATAATGTTTCAATGTCCTCCCTGCCGAATACGCCTATTGTATCATAAATAAACGATGGCGGTTGCTGAAGCAGTTGCTGTATCAGAGATGGGTTGTTCCTGTAATCTTTATGTCCTGTTGTAATAACGATAACATCATAGGTATCCTTCAACAACGCGGAAAGATCACGGGGGATCTCCATATTGCGTTCTTCCCAGTATGTCACATGGGGGTCATGGACGGTTACATTACATCCCGCATTTTCCAATTGATGATAAAAACCATACACAGGAGTATACCGCGTGTCTCCAACATCATTCAGGTAGCTGACTCCCAGGAGGAGAACTTTTTTCCCCTGGAAAGAATCAGGATATTGCGATTGTAAAAATTTGAACGCGTAATAGGGCATACGATCATTGATGCGCACACCTGTCTCACTCTGCCGCAAAGGTTCTTTACTGCCAAACAGGTTCATTTTTGCCCAGCTCGCCATCAACGGATCTTTGGTAAGACAGTAGCCCCCAACACCAAGTCCCGGCAACATGATATTCTTATGCGTTGGCCGCATACGGATGGCATTTACCACTTCGTAAATATCAACACCGGCCTCTTCAGCGAAGCGGCTCCATTCTACCATGAAGGCAATATTCATCGCACGATAAGAATTCTCCAGCACTTTTGCCATCTCTGTTGCATGTGTAATGCCGAGCCTGGTAAGCGGGTATTCGTCTGTCTTTATGACCGTGCGCAAAAATGCCTCAACGGCAAGCGCACTTTCCTCATCAACCCCGGAGAAAACCCGGTAGAAATTTTGAATCGAATCAATATACTTTGGCCCTGGCATTACCCTTTCATAGGAATGTCCCACTTTTATTTTATCAGCCGGAAGGGATCTTTGCCTGAGTTTTTCCTCCAATAAAGGTTTTACAATCTTCGCGCAGGTTCCCGGAGGGACGGTTGTCTCAACCAGTACAAGTACATCCAGTTTACAATTATCACCGATACTTGCAATTGCTTTTTTAAACGGAGTAAGGTCTACATCAAAGCCGTTCAGTTCACCGTTCTCAACCGATTGTTTCTGCACGTCAAGGTTAATATCTACAACGATCACATCGGCTGCACTATATGCGTACGGATCGAATGTGGCATAAAGATTTTTCTTTTCTCTTGCCTGCTTATAGAAGATCCCGATCTTCGGATCATCAGCTATTACCGGAAAGACCCCTTCATTGATAGATTTGATCTTCCACCACGATGCGGGTGATGGCAGATCAATACCGATCACGGCATACTCTTCTGTCAGCGCATTCGCCACAACAAGGCTCATTACAGCTCCTACAAAGCCAAGGCCCTGCACTACGACCACCTTTTTTCCGGGATGCAGTGCAATGAACCGGTCGATCCCCTCTTTGTCAGACGGCTCTTCCGGGATAATGTATTCCTGCCCCGTAAGCGGGCTTATTGATCGATGCAGAGTACGTTCTTGCAGCATATTGGTTGATTAAGGTTGCAATTTAAAAATTCGGCTTCCTATCCGTATAAACGCCCAGGGTGTTTCATAAGTTGTGGCCCGGATTCTTTTTTCAATTTCTTCTTCCGACATATCGGCTTTTATTTCACAAAGTTCATTCAGCTCCTTACGGGTATAGGCTTTCCTGGTCCATTTTTCATCAGAGACGGGCAGCGCTTCTCCTCGTGCAAGTATCTCCATCATTTCATAAAAAAGCTGCTCCAGCAACTCATAGCAATGCCGGGTTACGCCAAAAACCGTGTCTGAAGGCTGCAGCTGGAATTTTGCGACTTTGATGATCTGTCCGGTGTCAACCACGGCTTTCATATGATGACAGGTAACTCCATATTCGGCAGCGTTATTATACAGCGCAAAATTGGTGCACCCCGTACCCGGATAGTCAGGGCTGCCGGGATGGAAATTGATCGCCGCGATCTTTGCTCTTTCCAGTAATGAAGCAGGCAGCACCCACGAAGAAATAAAGGAAATGAGCACATCTCCCGACCAGTTCAGTATATGCTCAGGAAGTGGAGCACTTCTGTCCGCCGAAAATATGACCGCATTGGGAAAATGATCATTCAGCCAGGCAGCAGCCCGCTGAGCGTAGGGGTTTTCTTTTTTACAAAGAAACAGGACGGATAATGGCGAATTCATGTTTAGAAAAATGATATAAGACTCCTGTGGCTCTTTTATTTAAAATAAGAGCATGCCTGGAATCCGGTTTATTTACGATCAAGCAAGGCAAGGTAGCGGTCATGCAATGCCCTATGAACACTTGGCTGATTAAAAAAACGGTGAACTTTCTCCTGCAACGCAGTTGTCATCTTACGGGTTCCGGCAACATCAAACATGGCGAGCCTTAATTTCTCTTCAAGCTCAGCTGCATTTCCTTTTTCGAATATCAAGCCTGTTTGGTTATTGTCGATAATATCAATATTTCCCTCAATCCTGGAACAGATAACAGGGCATGCCATTGCGCCGGCCTGAAGCAGTACATTGGGAAACCCTTCGCGATGCGACGGATGCACAAGTGCAAAAGCAAGTTTCATGAAGTATTCAACTTCGTCACTCCAACCCGGGAGAATGATTCCAGGATGCTCATGCACGGTTTTGCGGGCCTCTGTTGATATCGGATCAACTTCATCTTCAAATGCACCAACCAGAACAAGGCGAAGCCTGTTATTCTCCTGGTATAGATTAACAAATGCAGACACGAGTTCATCAATCCCTTTATCATGTACAATTCTTCCAACAGTGATCAGGTAGATACAATTGCTATCGTACTTTATAAGATCTTTAACCTGTTGTAGTTTACCTGCGTCAAGCTTTTCCGGATCAAACCTGCGGAGATCAATACCATTACTGGTGCCTTTGCCGATTACCTCAAGCTTCCCGGTCCTGGTCAGTTTATTTTTGACAATATATTCTTTCAGGGAAAAACTGTTTGGCCATACATGGGTTGCAGAGGCCATGGTCAGTTTTTCCATAGCGACAAGCAGTTTCCGGGTGAAGCCTTTTTCGGTCATGAACCTCAGTCCGGCAACGGTATGCACCCTTACCGGTACTCCGGCAAGTTTTGCTGCAAGCATGGCGATAAGCCCGGCCTTTGGAGTATGCGAGTGAACAATATCCGGTTTTTCTTTTTTCAGAAAGCGGTAGAAGAGCCAAAGCGATTTAAGGTCCGCAATTGGTGTCATGGCCCGGGTCATCGGGATCATCTGAAAACGGCATTGTTCGTTACTGATCACACTTTCGCGTTCTGGTCCGTCGCTGCTTACCATCACCACGTCAAAGCCATTCTCCTTCATATACCTCATCTGATTGCGCAACAGGTATTTCAGTGAAAGAGGCGACGTGGTAGTTCTAATTAATTTTGCCATCAAATGATCCTTTTGCCTATTGCATGCCAGTATGGAAATTCGGGAGAGACGTTTACTTCCTGCAGACCCGCTTTCTGCATCATGGAGATGATCTGATCTTTTGTAAAACGCTGCTCCAGCTTTGTTCCGAAACGATCGAGTGCATCATTTCTTATTACAAAAAAAGACATATCCTGGTAACCATTCAATGGAATTTTTGCTGCAAGTTTTTTAAGCCCTATCATTCTGCAAACACGGCCTGCCAGTACAAAGGGCATATATACGAATATGGCGAGCAGGTCGCAGACAAACCGCTTCAGTGCAGCAGGAAGACTGCTGACGAACCGGCGAAGCAGGTTACTGAGCCAGAAAAGGAGCCTGAACAATTTTCCACGGTTATCCAACGCATAATATAAATAGACGTAGAAATGTCCCCCTTTTTTGATTTTCCTGACGCAGTCCGTCAGTGCTTTCTGCGTATCGGGAATGTGATGAAGCACGCCGATGCTCATACCGAAATCAAAGGTCTCATCCGCGAAGGGCAGTGTATCTGTTGAGGCTTTTGACAGCCTGATATTGTCTGTATCTTTCAACAAGTTATCCGCGACGAAAATGGCATCACTCGGGTCAACGCATTCGATGAACCCCGCCCGCCGGGAAAGGTATTTTGACCAGCGACCTGTACCACAACCGATATCAATACAGTAAGAATTCTTATTAACGATGGTATCGTCTACGATATCGAAGTACATATCGCCGATACGGATGATCTCCTTTTCATCAAAATCATGAAACTTGCTCCACTCCTCACCAAACGACTTCACAACTTCTTCGTCAAGATTTTTATTACTGATATCAGTTCCGAAAACGGCAATTTCGCGGACCTTACCCTTAACGGTTGCCTGCGGTGGTTTTTCATAGTCAACTTTTATCATACTTATTTTAGAGGGATTTTAAGTAACATTTTCGATACCAGACATCCATTGCAAAAAGAGCCCAGATCATTTTAGCCCGTTTCTCGTCTCCGCAATGTATTTTTCTTTGCCATAGCTGGTGTATGAATCCTGGCTTAACAAAATTTGCGGCAAACGACTCACGGCTGAGAATATAAGAACCTATAATATCTTTCAACTGGCCATCTACCCATTTTTTTAAAGGGATCTCGAAGCCTCTTTTAGGCTGGTTGATCAGCTCTTCCGGCAGATATTTTTCAGCCAGCGCTCTTAAAAGAACTTTTGTGCGACCTCCCTGGATCTTGAAGTTATCAGATAAGCCGGGGACGTATTCAAGCAGTTCCTTGCTTAACAGCGGGCTTCTGCCTTCCAGGGAATGCGCCATGGTAGCAATATCCATCTTCACAAGCAGGTTTCCGGCAAGGATGAAATCAAAATCCAGGTTCATCATCTTTTTCAACCCGCTTAAGCGACTGGTATTTATTTCCCAAAAATCGGCCTTTGCCGCATCCAGAGCAGACTCGTTGTACACAAGATATTGGTCATATTCCTCGAAAATATCAATAGTAGCAGAAAGATAAGTATCAAAGCCTTCCTTCCTGGCAAGTTCTGACAGCCTGTATATGTAAGTATATTTAGATTTCTTATTATTCGGTACAGGAAGTACGGCATGGAGTATCCCGGCACCGTTTCTCACGACGAAGCCCGGTTTGAACAGATCCAACTTGGAGAAAGGGACATGGCGGCGATAACCACCGAACAGCTCATCTCCGCCATCGCCATTCAAAATCACTGTCAGGTGTTTTTTAGCAGCCTGGCTAACATAATAGCTCGGAATTGCCGAGCTGTCAAAAAAAGGTTCGCCATAATTAGCAATGATCATCTCAATATCATCGGCCAGATTATTAAACCCGATCTTTATTTCTTGGTGTTGCGTTTTGTATTTCTTTGCAACGAGCCTGGCCAATGGAGCTTCATCGTACTCACCATTAAAAGAAACAGTGAATGTTTTCAGCGACTGATTATACTGGCTTGCAATTGCAGTTACCAATCCGCTATCAATTCCTCCGCTGAGGAAAGACCCAACTTCAAGGTCAGAAGACTCTACACGTCTTTTGACTGCCAGATGAAGCAGGGAGTCCACCGTTGAAAGGGCAGTGTCGAAATTGTCCGGCTGTTTTTTCAGGTAGAAATCGTTGATGTTCCACCAACGTTGCGGGTTAACTGTGGGATGATCGGCAGAAATTTTTGCAAAACTACCCGCGGGCAGTTCCCATACATTTTTGTAAGGCGTGGAACTTTTGTAAAAATATCCCATCCGGAGATATTGCTGAAGATGTTCATCATCTTTCTCCAATCGTACCTGGCTGCTGATGCAGTTCAGCTCGCTCGCAAAAATCAGTCTCTGTCCATCGGAAAAGTAATAGACCGGCTTTTTCCCGGCCCTGTCCCGCACAAGAATCAGCTCATTATTTTTTGAATCGAAGATGGCGAGGGCAAACATTCCATCAAAATCATCAAAGCAGCTGATCCCGAGTTTGGCATACGCGTGCAAGATGGTTTCGGTATCGGAGCTTGTTTGACATTGCAGGTTGTGCCTAAGCCTGACGTCCTGGTGATTATAGATCTCCCCGTTAAAAATGATCGTCAGGTGCTGAAAGTGCATTGGCTGCTTCCCGCCTGCCATATCAAGAATGGCCAGGCGATGATGATGCAGTTGTAAATTCCCGGATGAAAAAGTAGCCTGCTCATCGGGTCCGCGATGGTACATAGCCCTGGTAAGCACTGGAATATCCAGTGAAAAATTAAGCGAACCGGCGATTCCACACATGGGTTAAAATAAACGTTTACTAAAGATGTACGATGGAGAAAATTTGCCGGATTTATCCATGATCAGGAAAATCCCAAGCGCATAAAACGGAATACAAGGTAACTTATAGCGCACCAGTGCACCAAAATTCGGTGTGGTTATCCCGATGATCCCACCGAAAACCAGGCTGAACAGGAGGCAAAAACATATAACCGGATCGGAAAACAATATACCAAATGTCCTTCCGACACCAACCCTGGTGAAGCAGAGATAGGTAATAGCCAGGAACAACATCGACTCAAGACCTGAAAAGGCCATCAAAGGAGAGCCAATGTCCCAGGGAAATGGCCTGAAGAAGGTATTAACCACTCCGAGGGGAATAAGGGCCGCCATTCCCGGACCGCTTAATGAAAGAGAAGAAACATCAAAATTTGACCCGGTTCCCTCCTGGTTCTTGTTTGCAAAGATATATTGCTGCTGCTGGATCGAATTGAGGAGATTATCAGCTGCATACCTGGAGTTTTCGTCGAGCCGGGATAAACCCTGAATAGCTAAAAAACCAACCAATCCCGCCAGAAGAACGAAAAAGCCTGTTGCGATCTGCCTGACCGCTTTTACCGCAAGGCGTTGTCTTAAGCGCAGGAAGATCCATAAAAAGAATATACCCGAAAGGCTGAAAAGGATATATGGTTTCAGCTCATACATCACAAAGCCCGCTATGATCGCCGTAATAATAGAGGAGGTGAGTGCTTTTCTTTTGATAAAGACCGAGTGTATTGCATACAGGAAAAAGCCCATGGCTGCCACACACATTGGATCTTTCAATAAAGACACACCCCATATCAGCATTGAGGGTAAGAACAAGGTAGCATAAGCGATCTTTTTTTCCAGGTGCGGGTAGATCTCATAAAACAGCTTCAGAATACGCCAGCATCCTAAAAAGGCCAAATAGCTAATACAAAAGGAAATGCATAAGAAGCTTTTATTAAACAACAGCGAAAAGGGAAGCGCAAATTTGCAAACCATCAAATTTCGAGATTCAAGCATATAGTATCTGATCGCCCAGGAGTCGCTGTAATAAAAGTAAGTGTATAGCCGATCTGTTTTTTCGAGAGTTAACTTGGAATAGATCTCACTCAATACTGAAGGATCATCTGCAACTGCATGATGCATATCAAGTACACCCTGGTAATAGTTGAAGCTGTCTCCAACCCCATAATAATAGGCGATGATCAATGTATATAAGATTGCAAATACAAACCTGATCGTCACCGCAGGCATGATATACTTCGCTAACGGAGATCCGGCATAGCGCCTCTTCATCAGATAGGATACAAAATATAATAAGATCAGGCAAAGAGGAGCCAGATACAGGTCCTCCGTCCTGAGCATATTATACGCATTATACTCGTTCATCTCGGTTGTAGATTATTTAATCCAGTGGCACTGGAAGGCTTTGATGCAAGGAAGTATACACCTCTTGCATCTCATCAGTCATTCTCTGGAGAGTGAAAAAGCTCATTAATCGTTTGTGACCTGCTTCGCCGAGCCTGCGGATAGCTTCAGGGTCATTGTAAAGTTGGATGATCTTTTCTGCGAGTGCTCCCTCATCTTTTAGTGGAACAAGTAAGCCGGTCTTTCCATCTTCGATCACCTCATTCATTGCGGGAGCATCAAATGCGATGATCGGCTTCTTATGCAGCCAGCTTTCAAGCTGGATCAGCCCAAACCCTTCCCAGATCGAGGTGACCATTGTAAATACGCATTTCTCCATTACGGGATGCGGATTGGGCACATGTCCGAGAAAAATCACTGTATCGCTGAGATCGTTTTCATCAACAAGTTGTTGCAGGCTTTCACGCAATGCGCCATCTCCCGCAATCAAAAGTTTCAAACCGCCAGTTCTTTCCTTTACTTCTTTCCAGGCACGGATCAGGTACTCATGTCCTTTAAAAGGGATCAGCCTGCCCGTTATCATAACGAATGGTCCGGACGGCAATTTGAGTGATCCGTTTTCGTAAGCAGGCGCTTTTACGGTGAGCCCGTAATAAATATTTTTCAACTTCGAAGGCTTCGTAATACCTCCCTCACGGAAAGCATTATATAGACCTTTGGAGATCGTAACATTAAAATCAATGAACCTGCAGGCGATCCGTTCGATCCAATAATAAACATCCCGTTTCAGATAACGGAAATCATACCCATATTTTGCCAGGTATACGGGATTGTATCCGTGCTTAACACTGATAAGTTTCATCTTAGGCAGATAGATCATCTTGACCATCGCCATGAGAAAATCAGCATGCACCAGGTTGGATTGGACCAGATCGTACTCATTCTCTTTAATGAGTTTTGCAACTTTCCTTATCAAAAACGGAGACACACTTTTATGCCCGTATATCTCATGTGTCTTTACGCCGGCCTTATTAAGGTAACTGACAAATACCTTATTTTGATTTGATCTCGTAGGAAAGAAAAGCAGCATTTCAACATCGAAGCCGCGATTCTTCAATTCTGGCATGATTTGCAGCAGATAAAGCTCCGAACCAGATATGCCACTCATTTTCTGAGTAAACAGAATTTTCATAATACAGTCAATCTTTTAAATCAGGATGCCTTTTTAAATATTCTGGTACGGAGTTGATGAAGCATTCTGGAGGGCAGAAATAGGAATGCCCTGTAACACAGCAATTTTCCAGCCATTAATGTTTTCCCTAAATAATTGCGAACAAGATACTTGAATAAACGTTTAAATTCCTGTTTATCTCCACGATAGTATAAAGTTGAAAGCCTATGCTGCAGAAAATAAAATAAGAGTTTTTTTGTATTGAACTTCTTTATCGATGGATTATACAGGTATTCCGGTTCCACATATAACCCGAGCTTCTTCATTTCTGCAATTTCTTTCTCCGCCTTAAGTGTTGCAAGTACACGGGAGAATATCCTGCAATTATCTGCAAGGAAACGGGCACTAAAAGCTCCTACAGACTTGCTTGCCGGGTGCAGCCTGAACCTGGCGAACACATCATCAACCTGTATAAGCTTGTAATGCAGTCCTGCACGAACAAACAAATCTGTGTCCATGGAAAAATGAAGGTCCTCATCAAGCAGGCCCTGTTCATCCAAAAGCTTTTTACGATAGAACGTGGCTGGCTGAGGCATGCAGATATGTGCAACATACTTGTTCTCGAGATCAGTTGAGGTAGTCTTACTCGAAATAAATTCCGTTACTCCTTCTCCAAAATACTGGATACGTCCGTGAACGACCGTGATATCCGGATGCTCATTAAACAGATGGGCAATTTTTAAAAGCGCCCCCGGCATTAACTGATCGTCGCTATTCAACCAGTTAACAACATCACCGGTTGCTTTAGCAAATCCTTTATTGATCGCATTGCTTTGCCCTGAATCCTTCTCAGATACCCAATAACTTATCCTGTCTTCATACTTCCGGATAATATCAACAGACTCATCAGTACTGCCACCGTCGATAATGATATATTCCAGGTTAGGATATTGCTGATCCAAAACGGAAAGAATCGTATCTTCTATATAAATCCCCTGGTTAAATGAGGGAGTAATTATTGTAATGCGCGGGTATTCCTGTTGTTTATCCATTTCTGGCTATCTTCTTGTAAACTTCTAAATGAATTGCGGCAGATTTTTCCCAATTGAAGCCCGCAGCATGTGCAGTTCCTTTATTGATCCTTCCCTCCTTTTCAGCAGCCGGCATATGTAACATCCTCAGTAGCTTTTTACGCAGGTCACCCTCATCGTCAGGATCAAAGTAAAATGCAGCATCCCCACCGACCTCGGGCAATGATGAACGATTACTGGCCAGCACAGGACATCCGCATTGGAGCGCTTCCAGGACCGGAATGCCGAAACCTTCATATAATGAAGGAAAAACGAATACATCTGCATGCTGATAAAGCGCTATCAATTTGCTATCACTTATATGAGACAATGCGATGCTATTGTGCGACAACTTCAACTCTGCCAAAAGGTCTTTTTCTGATACTGAAAGTGCTCCTCCACCGGCAATGACCAATTTCATATCCAGATCAAGCAACACATCCTTCACCTGCCGCAAGAATGCGCTGAAGTTCTTATATCCATTCCGGCTGCCTACATAAAGAAGAAATCGTTTGTTATTTAACTGAACCGGCAATAAACGGTGGTCAGGCTCAGGTAAAGTTGAAAAGGGACTTGATAAATGAGCCACTGCAATCTTCTCCGGATCTACCTTATAGAACTCGACCATATCATTCTTAGTATGCTGAGACACCGCTATAAAATGATCAGCACGTTCAACCAATTGCCTTTTCCACTGCAGCATTTTCCTCGTGAGTGCAGAATCATCAGGATATCTCTCATTGGTGAGATCATGAACGGTTAAAACGAAAGGGGTCTTTCCAAGTTTAGGCAGAAAGTACGGATCAAAGTAAGTAGGATGAAATACATCTGCCTTACCCTGGGCCAGTATATTATTTGAGTAACGCCGGTTAAAAAGTTCATTGATCTTTTTTACAATGGTCAGCTTACCTTTAAAATCAACTCCTTTAAGCACAGGCGACATTGCCAGCCATTTGGATGACTGGATATAATTATTGTAAGAATGAACACATCTGAAAAGTACATCCGCTGACGCGGCTGTATCAATTCTATTGATGATCTCTGCAAAATATCTGGATATGCCACCATTTATCTGCCAGTCAAAAACTTGTGAATCGTATAACACTTTCATTCGCTGATCTCCTGTGTCGCCTGTTTCCGCGTCCGGATCAAATTCATTTGTAAAATATTCTGCGCAGCAGTTTTCCGAGACCTAGCGCATCCACGAACTTCTTTACCGCATCCAGTCGCCCGCCACTCAGGAAAACGGTTTTCCACGACTTGTTGACCATCATCGTCAGCGCTTTTATAGCATCTTCGTTATTGTCCGTCGATTGTTTATCAAACGCCAGGGCCTGACGAAGCATAGTCCTCATTTTGATCTCTTCCCTGCGCATAAATGAGGGATCCTTACTCATGTTATCAGGATGCCAGCGAACGAGTGAATACGTTTCGGGCGTATCGTGATAAAGAAATTTAGCATCGGCAATCACAGTCCGAAGAAGAAAATGATAATCGGCTACAGCACTGATCGAATTATCGAAAAGGCCAACCTTATTTACTATACTTCTTCTGAATAAAGGGCTGCTGAGATGCGAAAAATTACCTTTTAGTGTCAAAGGCAATATAGAAAGTCCGTCTCCACTCAGCTTCGGCATCCATTCTTTATTTACTCCCCAGTAGGTAAGACGCCTGTCGTTTTCATCATAAGGATCTTTTTCAAAATAACGGACGCTTCCATAAACTACATCAGTAGCCGGGTTGTCTGAAAAAAACTTCAATTGCAGTTCAAACTTCCGTTTCTCCAGCAGATCATCTGCATCAAGAAACTGGATAAACCCACCTCTCGCCCGCTCCAGGCCACGGTTACGGGAGGTCCCTAATCCGCCATTCTCAAAATGATAATAATGGACACGTTCATCGACAGAGGCGTAATGCTGCGCAACCTCGGCCGATTGATCTGTAGAGCCATCGTCAATTACGAGGATTTCAATGTCCATATATGTTTGATCAAGTAAGCTTTGAATGGTCTCGCCGATCAAATGACCAAAATTGAAACAGGGAATAATTACAGAAATTCTGGTGGGAATGATTTTCTCATCCCGGGCGTTTTGTGCCATCTGATAATAAAGTATTGTTTTTTGCAATCCACGCCTATATCCTTCCGCAGGCTCATTCTCTGATTAAGCACTTTCAGGCTGCTGTATCGCCACCCCGTTAACAGAAAGCTTTCTTTTATAGGAGAACCTCTGCTTCAGATTATTAATAGGAGTTTCAACCAGTTTATAAGAAACATAAGCTACCAGGAACGTAACAATAAAATTCATCGGCATCAGCAATCCTTTGCCGCTAAGATCAACTCCTATTGCATCTAAACAATACGCTATTACCCCCGGAACGAACATATGATATATATAAATACCGTAGCTCACTTTCCCTAAAAAGACCAAAACTCTGTTTCTGAAAAAAGCCATAACAAATGCAGGTAGCATCTGTTTTACTATCAATGTCAGCAGTGCAAATGAAAAAACACTGAAAACAGTCTTCCCGAATAAAGTGCTGATGAACTTTACAGAAGAGTTACTGAAGCCCTGCGTTGCCACGAATATCAGCAGACTTAATACCAGCAACAAATACATCCATTTCTTACTGATCGTCTTTTTTTCGATGAGCACAATAATTGCTCCTAAAGCGAATGAGTCAACACAAGAGGGCATCAGTAATTGAGAAGACTGGCTTTCTACCGAAAAGTAATGAATCATCAGAAGCCTGAACAAAAGAGAACAGCAAACAAGGAAAAGGAAAAATGATACGTTGAGACGCGATGACGGAATCAGCAGAATCAGGAACGGCCAGAAAAGATAAAACTGCTCTTCTACGGCCAGCGACCAGAAGTGTGATAATCTATCAAAGCCCAGATCAAACGAGTATACGAAATTGGATAGATAAAAGAAATAGGAAAAAAAATATTCTCTCACACTATCTATGTTGCAAACTACCAATACCCCGAGAGTAAGATAATATATAGGGAATATGCGCAGGGACCTCCTTATATAGAAGATCCTGATTGAATCCCATAATTGCGTTTTCCGGAGTTCAGGACCAGTGGAATCAATTTTCTGCTTTTCTGACAGCAATATCTTTGTAATAAGATATCCGCTCAAAACAAAAAAGAAAAGAACTCCGCACGAACCAACTACACCAGAAAAGCGAAATTGAGACATGTAATGTGAGAACATTACCATTAAAACAGCAATAGCCCTTATGCTATCTAATTCCTTTATATAAGACAATGAACTATTTGCTTGCTTCATATTTAATTTTTCAACAGCATCTCAGGTCCGGTATCATTATACCGCATCTGGGTTCGATGTATCAGCAGATGCCTTCTCCAGGCAATTGATCATCACCGTTTATCTCGTTTCCCGGTATTATTTTTTCCATCATTGCTTTGATCAGCGTCCAACACTGAGAGGTTCATAGCCTTTACAGCCGTATCCACTCTTCAGGGAAAAGATCGTTGGTATTAATGGATGGGTCGGTAAACCATATCCGGGGAGCTATAACTATTTTGTTCTCATGAGAACTTAGCCATGCGCCCCACCAGGGAAATGTACTGACCGGGATAATAAAATGCCGGCACATTGCCATAAGCTGAAGATAATAATCTACCCTTGGTTCCTTGAAAGAATGCTTTACAAATACTGTCGGATATGCAAAATCCAGATTAGCCATGCACCATTCAATATCATCGGAAAAGATATACAAAACGATATCCTTTTCTTTCGCGGAAATTATTTTAAGCCCCTTGTCATAATATGACTTATCAACAAGTCCATATTTGTTCCCGATCACCTTATTGGTAAAATGATCCCCTCTTCTCACGCTGATACAAACTGCATTTGAATTAAGTATCTGCGATGCAAAGGGGTCTTCTGTTCTATTCACTGGAAGCCGCGGAGAAAATTCTTTTCTTATTTTTTCTCCTATATGCTGAAAATACCTGAAGCTCTGCCAGTAACCTCTCAGATACATTTTATCTCCCTGATGATTTACAGCTTCGTCATATTGAAAAAATTTCTCCTGATAAATATAGTTATTGTTATTAACCTGATGTTGACGATTAACTCTGCGAATCACTTTATGCAGAAGATGATCAGACATACCAGTGTATTCACGGATCTCTGATTTTGTAACGAAATCCTGCGGGATATTAAATGCCCCCAATTCATATCTGAAGCCCTTTGGTGCCTGAAAGCCATAGTATCGCCGATCAATCTTAACAACTGTATTATTCTTTTCTGCAATCCCCCGTGCCGCAGCATATTGAAAAAGCTGATTTCCTAACCGGTCTGTGATTGAAGCGACGATCATCCTGACAAATAATTTTACTTTTTCTTTACCAGCAGACAATAATATGGAGAATAGGATGAATGGCTGCGTTTTATTTTTCGCAGATATTTCATAGGAAGAAAGATCGCTTTCAATAGCGCCTTCTGAAAAAAGTTTCGTTTCTGATCACCAACCCAGAAATCAAAGCCTCCGGTATATCCATCGAATATCACCTCATACTCATGTTTCTCTCTTATATGTTCTCTCCATACTGAGGGCTTCAGTGCTTTCTGATTATGAATATCAAGATGCTCTTTATCAACAAGGCGATGTAATAAGTATTGAACAGGAGCTCCCAGATTTGGAATTGTAATAAGAATAGTCGCTCCCTTCTTTGCAAGAGCAAAGTGTAGGTCTATCAGCTCAAGAAAGTTTGAAAAATGTTCAATGAACCCGAATGAAGCTACAAAATCATATTGAGGCTCCGGCTTAAGATCAAAAACGCTTCCTACCGTCAATTCACCAACTTTAAACTTCTCGTTAAGAAGGTAATCGGTAAAATGCTGATCCATGTCCGGGCTTTGATCTATTCCATGCAATGTATACCCCAGTTTCCCGAAATGGTACATATAACGAGCCATATAGCAGCCGATCTCATAGAAATGCTTATTCTCGTTTTCTTTCAACTGCGGAATATGCTTATAAATAAGCTTTACGATTCCATCATTATAATTCACAAGATTCTTGAAATCCTTTCCGAATTTACTAAAATCGTTATCCCACAAATCCTGCGGTGCAAACACCTTTACGTCGTCCATAATCAGCTTATATTAAAATCAACGGATAAGAATCCGCTTGACGAAAAATTTAAGTCTATTCATCAATGTAACTTTTTCCTGCCCGCGCAGGAATGCCACGCCACCACGCCTCGACTTGTCAAGCATTATCGCTTTTTTCTCAAAAGGCAATTTTGCCAACTCCGGATAGGCATATCCCGGGTGCAATATCTTAACCTTTTTATTTAACAGGTACCGGTTGAGATGCGACTCATCCCACCAAATAGCAATAAAATCTTTTTCGAGATCCTTTCTTATTTCTATATCAAGAAGCCTGGACATCTCCATAAATGGCTTCGTTTTTCCCCCGATAACACAACCCTGGTAATAATGGGTTCCTTCTCCAACCGGGATATATGCCGTTGAAACCGGATTTCTTTCGAAGATAAATTCTTCCGGCTTTTTATCATAAAAGCCAGAGTGCAGATAACCAATCAACCCATTTTCCTCATCCGTTGGAAACATTTCATCCGGAAGGATACTCTTAAGAAATCGAATATTCGCATTGAAGAAAAATAGATGATCCATTTTTTCCAGCTTGTGTTTGCTGCGATTAAACATATCAAACCGCATCAATGTATCCCCTGGAAACTGCAATTTCTCCTGGAATATCTTATTTACATTCTCATTCGACTCTCCGTAGATCTCTGCTGCATCCGTAAATACAAAATACTGCTTTGCTATCCCTGGAAGAAAATATTTCTCGCAAGTCAAAAAAAAATCCTTCCAGAAAATAGAATACTTCCCGGTACAGATATATAGAATTCCTACTTTTTGCATTAGTTCTTTTATAGTTTAAATGGCTTGTCAGTATTACTCATCCCATGCATACTTCGCCAACACCATTCCATAATCCCAATTACCATGCTTAGACATGATAGATCCATTATCCACAATCGTGAAATGACAAACATCCTCAATGGTGTCAATATGACCAACATTAGGGATGTTTATATAAGCGTTGATTGAATAGCTTCCCCGCACAAGTAAGCCTCCTTCTATAGTAAGTGTCATCTGAGAACTAACTGAAGCTGATTCACATGCAAAAATGCGTCTCTTCTTTTCATCGAAAACAAGGAGAAACACATTGCATTTCAGCTCCCGCTGGTTGATTGATAAATTAAACTGGAACGTCAGCGGGTCATTATAGAAAAATTCACCCTGTGGCTTCCCCGACGGGCCCAGCAAACGGACTTCCGTGAAAAATACAGGCTTATCTTTTGAGGCCCCCGCCGTATATCCATCAGTGGAACGCTGAGCGCTTAAATACTGAGACACTACAGCCGGGGTATCCGCATACAACTCAACATTGCCGGACTTAAGCAATAATGATTTGGTACAAAGCTGAGCGATAGCATTGATATCATGGCTTACAAAAAGAACAGTCCTGCCTCCTTCCCGGCTCACCTCGTTCATCTTACCCAGGCACTTTTTCTGAAACTCAGCGTCTCCCACTGCCAGCACCTCATCCACCACCAGTATCTCCGGCTCAAGGTGTGCAGCCACCGCAAAGGCTAATCGCACATACATGCCGCTGCTGTATCTTTTCACCGGCGTATCCAGGAATTTTTCAACTCCTGAAAAATCAACGATCTCATCAAACTTTCGTTTGATCTCAGCTCTTGACATTCCGAGAATCGCTCCATTTAAGAAGATATTTTCCCTGCCTGTCAATTCAGGGTGAAAACCGGTCCCGACCTCCAATAAGGATGCTACCCGTCCATTGATCTCGATACGTCCTGTAGAGGGCTCGGTGATCCGGCTCAATATTTTGAGTAATGTGCTTTTACCGGCACCATTTCTTCCGATAATGCCCAGCGCCTGGCCACGCTCTACTTCAAAATTCAGATCCTTCAACGCCCAAAACTCCTCCCTCGAAGCACCATCATCCTTTTTACTGAAAAAGCCACGTGCCTTTTTTGTAATTATATCCCTAAGCGCGGTGTAAGATTCTTTGCCTTCATGCGAGATGATGTATCTCTTTCCAAGCCCGGTCACTTTTATGATAGGTTCACTCATGTACTTCTCTCAATACTATTTATATAAACGATCAGATCATATCAGCAAAATTCTTTTCCATTTTCCTGAATTGATAGATCGAAAGGAAAATGAACAGGAATATTACACCTAATGAAATATAGAAGGGATAATGCAGAAACGGATTTGGCGCATCTTTTACGATACACCACCTGAATGCATCAATCACGCCAACCATCGGATTTAAAGAATATGCCCACCGCCAGTCTTCCGATATCTGGGAACTGCTGTAACCCACCGGGGAAACAAACAAGCCAAACTGAACAATAAAGGGAATAATATAACGGAAATCGCGATACTTCACATTCAGCGCCGTGAGGTAAAGCCCAGGACCGAATGACGCCAAAAATGCCAGGAGCCAGAACAATGGCATTGCAAAGATCTCTACCGGAGGCACGTAGCCATACACTACAAATAAAACCAGTAATATCGCAAAAGAGATCAGAAAGTCAATGAAGCTGGTGATAACGGAGCTGGCCGGAATGATCAGCCGCGGGAAATACACCTTGGTGATCAGCCGTTCATTACCAATCAGACTATTACTGCTTTCACTCAGTGCATTGGAGAAGAACTGCCAGGGAAGCAGCCCGGCGAACACCATGATCGGATAAGGAGCGTTCCCATCTACCTGCATTTTCGCCACACGCCCGAACACAAACGTAAAAACGATCATCGTAAGCAGCGGGCGAAGAATGGCCCATAACACTCCCAGCGTGGTTTGTTTATACCGGACCTTTATATCTCTCCAGCTCAGGATATAAAACAATTCCCGGAAACGCCACAGATCCTTCCAGTAGTTCTTCTCTGTTTTTCCGGGTTCAATGATAATCTTAAAACTCATAACTGATCGGCCATTTGTTGCAGGTAAAGGCCGTAACCACTTTTCTTTAATTGTTCTGCTATCGCCAACAGCTGGTCTTTGCCGATAAACTTATTTCTGTATGCAATCTCTTCAATACAGCCAATTTTTGTTCCCTGCCTCTTCTCTATGACGCGAACAAATTCGCTGGCATCGCTAAGAGAATCGAAGGTACCAGTATCAAGCCAGGCAGTTCCCCTGTCGAGCACGGCCACTTTTAATGTACCGCGGCGGAGGTATTCCTTGTTAACATCAGTGATCTCATATTCTCCACGGGGTGAAGGTTTCAGATCTCTTGCAATTGCTACCACCTCATTGTCGTAGAAATAAAGTCCAGGCACCGCGAAATTCGATTTGGGTTTCACCGGCTTTTCTTCAATTGACACAGCATTATTATCCGAATCAAATTCAACCACACCATAACGCTCCGGGTCAGATACCTGATATGCAAAAACATATCCGCCATCTATATCAGCAAGCTTCTTTAGCTGAGTTCCCAGTCCTGAACCATGGAAAATATTATCTCCAAGCACCAGCGCCACTTTATCGTTACCTATGAACTCCGCCCCGATCACAAATGCCTGCGCCAGTCCATTGGGCACTTCCTGGATCGCATATTCAAAACGACAACCTAACTGGCTGCCATCTCCCAGTAAACGTTTGAAAGACGCACTGTCTTCAGGAGTAGTTATGATCAGCACTTCCCTGATACCAGCCATCATCAGCGTAGACAATGGATAATAAACCATTGGCTTATCATAAATAGGCATCAGCTGTTTGGAAATAGCTTTTGTTATCGGGTAAAGACGGGTGCCAGACCCGCCGGCTAATATTATTCCTTTCATGGCTTAACGTTTTGAATATTGGTCTTCATAATAGTTCTGATATGCACCACTGGTTACATGCTTCAACCACTCTCCATTCTCAAAATACCAATCAATAGTTTGCTGTAGCCCCTGCTCAAAAGTGACACTTGGAGACCAGCCGAGCTCTTTATTGATCTTTGTGGCATCGATGGCATATCGTCTGTCATGCCCGGGTCTGTCTTTTACGTAGGCGATCAGTTGCTCGCTTTCTCCCGCGGCACGGCCGAGTTTCTGATCCATTTGCGCACAAAGAAGCTTTACCAGGTCAATATTCTTCCACTCATTAAAGCCTCCGATATTATACGTATCACCATTTTTACCTTTGTGAAAAACAAGATCGATTGCTGTTGCATGATCCTTTACAAAAAGCCAGTCACGGGTATAAAGACCATCTCCATAAACAGGCAATGGTTTTTTATTGATGATATTATTAATAAAAAGAGGGATCAGCTTTTCAGGAAAATGGTTTGGACCGTAGTTATTGGAGCAATTGCTGACAACCACCGGCAGGCCATATGTATCATGATAAGCTCTTACAAAATGATCGCTTGCTGCTTTGGATGCGCTGTAAGGGGAATGAGGGTCATATCGTGTCTCCTCCGTAAAGAAACCAGTATCTCCAAGCGCACCATATACTTCATCTGTAGATACGTGATAAAATCTTTTTCCTTCATAATTATCCTTCCAGAAATGACGGGCTGTATTAAGCAGATTAACAGTACCGATCACATTTGTATAAACGAAATCCATTGGTGACGCAATAGAACGGTCAACATGACTTTCCGCTGCAAGATGTATTACTGAGTCAGGTTGATGAAGAACAAAAATCCTTTCGAGATGATCTTTATCAAGGATGTCAACTTTTTCAAATTGATAATTAGCGCTTGATTCGATATCCCGGAGGTTCTCCAGGTTTCCCGCATAGGTCAGCGCATCAAGGTTAATGATCTTGTAATCCGGATACTTATTAACGAAGAGACGTACAACATGCGAGCCGATGAACCCGGCACCACCTGTTATAATAATTGTTTTTTTCATTGTCAAAGGAGTTAATGTTTTAGCTGGTTATCATAGATACTGACTATTATCCGGATGATTGTACCATTCAAATGTAGTCTGCAGTCCCTGGCGAACGGTCACGGAAGGGATATAGTTAAGTAACTGTTTTGCTTTGGATATATCTGCGAGGCTGTGTCTTACATCTCCAGTCCGCTCCGGGCCATATACGGGCTCGAGGCTGACTGCTGCTTCATCCCGCAATACATTGAAAAGTTCTGTCAGTGAAGTTTGTTCACCGCAGGCTATGTTATAAACCTGGTTAATGGCCTCTTTGTTTTCCGTAAACAGCGCACGGATATTAGCCTGAACAGCATTGGCAACAAAAGTAAAATCCCGGCTGTGCGTACCATCTCCGTTTATAACCGGAGGTTTGTTTTCAAGAATAGATTTAACAAACAGAGGGATCACGGCAGCATATGGCCCCTGAGGGTTTTGCCGGGGGCCGAAGATGTTGAAATAACGAAGCCCGATCATTTCGAGGTTGTACAGCTGGCCATAAACGCCGGCATACAGTTCGTTCACGTATTTGGTAACGGCATAAGGAGATAAAGGCTTGCCGATCCGGTCTTCTACTTTCGGCAATCCTGGATGGTCTCCATAGGTAGAAGAACTTGCAGCATATACAACCCTTTTTACATTTTTTTCCTTTGCTGCCGTGAAGACATTCAGCGTTCCTGTGATATTTACATCATTGGTGGTTCTCGGATCATTGATAGATCTCGGAACAGAACCCAAAGCCGCCTGGTGAGAAATGGCATCTATTCCCTCACAGGCCCTGGCACAATCCTCATAGCTGCGAATATCGCCTTCAATAAATTCGAACTTTTTATCGGCCATCAGGCCCGCAATATTGCGGCTGGAACCTGTAGCAAAATTGTCCAGCACCCGTACAAGCGTCACATTTTCCAAAGCCAGGAGAGCTTCTGCCAGATTTGAACCTATAAAACCAGCACCACCAGTCACTAAAATTTTCATGGATATTATCTTGAATTTCTATTTTTTCCGACGGAATATTTTTGCAATGAATTTTTTAAGAGAGAAAGATGATACGCCATCATCTTCGTCATAATAGCCAGCTCCATTTTTCTTGGCCCCATATCCATAACCATACCGGCCATATCCATAGTAGCCATATCCCGGTTTCAGCTTCACGTCATTGATCACAATAGAGACTTTAGGCAACTTTGCCTCCTGGTACAATTCGTCGATCAGCACCACCTGTTTTTTGTAGGTATGCCCTTGGCGTACGATATAGAGGGTGCAATCCGCAAACTTACCGAGTGTCATCGCGTCGGAGACGATGCCGACCGGAGCAGTGTCAACGACAACAATCTCAAAATTATTTCGCAACCACTCAAACATCTCTTCAACTTTATCATCCAGCAGCAGCTCCGCCGGATTTGGAGGGATTGGGCCGCTGGGCAAAACAAAGAGATTATCATGATCAGGCACCGGCACTATCAGGTCTTCCAGTTTAGCCTGCCCCACAAGGTAATTGGAGATACCACTGCGCTTGGACATGCCGAGACCAGAAAGTACTTTGGGTTTCCTGATATCATATTCCAATACAATTGTTTTCTTGCCGGTAAGCGCCAGCACGGCTCCCATATTCGTACTAATGAATGATTTACCTTCTCCGCTGAAGGAAGAGGTTACCATGATCACTGGCCGCGTGGTCTTGTTAACAATATATTGCAGATTCGACCGCACTATTCTGAATTGCTCAGCGACCATCCCCCTGTTGTTGGTGTTGACAACAAGAACCTGGGAGGCGTATGAGTGTCCTATTTCCCCGATCACCGGTGTTTGTGTTACATTTTCAATATCAAGACGGGTGGTAATCCGGTCATTCATTACTTCAACAAAGAAGATGACCAGGGCAGGCAACCCGATTCCTATCAAAGCTGCCAACAATTGGATCATCCGTTTGTTAGGCTTTACGGGGCTGAAATTAACGATAGCCTCATCCACAATTTCCGAATTGGAAACAGTGGATGCCCTTCCGATAGCCGCCTCTTCCCTCTTTTCTTCGATAAGCGTATAAAGAGCCAGTTTGGTATTGATCTGCCGCTCCATTTCCACGTAAGACTTCAGCTTGAACGGAAGAGCCTGAAGCTTTGACTCTTCGGCACGCCCCCTGTTCTGCATTCCATTGATGGCAGCGCGATAAGACGATTGAATGATGCGGAGATTTTCGAGCAGGCTTTCCCGGATCGTTTCGATCTGTCCTTCAACCTCCTTCACCGCAGGATTGCTGGAGGGGATATTGGCATCCAACAGGGCCTGGCGTTGCAGCTGCGCTTTATTATAAGACATTACCAGTTCATTCAACGTCAGGTCCTGCAGCGTTAAAGAAGTTGGGGCTACCTGGGTATACTGATTAGCTTTGTCTTTGAGATAGGAAAAAATATTCTCTGCCTGAAAAAGATTGAATTGCTGATCTACCACACTTTTGTCCGCTTCAGTTACTTTTTCAAAATAACCAGCCAGTTGCTTCTCTACATCGATCAGGTTATTATCCTGTTTGTATTTCAGAAACCTCAATTGTAAAGTATCAAGTTCCCGGTCGAGTATTTTCAACCTGTCTATGATAAATGCGATCCTCTTATCAGCTGAAAGATTATTTTGTTCAATGGTCATTGCATCATATTCCCGCATCAGCGTGTTTACGATGTCTGTTGCCAGGTAGGGATTGTTTGTCTCGAAAGTGATAGTGAGCATGTTGGTACCGGCTGTCTTGGGCATCACCACCACATCAGGAGCAAAACTGGAAGCTATTGTTTCTGTGGGATTCCAGGTCACGGAATATTCCGCATCTTCGGAAAAAGCGAGTTGTGTTCTGCGCAGCACAAAACTGCCTTCAGGTTTTGTAAATTCCTGGCCAAAAGTATACTCTTCCGGACCATCATTAATGCGGAATTTGTCATTTCCCGATTTTTTAATCCTGTATGAAAAAGCCTGGGAAGAATCAGTGATGGAGCGACCTTCCATAAAAAAGGGAGCCTGCTTGTATACATTCTGCTCTTTGATCTTGCCTTTTGCGGTATATCCGAATTGCAAATGAAGCCTGTTCACTACACGCTTCATGAGTGCCCTTGATTTGAGCACTTCCATTTCATTCTGGATAGTAGAGTTCCCGGTATTCCCGCTTAGAATGCTTTCCACCTTATCATTCTGCGTAGGAGAATTAGTCGTTTTTATTACAACAGTGCCCGTTGCCCGATAATAATTAGTTGCATATCGCAGGTAAACAAACGCTATCAGAAGCGCGAGTGCTAATGCAAGAAGGAATAAGGGCAGAAAACGAACATACTTAAAAAACAGATCTTTAACACTAAGATTAAGAAGATCCGTTCGTTTGTTTTGGATTTGCTGGTCCATCAAGTTAGATTGGGTAGAAAACTATCTGAAAATATTATAAAGTATTGCCGCTGTTGTAATTACACTAAGAAAGAAAGTAGCCCGCCTGAAATTGGCATCCTCAGTCCTGGCTTTCGTTTTTTGGTTTGACGGATCGACCATCACAACGTCATTTTGCATCAGGTTGTAGTAAGGAGACTGAAAAGCTTTAGTGGAAGAAAGATCAATCATTCCTATCTGGCGCTCTCCATTCACTTCGCGCACTATTTTTACATTCTCTTTTAAACCAAATTCATTGATGCCACCGGCAAGCCCTATAGCCTGTAATACGGTGATCCGTTCTCCCGGAAAATTGATCACGCCCTGATTGTTGACTTCTCCCAGGACCGTGATCTTCATATTGGTGAACCGCACAATAACAGAAGGGTTCGTCAGTACAGAATCCTTTTCATTTATTTTCTTCTTGATCAACTCGGCCAGTCCGGCTTTGGTCAGGCCTTCAACATGAAGCGTTCCGATCCTCGGATATTCAATATTACCATGAGCATCCACCAAAAAGCCGCCCACAGATGGTCCGCCGCCCTGCGCCCCGGGAGAAGAGCCTGACGAAGGAAGATTGTACATGGCGTCAGAGAGATCAGAACGGGTGCTTGCACTGTACACCTGTATTGACAACTGGTCATCTTTCTGGATCACCAACTCAGGCACTACCACTTTATCCTTTCCGGAGGTATCCTGTATCGTCTGAAGATAGTTTACTGATTTTTGCGAAACACAAGAGAAGAGGCAAAATGCAACAGAGGCAAATGCCATAATGCGGACTAATTTCATGAAAGCTTCTTTACCTGAAAGAATTTATTTACGCAGAAGTTAATTTGGATTTATCTATGTGTGCGACAAGCACATAACCTAGACTATCGATCGCCACCTTCACCATTTTGTTCTGAATACCAACGACCTTTCCTTCCTGATCCATCAGAGGCCCGGTGGTTACTTTTACACGCTGATCCACGCTCAGGCTTAGCGGCTGAACTTCGACGCTTTCATGTTCATCAAGAAAGCGGCGAATGGCCTGAATCTCTTTCTCTTTAATAACGGCAGGCTTACCTTCCCAATATACAAAATTGATCACACCGGGAGTCATGCGCACTGCGGTACGATCTTCATCAGACACTTTGACGAAGACATATGATTTGAACAGCGGTTCTTCAATCAGCTTCACCCTGTCACTCCACTTTCTTTTAACCTTATTGAGGGGGCAATAACTTTCCAGTCCCTTTTGCAAAAGCAACTGGTTCACTTTTTTCTCCCATCTCGGGCGGCTATAGACCGCCAGCCATTTTCTCGTCACGACTTTACTTTAGTATTTATCAGGAAGAGAACTACCGTCAGGACATAGCTTCGCCAAGTCAGTCCCATAGGAAATGTTCGCATAAGCGCATAGATAACGGCAAAGTGTTAAAAAAATTACCACATCCATGGCAAATATAGTAGAGAATGGGACTGGTAAATCAATAAAAATAGCAGATTTCGAATGATTTGTTGATACAAGCCAAACATATTTGCATTTTAACGAATGTGAAGATCAGACATGTCCCTTTCAGATTCTTTGCAGCCTCAGATTCCGTTCAACTTGTTATTTTTATAAAAAACAACCTCCTTGAATCAACGTTTTTACTCTCTCGATGTATTCCGGGGAGCCACCGTTTGCCTGATGATCCTTGTGAATAATCCCGGCAGCTGGGCGCACATATACCCGCCACTTGAACACGCTCCATGGCATGGGTTAACGCCAACCGACCTGGTATTTCCGTTTTTCCTTTTTGCGGTCGGAAATGCGATGGCATTTGTGATGCCGAGGCTTGAGGCCGCAGGGGATGGCGTATTCTGGAGAAAAATCATCAAACGCACCATCCTGATCTTTCTGATCGGTCTTTTCCTCAACTGGTGGCCTTTTGTGAAATGGCAGGGGGCGGAATTGAATTTGATCCATTGGGTAAATCCGGCCGATCCGTCAAAAGGCGTACGGATCCTGGGCGTTTTGCAAAGGATCGCGTTATGCTATTTTTTTGCGTCCGTTATTGTTTACTACCTGAAGCCCCGGAAAACATTCGTTGCCGGCCTCATCTTCCTTTTACTCTACTGGCTTCTTTGCATACTGGGCAACCCTTCAGACCCTTTTAGCCTGACTGGCTGGTTTGGCACTGAACTGGATAAAAGCATCCTCCATATTGCCCACATGTACAAAGGCGAGGGGATTCCCTTCGACCCCGAAGGCATCATCAGCACGATCCCCGCTGTTACAGAAGTGATATTGGGATATATGGTAGGAAATTACATACTCCAAAAAGGCAAATCATTCGAAATGGTCACCGGCCTTTTTGTTGCCGGTGTGGCAATGCTACTCACCGGGTATTGCTGGGATATGACCTTCCCGATCAATAAAAAAATCTGGACAAGCTCCTACACCATCTTTACTGCCGGGCTGGCAACTATTACCATTGCGACCATGATCTATCTGATCGAACTAAAACAGATAAAAGGAATGGTCTTCAGATTCTTTGATGTTTTTGGGAAAAATGCCCTGTTTGTATTTGCGCTGAGTGCATTTTTGCCAAAAACCCTGGGACTGATCAGGCTCGGCAACGGTGTCAATCCTTGGAATTTTCTGTATACAAAATTTCTTGTGCGGATCCCGGGAGATCCCCGGCTGGGCTCGCTACTGTTTGCTCTGTGCGTGATATTCTTCATGTGGGCCATTTGCTGGTGGATGGATCGGAAAAAGATTTATGTGAAGGTGTAGAGCGAGCGCGGACGACGGGGACCGCAGACCGCGGTGAAGTCTCCAGAGACTGCAACCTCATTAAGATTGCTGGATAATATTTCGAAATTGTGATCTATGGTCAATCGTCCGCGGTCTGCGGTCCGTCGTCCACGGCGTCTTTCCATGAAGTACCGTCCATCCGATCCAGCAACGCAATGATCTTCTCCTTATCTGCCAGTGAAGTTTCAAGCAGGCTGATGCGCCGATTCAACTGATCGATCATTTCATCTTTTGAGAAATGCGGGATTGGCGATTCCGGCAGAGGACGCAACATTTCTCCTTTACCCGTTAGCAACCAGATAAAATCAAGATCTGTGTAGTGGTGATATATCCGATACAGAATATCTGAGCCGACGGAGCCCTTCCCCTTCAACTGTTTTTTCAGATAGCCATTGGCTACGTCAATACTTCTTTCAAAAGCATAAGCTGTTATTTGTTTAAAAGACAGGTAAGTAGTGAGACGTTCGATAATTCTCATAAAAAACATTTTTTTGCGGTGAAAAAACAAGAGCGAAAAATGCAGCCCGCATATCAAGAATCATAAATTGCAGCTGTATTGTCTATACGGTGCAAGCTATTTCACACGCGCAGGAAGACCGCGAGGTTTTCCTCATTTTATCCGTCTTTTATACAGTTATTGGGACGTGAAAAAACATTTTTGAAGGCGGATTTGACGGTAACATTATTTTTTACGTATAGATTGTCCCGACACCTTAGAGGTTTTTCTATGTCATGGGAGATTTTTTTCCGTCAGGCCATACAGGTCTGCCGGCAACACTATGCAGGGTCGTTCCCGATCCGTGCAAATTCTACAGGGCCCTGTATTTTGGATAGCGGTTAAAACAAACTGATCACTTTTTGTTTACAAACCGCATTATTTATTCAAAACTCTATTATATGAATACCCTGGAAGGATTGCCATTGCATAGTCACTACAAAAACTTACAGGCAACTGAAAAAAAGAAATATGCCTGGAAGATCCTGCACGAATTCTTTGAAGCATTTGACAAAGATGGAGCACAGGAAACATTATGGTTCATGCTGTCTGCAGCTATGAAACTTGAATCAGAAGAAGTGGATGGAAAAGAAAGAAGTAATATGCTTTTCTTTTATGATTACAGCATGATACTTTATAAAGCTGTTCATTTCCTGTACAAAGAACATCAGCAGAAGGAAGAAGAGGTTGATTGAAAAATTCAAAAGTAAAAAGTAAAAAGTAAAAAAAACGACTCCGATGTAAGAAAGGTTGTTTAAAATATTTTACTTTTTACTTTTTACTTTTTACTTTTTACTTTTTACTTTTTACTTTTTACTGATCTCCGTGTGCTTCTTAGTCTTCATCCATGGTTTTGGCTCTGTGCCATCCATTTTCACAATTTTGGGCGTGAATTTTCCCAGAACATCTACCAGATTTTTCTGGGATTTCATCACCTGGTTGATATCCTTATAGGCGAATGGAGATTCATCAAGTCCTCCGCCAAGCAGCTTTACCCCATATTTTGCGAGTTCTTCGTTCAGTGCATTATGCGTGACGGATTGCAGCGCCCGCGTACGGCTCATCAATCTTCCGGCACCGTGTGAAGCAGAGTTCACAGCAGCCATTTCGCCTTTACCTTTTACGATAAATCCATCCGCAGTCATAGAGCCGGGAATGATCCCCAATACGTCTTTACCTGCAGGAGTAGCACCTTTCCGGTGAACGATCACATCTTTACCTTCCCACTGTTCTTTCCACGCAAAATTGTGGTGGTTTTCCACTCGTTTCAGAGGTTTCCGTCCTAATTGCTTTGCAATTTTATCATGGATCACGTGATGACATGCTGACGCATAATCACCGGCGAGATTCATTGCGATCCAGTATTCAATACCTTCCTGCTCGTCCATACCCAACCAGGCGAGGTTATTGGCTTCACCCGGTAAACGTCTTTTCTGCTTCGCGATCTTTGTGTAGTGATTCGCAATGTTTGCACCAAGCGCTCTTGAGCCGGAGTGCGACAAAAGTCCCAGGTAAGTTCCTGCTTCTACCCCCAATACTTCATCTTTTTCCTGGATCTCCACCACGCCAAATTCAACGAAGTGGTTACCCGAACCAGATGAACCCAATTGTTTCCATGCACGGCCATGCAGATTTTTTAGCAATGGCAGTTCAAAAAATGCAGGATCATCCATCACTTCATGTTCTTCCGCTTGTTTGAATTGCGCACCGCTTCCAAACAGTGTGGCATCCTGCAGTTCTCTTGTGTAAAAAGACTCTTTTTGTACCAACTCTTTCGGATCGATATCAAAAATGCTCAAACACATCCGGCAACCAATATCAACACCAACACCATAAGGGATCACGGCATTTTCGGTTGCAAGCACGCCACCGATCGGCAATCCGTAACCGGAATGCGCATCTGGCATTAAAGCTCCGGCTACAGCCACCGGCAATTTTGCCGCTGTATACATCTGGTGCATAGCGCCCTGCTCGATATGCTCGGCACCAAAAACATTGAACTGGATCCCGGTCTGGTTCAAAGAGATCTCTGCCCCTTCGACTGTTTCTTTCGGGATCAATTGCTCCGCAATTAATGCCAGTACGGCGTCATCCATATATTCCACAGGCGCAGCAAGCACCTTTTTTAAAATTTCCATCGCATCCTCCTTTTTGTGATGTTTATAATTTTTCGCCATCACGTTCATCGCTATGCTGATCACCGGCCCTTGCGGATAACCAATAGCTCTTAATTCTTTCCCTTCAATTTTTAACTTTCCCATTGTTATGTTTTTATGGCAACAGTTTTTCTGTTATCCATTATAAAAAAGTTTTCTTATTTCAACCAGCAACTTATTCATCCCTTCCCTGTCGGGAGATTCCGGCGACCCGGAATGCTGATACAGATCTGCCAGCCCGGCCTTGAGCGCTTCGGCTTTTGCGATCAACTCTTCGTATTCAAACTCTCCGGACTTTACCGATAACAGAAATTCTCTGTCGGACCGGAACACGTTGATCTTTTTCTCTTCGGCAATCTCTTTCGCCATCAACAGCAAACGGAATACATGCATCATATTTTTTGCATCATATTTCCTGCCATGTTGCAATGTGCCGGCATAACGGATCTCATTTCTTTTTAGCAGCCATTCCTGGTATTCATTGTATTTTTTGCAATGAACGGAATAACCATCCCGGTTAAAACTCAATAATGCAACAGCCTGTTCCCCCGCAGGAATATTACTTACACCAACTTCGTTTGACTGATCCTTTCTTACTATTCCCTGATAAACATGTTCAGCGGAATGATAAAGATTAAAACCATCGCGAAGATGCGGGACAGGCGCCAGGCCTATTTCTTCCTGCTTCCATTTTTTTGATGCGAGAAACTCTTTTACGGGCGTCGTCTTTCCATCAAGATAAACATAACAGAAATCAAGCACCGACTTACGTTCTCCGTCCATTGGATTCAGGATCTTTTTCTCCAGGCCCTGCGCTTTTTTTATCTGCGAATAGGCATAGTTGGCAAATGTCTGTTCACATTGCTTTGAAAGAATGAATTGCCTTTGTATGCGATCCATTACTTCGTGTTTCTGCAATACAAAACGATCATCAATTGCCAGCAGTTCGAGTATATTCGGATTGCTTTTTGCCAGCAACTCCATAAAGCGTCCCAATTCAAAATACACGATATCATTTGTTTCGTTGGAAACCTGGGGGATGTATTCCATTGAATAGAATAATTCCTTTGGCAAAACAAATATGCCCCGTATATCAGTATCGGAACTGGTGGTATCCAGACCGTAGGAACGGCTACCGCTGATCGCTTCAAAGATCAGCCAGCCATTTCTTTTTATATCATCTACTTTCAGCTGCATTTAGTTGCTTTATAAAAAAATCACTCAGTTTACTGTAACTTTCTTCTTTCACCGGTAACGAATTGCCTTTTCCTGTCACTTGTTCAAACAAACGAGCTGTCAACCTCATTTCCGCTGAGCGTCCTTTATGCATATACGACTCATTCAGTTCTGCCTTTTGCGTTATCAATTCCCGGACCATTTCTCGGTCTTCATCAGAAAGATATTCCATCAAGCCTTCTATATGCATAAGCGGCATCCGGGTATCATTTATGATCCAATTGCAAGAAAGCAATGAACGCAATAAGTAAAAATAACTTTTGAGTTTAAACGCCGGTTTTCCATCTATCTCTCCCCTGAATTTCACAGCCAGTGAGTAGTGATGAAAATAAACCGCCGTTGCGGAATAATACTGTTCAGCGAGTTGACGAAACTCCCGTTTGAAATCAGCATCCTCAAGATATTGCACCGGTGATTGAAATCTTTCTATAAGCGCCGTGTTTGATTTCTTCATCAGCTTCAGACTCTTTCGAAGATCCCATCCGGTTATATCCAGTTCATCTTTCATCGACTCTATCGACTCTTTGTGATGACCAAGATGCAAATACCAATCCTTTGGATGACAATACAAAAAACGGACATCGTAATCACTGTCGGGCGATGGAAATCCCCAGGCCCGGCTGCCCGTTTCACAGGCATGCAATATTTTTATTTTATGCAAGCGCTCCAGTTCCTGAAGCGCTTTTATTATCGGTTCCATTTTGTTTTGTTATAACGTTATGTTTTTTGCGTTACAAAAAGATGTTTCAACTGATCAACCAATAAACCGTTCCCACCAACGCTGATATTGCTTACTTTTTCTGCGATCTTTTCTACATATTCCATTTCTTTCAGCTTCCACAACATGGAGTTATCTTCCATTAGTTTTGCAGTGTTCAACAAGCTTCTTGTGCTCGCCGTTTCTTCCCTCCGCATGATGCTGTTTGCCTGCGCTCTTTTTTCAGCCACCAACACCTGGTTCATGATATCTTTAACATCACCCGGCAAGATGATATCTTTTATACCAAAGCCTGATACGGTAACTCCGAGATTCTCCGCTTTTGTTTTAACCTGTGTTAAAACAACTTTCGCGATATCTTCTTTTTTTTCGAGTAATTCATCGAGGGTAAAACCCGCCACATATTCCCTTACGGCCAATTGAAAAGTTACATACAATTGCTCGTCATACGCCTTATTCTCCAAAACAGCTTTCTGCAGATCGGCAACTTTGTACTGAGCCCACACGTTCAACCGCAACGCAGCCTTGTCTTTGGTCAGGATCTCCTGTCCATTGATCTCCAGCTGTTGCTGTCGTTTATCAACTCTCACAACATTCACCGGAACAGCATTCTTCCACCAGTAATAGACGCCGCTTTTAAGGATCCTGTCGAATTTTCCGTCTACCAACAACACAGCTTCTTCATAGTTTTCGATTGTAACGGACCGGGTAAAAGGAGCTACTTGTTTTGTGATCAACACTGCCCGGTCGATATACTCCGGAATATCTATCTTGCTGATATCTGCTTTTACAAATTCATACGGGATCATATTTTTCCAGAAGGCGTACCGTCCTGCGGTAAACACTTCTTTCAGTAATCCGTTCTGATATTGCAAAACAAGCTCATTATCCTTTACATCTATTACTGTAAGAATATCTGCCAATCCCTTATCCTGCAAAAGGATGTCCAATTCTATTGGTGCAAAAAACTGTTTGGTGATATCATACACCATCACGTTTTCGTTTTTCCAGAACCAGTATTTACCAGTGAGCAACACATGCTGGTATACTCCGTCTTTAAACACCAATCCAACCTGGTAAGCATTTACTTTAACTCTTTTCATATCCTAATTTTTAAATCTGTTAATAAAATGGCTGAGGCGGTATTTCCACCGGGTTTGCACGGAGTTTGTTTTGCAAAACATGCTGAACAGGTTTTGAAAAGAACGAGACAAGAAGTTAAGATCCTGTCATCATTCCTTTCGCTTACCGGCTCGTTGTGTTTGCATTGAACAAACCGCTGGTGCATTCCCTGGTTGTCCGGAAAACTTCGTTGACCGGACGGGTAATGCGGCATCAGCCAGGTTCACCATTTTTTAAGAAGCGGTGTACTTCTGTTTCTGATGAAGCATTAAGAATGCTTTGCGTTTGACCACTCCGCCATCCCGCTTGCGCGGGAGTGGGATTCGAACCCACGAATCATAGTCTGTTGCTCTACCTTTGAGCTATCAGAACGGATCTGAGAAGGACTCGAACCTTCAACCTACAGGTCCTTGGTAGGAAAGGGCTTTTGAGAATAACAGCATACAGATAGTTATGACGTCTGCACTATGGTGTTTCTTTGAAACACACATCTGGTTTATTTCCCAGGAAAACCAATTCCTATCTTGCCGTCAGGCAAGTTTTTGATGGAGATCCTCCATATCATATTTTTCAACTCAAATAAGCTGTTTGATTGATCCGAGTTAAAATAAAGTTTACGTCATTTCTTCCCTGATCATCTCCAAATACTGTATAATAGTCTTCCGGTGTTTGCAACGAGGGTCGTGTTTTGATTCCTTTTTCCAAAACTTGTAAACACTACCATCAAGTAAATGGCTAATAGCTGGCTGTAAGCATTGCCTTTTGATCATACCTTCCAATTGATCAGAAGCGCTCTCAAGATCTGGATCTATTGCAAAAGCATGCGTGATCATATTCGGCCTCACCTTAAGAACAAACCTCCATGGCTCGTTGAACAGATATGATCTATACAATTCACCTTTCTTGTTAACAAACCATGCTTCATGAAACATCTGCTGCTGGCTCGAAGTCAATCTCGCCCATTCATCAGAATGCAGCCGTTTCAAATTCTGGGGAACCTGCTTGTAGATTTTTCGGCCTTGCTTTTTGGCTTTTCTTTTAAAATCCTTTCTATGGCTTTTTTGCACATGGTTTAGCTTTTCCAAAATTTCGGCAAAAAAATCAGCGTGCTTACTTGCCGCTACATCCTGCCTCAATTCAAAGCTTCGGCGCCAGCCACTTTGATATGGCGGATCAATAGCAACAAGCACTGTTTTCCGATCCAAGTCCCATAGACGTTTCCTTTCCCTATTAATCTCTAACAGCTTTTTTTCGCAGCCTTTTCTTATTCTCCGAACCTTTTGTCTCTTTGTCTGAATCCTTAAACACCGGATATCGACAAACTCTTGTTCATTTGTTTGAATGTCCATAAAAATGATTGTTTGATAAGTCCCGATCGTATGCCGGGATTAAATCGAGTTTCACCTTTTATGAACATGTAATTCCTTTTCATCTTTACTTATTTATTTGTTGAATCAACTTATTAAAACCTCGGGCCGCCTGAATCCGATCAATTCCCTGATGGATGCTTTCTCCGCAACATCATTCTGTCTCGTAACTTCTGCGATGGTCATCGGATCATTGATGCTCGTTTCAAATCCCAGGTGATCGGATAACATTTGCGCTTTGCCTGCCGATAGTTTTCCAAACTCATATCGCGCAATCAATCTTCCTTTTCGCATCAGTGCCGGGTCTATCATGCTGAGCGGACAGTTGAACGTGCAAACGATCTGCACATTCAAACAATCACTCAGCAAACCATCACTAATGTTCAGCAGGTTCGACACCGATGAGTCACTGTTATACTTACGGCTCATCATGATATTTTCTGCGTCTTCAATCACGAGGATCGAATTCGGATGGTCGATCAGTATATTGATCAGGTCCGGGCTCATCAGATTCGCAGCCACAGAAGGCGACAAAAACATGACTCTTTTTTCCAGCGAAGCCACCAGGTGACGTAGATAGGTTGTCTTTCCGGTGCCCGGTAATCCGTGCAGCAGTACAATGCCTTTATCTTCCTTGTTAGACAATCTGTCTTTTATCAAACTATCGATCGCCTTAAAATCTTCGTTATAAAAAAGATCTACGTCAAGCGGTTGCGGCTTTAATGGAATTCTTTTCAGGAATAGCCCCCGGTTATTGCTGGTTATAATGCTTATCTCATGATCATCTTCTTTTTCAGGTTCCTGAAACACCTTCAGCTCACCAACCAACTCATCAGCCCATTCCTGTTTTTCTGCCGGGAAGAATATATCAACCCATGTACAATCAAACGTCAGCATCACCTTTTCCTTCATTATTACCACGATCTTATCTGTTTCCTGCCGTTCTTTCAGCCGGTAAAACGAAGACGATGTAAAAACATCAATAATGTTTGACGCATACTTTTCCCGGATAAATTCATAAGACTGATCGATATCAATCGATCCGATGTAGTTCTTACTCGGGATCCGTTTGAAATAACTCAGATAAAACGCATCCTGTCCGAGATAGTCATTGTCTGAGAACATTTTGGCTGACCGGCTGATTGAAAAGTTTCTGTACACCCGGTCGGCATATGAACTGATCCTTTCGCGGTAAATAAAACCATGTATTAAAAGGATCAGTAACGTTATTAATAGCGTTATCATTTGTGAATAATTCTTGTTATTGAACAATCTTATTTGCGCAAGCAGAGCTTGCAAAAGATTCCGGTTTGGCTTTGAATACGAACCCCATTCCTGTGATGTAACCCATGGCTTCTTTTAATGCATGGTTACTTTTAAAATCAGGATTGGTGTTGATATCCGCGTGTACTTCCATGTCTACATTATACAAAGTGAATAACCGGTTCAATTCATACGCCACGTCAACGCTTTTGCTTACTTCCAAAAGCATCCGTTGCTTTACGGTCATTTTAACCTTGCTCAATTCTTCGCTGATATACATGAAGCCGCCTTTACCTTTCCGGATAAACACGATGACGGTTGCAAATTCAGTTCCACGGCCTTTCACCTGGCTATCGGTACCAATGCACACTTTCAGTTCGTGTCCCATTGCCTTCTCGCGAACGATCACTTCCCTGATCTCATCCACGATCGATTGCCGGATACGGGTGCCGTCTAACTTTCTCCATTTTTGCTGAATCTGTTCCATGTCATTGTATTTTTTTGTTATGTCATTGCCTTGATCATGCTTTATAAAAATCTTTGTTGATAAATATGTCATTGGTGATCGAAGATTCAGATCAAATCAACCTGTTGATGATCTCCGATATTTTTTTGTTGACCCGGAGAGACTCGAACTCTCAACCTCCGGTGTATGAGACCGGCACTCTGACCAATTGAGTTACAGGTCAATTTGTTGTCTGTTTTTAAAACGCCCCCGTTGCATCTCACGGGGAGCGCTTATTCCTCCTTCTGCAACTAATCCTTTATTTCCCACCTGTCTTACAGGATGTTTTATTCGATTTAAAGTGTCCCCGCTGCATCTCGCCGGGAGCACTTCTTCCTTCTTCTGCAACTGATCTCTTATCTCAATTCATATTCTGCAGGATGCATTGATTTCATGCTTTGTTTCTCATCTTTTCCGGCAGTATCATTTTTCCTTTTCGAGGTGATCAATTCGCCGATAAAATGTATCATCAATACGATCAATAAAAATTTCATCACATACCTCTCTTTGTTTGACACCGGGTATTGATAAACAAAAAGCCCGGTCGTTAATTACGACCGGGCTTATCTCTGTTACAACACAGCAACGCTAGGTTACCGCATTAAAATAATCCGATCGTATGTATATTGTTCTTGCGTCTATTCGGGGCATGAGAATGCCTGTTGGCATTGCACACCAATTACTACGGGTAGATGATTTCTTATCATCCCGTTTGCCGATTAGCTGAGTTTTATTTAGCGCGGTCATAATGCTGTTTTTGTTACCAATTACATTCCTCACTACTACTCATTAACGCATTACCTATCAATAAAAAACCCCGCAATCTCTTGCGGGGCATGTATTCTATCGAATGCTGTTAATTGAATTTATTCAACAGTTTTACACGCTCCGCCGGCTCTATAGTCCATTATCGGACTAAAGCCTTTTGCTGTTTCAATATTTGAACGTAGACGTTGCATGTGTTTTGTTATTTGTGGTGCAAAGATGAAAATAATTTCCTTATGCTGCCAAATTTTTTCTAATATTTTTTAAAAAATATTTTCCGGTTGGTCTTATTTCTTCAAATCAGTTGGAGAGTAATGTCCATTTTTTATTGCGTAGATGATAATACCTGCCGTGTTCTTTACGTTCATTTTTTCCATGATCTTCATCCGCAATCCTTCTACTGTGCGAACGCTAAGAAAAATATTCTCGGCAATTTCTTTGCTTGTTATTCCTTCGCAGATGTAAGTGATGATCTGTTTTTCCCGATCAGAAAATTCAAGCTTAGCTTTTTGCCGGTAGGGGTTGAATTTACTTTTTGCGACGAGCTGTGCGAGACGATGGGATGTATGTTTGCAGTAGTAGGGAGTTTGCTCGTACACAGATTGAATAGCTTCCCTGATCTCATTTTTGTCGGCGTTTTTCAGGAGGTAGCCTTTCGCACCTGACTCAAGCATTTCGATGATCTGTTCTTCTTCATCGAACATGGTCAATGCAATGATGCCGATATCGGGATAATGTTCTGCAAGGAATTTTGTTGCTGCTGCACCGTCCATGCGTGGCATTTTCACATCGGTGATCACAACGTCAGGATGTAATGCTGCAACTTTTTCGATCAGTTCTTTTCCGTCTTCGGCTTCTGCGATCAATTCAATATCGGGTTGTTTTTGAAGCATCAGTTTTAATCCGTCGCGAAAAATTTCGTGATCGTCAGCAATGATAACTTTGATGGTTCCGTGTACTTTCATAAGCTAGTTTAACAAGGGTATTTCCAGGATGTAGCTGGTACCTTTTCCTTTTTCTGACATGCAGGTAATTTCTCCCCCCATGATCTCCGCACGGCTTTGCAGGTTTCTAAGCCCCAGTCCGGAATGTTCTTTAGAATGCGCGAAAAAATCAAATCCCATACCATTGTCGGTTGTTGAGAGCACAAAGAGATTATTTTCCCGGCTTATCCGGATTGCGAGCATGGAAGCGCGGGCATGTTTGACTGTGTTGTGAACGATCTCCTGTACAATCCGGTAGATATTGATCTCTTTATCAAGATCGAGCTGAAACTCTTCATCAACTATCAGCTTCACAGAGAGTTTGTATGTATCTGTGTTGCTTTGTACAAACTCTTCGATTGCTTTAACCAATCCTTTCCTGACTAGTGTATTGGGCATCAGGTTATTGGAGATCTCACGCATACGGCGGATGATCGTATCGATATGTTTACTTGATTTATCAATGAGCGTTTTATCTTCCGGGTCTTGTGAATTCAGATTGTTGATCTGCAATTTTACAGCAGACAGTAATGGGCCAAGTTCATCGTGAAGATCCGACGCAATGCGTTTACGTTCATTTTCCAGCGTATCGATCTCTGCGCGAATTTTTTCCTTGTGTAATACCAGGCTTCTCCGCTGATACCGGATGATCGTAATGATGAAGTAGAGCAGGATAATACCTACTACGATCACCACGATCAAAAGACTGCTGTAAAGACTTTTTTCCTGGGTATCCATAATGCGGCCCCTGCGTATAAAAGATTTACAAATAGATTGGAGAATACCATCACGTCATAGAATTTCCGCTGAAAGTCTTTGCTTACGTTTTCCCGCAAAACAGACAGCTGTGTGGCACAGATTATTATAAACAAGGTATAAAAAATAATAATCCCGATGCATATCCAGAGCTTTGCATTTTTTAGCATTCCTCCCCGGGTATTGATAATTAGACTATTGAAGGTGGTCACACTAAAAAAAATCAAAGCAAAGGAATACAGTATCCTGAAGTAAAGGTTGGGAGAAAAAATATGATTAGGCGCAGTGTAAGTAGAGATACACCAGATCAGAAAAAACAGGGACGCTATTCCCAGGAATAGATGTCTGTTGCGCTTGAATAAACCCCAGTTATGGAATAACCATGCAAACAGCAGAAAGTCCATCAAAGAGAACACATTTGTAACTATTGTAGCTGCACTATTTTGATGCAGAATCAATACCCGGCGAACCAACTCGACTACTAAACAAAGGCTTACCCGGTAAATAAAGGGATAATAAGACGGATTTATCTTTCTGAATCTTATTACCCCTATAATGACTGCGAAAACAATGCTAAGGCTGAGACAGAATTTTAGCAGATCGCTCATATATGCAGGCTGAAATTTTCAGGTTCGAATTATAGACATGGCAGGACTTTACTGCAAACAAGGAGGATCGCATTGACCGTATTCCACTCCCCCAATTCCCCCGCCTCGTGGAATCTGCGTAGCAAGCTTTCCGGCGCCACCACCTCTTTCGTAAAAAATATCTTTCCCTTGTGAGTTAACACCAACAAGCATTAACCTCACCTCATTCCTATTACTTCCCGGCTTCACGCCATAGTAAATACGGATCCCGACATTTGTTGAATCTTTCAGCAAGTCGAGTAAGGCTTTTTTATTAAAAGTCTCACTAAGAGGGATGTATAAACCTGGAAACTGTCTAGCCAATGAATCCCGCTGAGCCTGAAAGCCACCCCTGAAGCCATTAATATCTTCGATGGGGATAAAGTGATCAATTTTACTTAAAGCGGAAGTGTCTTTGGGCAAGGGGATATGAACCCCTCCATCATCTTTTGGGGTACAGGAGTTCAGCATCAGAATAGCAGTAACAAGCAATAATCCTCCCAGGCGGGAAAAGGATTTTCTGGAAATAATCATGTTGATAGTTTTAATGGTTAACTCGCGTAAGATATTCAAGCACAAGGAGTCACCCATACGTAGAACTACTCTTTCCAGCAGCAGTAACTACGCAAAATTATCCGTAGGCTATCGCTTGCTTTGTGTAAAACGGTTCAGCACCTTTATACCAGAAACACCGGCTGTATTGCAGCGTATTAAAAAAACCTTACCATTAAACCTCATTTATGAAACACTACCCAGCTAACAGAAAAAACACGCCCAACCTCTTCCACAACACTAAACAGGACAGTTTCGCGCCTGAGATCCTCGCAGACTCTCTCGAAGTAATGGAGAGTTATAGCCTGCAAAAGATTGTCCTATTGCAATGTTCTCTTGAGAAGCTAAACGTAGCTGATCATGCGAACGAGATCATAGAGATCTGCCAACAGATCAAAAAGGAGAAAAAACTACTCGCTCAAATCATTGTTCGAAAAAAGCTGGAAACAGGCAAAAATTAATCGCAATAGGCATTAAACTTTCTTCCGTCCCCGGGTCTGAGCACAAATAGCTAAAGAATCAAAAAACAGATCGAGACAAAATTGCCAAAATACCCATATCAGCACCTCAATTTAGGGAACGCTCAAGAGCTGCATATCCATGTCATCCCTCACGCCATTTTCTCCGTCAGATATCTCCAGTAACGCTTAGGCATGTGACGGATATGCAGCTTCATATTCTTTCGCTCAGGAATATTTACGCTGGAAAAATATTGCCGCCATAATTGCTGACACAATTCCTCTTTTTCATCGAGCACAGAAGTTCTCTCTTCCACCATCTCTGACTGATCAGGAGAGCCAAAATCTATACTTACTTCTTCCACAGCAACTCCGTCATAATGTATACCATACTTTCTTCGAACATCATAGATCAACCAACGCTGATCTGCATACCGTTCTCTGAAATGCTTAAGAATAAGCGGTAGCACATTGTAGTCAGGTTGAATGACACTATAATACAATCCATCACCGGTTAACTGAAACCTGACAAATGCTTCCATACGATGTTTCTCCCGGTATACTTTGCGGCTGATCTGTTGCACAAGTAAAACATCCGAATGAGCATAATCATTTTCTACGGATTTTTTTGAAGCGACCGTATACTTCGCATATCTCAATAAACAATTATCCATTTCCGGAAGCTCCGCGAGAAAACACCGGTAAAACTGCTCCATTGCAGGGGCTGACATTTTCTTACCCAATGCGGCAGCTACCCGCTTCGATTTCTCTTCACTTGTATAGACTACATGATGCGTTTCAAATAATGCGGGAGAAAAGTTCAGTTGTTTACATAGATGAACGTCCTTTAATTTATACTCATATACCTCAAAGATTGCCGTTAGTAATCCTGCAAAGCTTCCATCATATACAACCTGCTTCATACTAAAACAATTGAAGTTGAGTAGAAAAGTTTGCCTTGTATTTACTGTTGCCTCCATTCAAAATAAAGCTTCTGATCTGCTCTGGCTGTAAATCCTTCCTTTCAAAATCCTTGTCGCATATCAAAAAGTATCTTACTTTATTTATCATCACTCCCATTTTCTTAAGGTGGTCCCAATTAAGCCTATTGAAACGCCTGGCCTGACAGATCTTCCGGGCGGATTCCAATCCCAGTCCGGGAACTTTGATCAGCAACTGATAATCTGCCATATTTATATCAACCGGGAAAACATGCATATTTTTCAACGCCCAACTAAGTTTTGGATCGATTTCCATATCTAATTGAGGAGCCGATGGCGACAAGAGGTCTGCTACACTAAATCCATAAAACCGCATTAGCCAATCCGCCTGATACAATCTATTCTCCCTTATAAACGGAACAGGTGTTCCTATAGCAGGAAGCCTGTTATCGGTACTTACCGGAACATAGCCGGAATAGTACACACGTTTCAGTTTCATTGTTTGATAAAATGCTGTGGCGATTCCCAGTACATCCAGATCCGTTTCCTTTGTAGCTCCAACCACCATTTGAGTACTCTGTCCGGCAGGTAAAAACAGGCGGGACTTACTCACCGTTTGCTTTCTGTCTTCGTTTTCTGTTATCGCTTTTCGCAAATACTTCATCGGTCGCACCATATCTTCCCGCTTTTTATCAGGAGCCAGGAGTGCCAAACCTTCTTTCGTAGGCATTTCGATATTCATACTAAGCCTGTCTGCATATAAACCTGCCTGATGCAGTAAATCCTCACTTGCTCCAGGGATTGCCTTAAGATGTATATAACCGTTGAACCGGTGTTCAGTCCTTAATTTCTGCGCAATTTTTACGAGACGCTCCATGGTGTAATCCGCATTCTTAAAGATACCCGAACTCAAAAAAAGCCCTTCAATATAGTTACGCCGGTAGAAACTGATAGTAAGATCAACTACTTCATCTATCGTAAATGCAGCCCTCCGGATATCATTACTTTTTCTGCTTATACAATACGCACAATCATATACACAATGATTCGTAAGAAGTATTTTCAATAAAGAAACGCAACGTCCATCTTCGGTATATGCGTGGCAGATGCCCATCCCTGTAGCATTGCCGAAACCGCCATTATCATTTTTCCTCTTGCTCCCACTACTGGAGCAACTGACATCATACTTAGCGGCATCCGCCAGTATAGAAAGCTTTTCGATTGTTCGGGTATTCATATTTCCGGATTAAAAATCAATATATACTGGCGTGTACTACCAGTTTAAAACATCAGCTCATGATCATACACTTATATGCTTCAAAAGAAACTGTGCGCCTTCGGGAAGCGTTTTAATCTTTATTCAGAAGTTGATCCCTTCTATCTGAACATTGAAAACATACCAGAAGCCCAGTTCTTCATCATATTCGAATTCTATTGTCCACTGACCTTGCAAATGAAGGTATTCCGTTTGTAAAGACACGCGGAGTTTATACTGACCACTTACAATGGAATAGCCATTATTAACACTGCACTCACCCCGTTCAATTTCTCCTTCCCCTATATCTTCATATGCCTGTTTGAACTGATTGACATACCAACGAAATTCTTCGTTTGTCAATGGCTGACGTTCATTCAGCTGAAGGTTCTTCTGACGAAGATGCGGCAGGTATTCAATAAGATCACGGCGAAGTATACGACTGATCACATTGAGCGCAGTTTGTTCATTATCGTACACCGCGTCAGGATAAAACTCATCATAAATAAAGCAGTACGTCATTCCAGGTAAACTGAAATCTTCGATCTCCTTTTCAAAAAGCTCTTCAACCGCAAACCTGTAGAGTTCCCTGGTATTGACGTTAGGGCTACAAGCATCCAGGCACACTCCCCTATCACGCATATATTCATCAAGTTCCTGCCATGCCATATCAAATCCATTATCAGAAATCTCTGCTACGGGTTTGAAACGATCCGGCCTTCCGATCTTATCAAAAACCCGCACCATCTTATAGTCTTCCAGCTGTTTTTCAAAAGCTATTACCTGCTTAAGAAATTCGTGTTCTATCTCCGCCGGAATCGGCTCTTTTTGTTCAGAAAACCTAGCCCCATTTTCAAGCATCAGCTTCATCTTCAAAATACTGTTCTCTGCACGGATACGCTCTTCGTTACTTAAATGTGAAAAATCTTCTTTCATACAAATTATTTAAATCCTTTTGTTAAACAATCTCATTAACCGATCAGGATTTAAATATAGTTCCGTATGCAGGCCTTGACCAATGGAAAAAAACAATTTCTTGACGTAAAAAAACAGGGGCAATTTATTGGTATTTTAATTTCTACTATCTATTTAAGACTCAATGCCTCTGTCAAAAGAGCCTTCCCTGTTCTCCGGGTCTTCTGAATATCGTTGTGTCAAGTTCATATCTGTCTTCGTTAAGCTGAAACATTTTTCCGTACTTTTTATATTGTTGTTGAATGATCTGGGCAACACTTCCTTCCCCTCTCATACGCAACCCCCACCGGGAGTCATTTACTTTCCCGTCATGTGATTGTTCGATGAGATGCCAGACCTTGTCTGCACGATCGGGAAAGTTTTTATATAACCAGTCGTGAAAAAGCAGTTTTATAGCTCCGTTGAGACGGATAAAAGTATAGGCAGTAAACCTTGCACCTGCATCTGCCGCAGATTTCATGATACTGTGCATTTCGTGATCATTCAGTCCCGGGATCATCGGTCCAAGCATTACTCCCATGCGAATGCCTGCAGAACTTAGGTCTTCGATCACCTTTAATCTTTGCTTTGCCGTTGTTGTTCTCGGCTCCATTACTCTTCGCAGATCTTCATTGAATGATGTAATCGAAACCATTGCAGAAACGAGTTTCTTTTTTGCCAGTTCCTGGAGTACATCCTTATCTCTAATGATCCACGAATTCTTGGTCAGAATACCAACTGGTTGATTGAACTGATTGCATACTTCAAGCAACCCGCGTGTCAGGCGATATTTTTGCTCAGCTGGTTGGTAGCAATCCGTATTACCACTTAGCATAATTGGCATTACTTCCCATTTCGGATGCATGAGTTGTTTCCGCAATAATTCAGGAGCATTGACCTTTACAATAATCTTCCGCTCGAAATCGAGACCCGCACTGTATCCCCAATATTCATGTACATTTCGGGCGTAACAATAGATACAGCCATGTTCGCAACCGGCATAAGCATTCATGCTGTACGCCATTCCTACATCAGGGCTTTCGACCTTATTCACAATAGTACGTGACTGTTGCTCTATATATTGAGTTGGCAGGTTATCTTCTGACCAATCATCTATCCCCTCTATATGTTCGCGTGTCAATTCATCTTTTAAGAAACGGTTACCTGTATTTATCTGTGCGCCTCTGCCCTGCAGATACTGGTCTGTATCTTCCTTGGTTTTGGGCTTTATCTTAAACGGATCCATAGTATTTGTATTGGGTATAAGGCAGCAATTACCGCTTGCCGATTGCAAACGCAATTTGACAGCAGTTCATTTGCAATGCGGGTATAAGCAATGAGAAAAGTCTGAAGGGCAAGGGGAAAATGAGTTAAAGAACAAAGCGCTGGCGGAACGATTCAAGCACACACCATTACTGCAGTCATTTATGCTCATCTCCCCAGCTTCCTATCAGAATAAAACGCCCTGTTTGGTATTAACGGGAAGATTTTGAAATTCGAATCGCTTCAAAATATGATATCCTTTATCTCCATCTCTTTTTTTTAGCAGTATCATTCCATCAGCTATAAACCGACCTGTAAAATGTTTATTGCTGTATTCGAGCCAGCTCTGTTCATATTGCCATGGCTGGAGTTTACGTGCGATGGTAAGATGCGGTTCATCAATAAAATGGGGCTTGTGTTCTTTATCGTATTTAAAAAGCCGTTGTTCTGCTTTAATACCTTTAATCAATTCCCTGATAGGTTCTTTGGTAGGCACTGATATATAAATACTATGCGAAGGAAAGCTGCCAAAGTCTTTCAGTTCAACTTTGAAGGGATACTGGCTCATCGCTCTCACTTTCAGAAAATTAAGGAAGCGAGCTTCCCTCATTTCCAGTTGCCGGAATCTGAGCAGAGTCAGATGCGGCTTACTCCAGACAGCCTGTTCCGCCTTATACTTTTCTGCAAACTCCTGCTTCACTTTCCCGATTCTTTCACGCAATTCTTCGTGCGGGTTTAATACGAGCAAATATTCGCTGCTGCGATAGGTTGACAGTGTGCTTATATCGTTTTGCATAAAAATCCTTTTTAAATTTATTATGGCACCAATCCGAAGATGTTGATAATCTTACATACTTCACCCGGGATCTTCTTCAGTAATACCAGTTCGGACGCGGTAAATGATTCGAAAAAAGTCCGTTGAGAATAATCTCTCATAGCACGCTCATAAACATCTGCCGATAAATGACCGGAAAAACTAAGATGGGGTCTGGCAGACCATTTTACCGGCGGGCAGCCGTTTGAAAGGATATATTCATTGATGACTCCCAGTTTCTGCGTCAGCAGGTTAAACGGCAAATGATCCTGAATCCGCAGATAAACGGTGTGGGGAGGTATGCCGCTAAAATTATTAAGCGTTATATCAAAACTTTTATGGGTGCTGCAAACTCTTTGTATCCATCTGATCAATGTTTCTTCCATTGAATCTCTGGCAACAAAACCGGCTACTGCCACATGCGGCTTTGACCGCATACTTTCTTTATCCGGGTAACGCTGATTAAAATATTGTCGTTCTGCCAGTACCTTACTGTACACATCCATATCCGGATGTATAACCAGCAGATATTCAAATTCATCCTGTCTTACCGGTGCGATATTATACATGTCCGTCCACTCATTCCAGCCCGAACCTGGCCTCATTTCCTGAATTGTCGCTTGTAACATAGCTATTCTCCTTTGATCATTTTCTTAGCATAAACTTACTAAATTATTTAGTTTTCTGTTTTATTTTTACTAATTTTATTTTCCGGATCATCAATCATCTTGTTTACTAATCGTTTGAGTATGGAAGAGGAATTTTATGGAGCAGCCTATAAAGGTTCGAAGCAATTTTCGCAGCAGCAGATCAGAACAGCCAATGCAACCGGATTTGGTGCAGCGGCTGACGATTACATGGAAAGAGGAGTTGACCTGAATGAACAACTGATCATGAATAAACCGGCTACTTTTTTCTTTCGGATGCGGGGAGATGCCATGACGGGCGCTGGCCTGAATGACGATGATGTGCTCATTATTGACCGGAGTATAAAGCCGGCCAGCGGCAGGATCATTGTCGCCGCAGTTGATGGGGAATTACTAGTACGGCGCTTTCAGCAGACATTCAACCGGGTCATCCTTTCACCGGAGAATAAAAAGTATAAACCTATTGAAATAGGAGAATACAATACATATTCGGCCTGGGGAGTTGTCACTTGCGTTATCCATGTAGTTGACCCCATGTTGCAGGCACATTTGCATAATAGAAAAAAGGATAATAGATCATCAAACTGGTAGGAATGAAAGCCATTGTTGATTGCAATAGTTTTTATTGTTCATGCGAACGGTTGTTCAAACCCAGACTGGAAAAACATCCTGTTGTTGTCCTCAGCAATAACGATGGGTGCATCGTGTCAAGAAGTGATGAAGCTAAAGCCGTAGGAGTAGAAATGGCCGGCCCTTATTTTCAGGCAAGGCATCTCATTGAAAAACATGATGTAGCTGTTTTTTCATCGAATTACAATCTTTATGGCGATCTGAGTATGCGGGTGATGGATACGCTGCGTGCTATTGCCGGCCCAGGAAAAGTAGAGGTTTATTCGGTGGATGAAGCATTTGTGGACCTTCCAGAAATGCCGCTCGACCAATTGGAACAGGCTGCCAGAGAGATGAAAGAAACTGTAGAACAATGGACCGGTATTTCCGTATCGATCGGCGTTGCTCCTACCAAAACACTGGCAAAGTTGGCCAATTATATTGCCAAGAAGAATAAAAAAATAACGGGCTGTGTGAGTATACTCGCAACCAGTGAGCAGCAGCGAGAAGCATTACAACAAACAAGGCTGAATAATATCTGGGGGATTGGCCGGGCTAATGCAACAAAACTATTTAACATGGGGATCACCAGTGGTTGGGAGTTAGCAACCATGCGTGAGGAGTGGGCATATGCGCAGCTTGGTGGCGTTGTTGGTGTAAGATTAATAAAAGAGCTGAGGGGAGAACAAGCCGTGGATATGAAAAAAGAACTGGTAGAGAAAAAAATGATTGCAACAACCCGGATGTTTGGAAGTCCCGTCAACAATATTGAAGATATAAAGGAAGCAGTTGCTACCTATACTTCACGGGCTGCGGAAAAACTTCGCAGACAATACAGTGCCGCCAAAGTGGTAAGCGTTTTTATTGTAGGCAAAGGTCAGGATCATTTGCTCGATTGGCGGGAAGACAGTATCAGCGATCATACAACACTGCCTGTTGCAACTTCTATCACGCAGGAATTAATCAAGCCCGCACTTGAACTTGTTGAACATCTTTATCAGCCCGGAAATATTTATAAAAAAGCAGGCGTAATGCTGAGCGGTCTGGTGCCGGATAATTCAGTACAGGGAAGTCTTTTTGATGCCGCCAGCAGAAATACCCAACGGCAATTGATGAGTATGATGGATAATATCAACTTTAGTCAGCGGGACGATATTCTTAAGTTTGCTTCTTCTGGTACCACGCGAGACTGGAAAATGCGCCAGGAACTGCGAAGCGGAAGATATACCACGAGATGGGATGAGCTTTTTGAAGTGAGATAAACGTCCCGTTTCCGGCCTGCATTAAGTTCGATAGGGTTTCAAATTTGGCCGGGCTGCCGGCCGAAGCTTAGCGAGGGTCATACCGGAACAAACTTGTAGACAATCCAAACAGGTTGAAAAACAAAAGAGTATTCATACTATAACCCATTGCAGAAAACCTGAAATGTTCAATAGATGGTTGAAATGTCTCTGCATTCCGGGATATTTCAACCAGCTATTCAGAGAACGCTGCAACCATACAGATAGAACGCTGTAACCATACAGATAGAACGCTGCAACCATACAGATACTGGGCAGACATGGTATGTATACAGGCCAATAGTAATAGTAAAAGGATATATAATTCACAGCTTCACTATGCTTAACCAAAAAGATTTGCGATCGTGCGATAGAGACCCAAAAAGAAGACAGAGGCCTTAAACTTACTGTAAGTCGGGTGAACCTTTGTGCCACAGCAAAACAGCAGGTTTCTTGGAAACTCATTTATGCAATTCGTCACAGGTTTTGATATTTGCCGTCCCAAAACATATCCTATCCGTCCCATTCTTGAAATAATGGCCTCTGCGCCGATGTAATTTTGTAAAGAGGCTGCAAAAGCATGCCCGAACGAAATCTATTTCTAATTAATCTTAGTCATTCTATGGCAATCAGTCATGCTGTTGTACCATTTACCGGCCGCGTCGGAGATGTGGTCTATTATTATGTTGGCAATGAGATCTATTGCCGTACGATCTATCCCAATATCCGTAACAGGGTAATGAAGGACAAACGTTATGAGTTGTTCAGGGTGTATGCTGGTCTATTTGGGCAGTCGTCGAAGATTGCGTCAGAGATCTACCGGACGCTTGAAGTTCATGATGTGAAATTATACCGTACGATCGTAAAAGACGCAACGCAGTTATTCAAGCATACAGGGATGAAACCAAAGGAGGTGATGGAGATCCTATGGAAGAAATGGGTGGAAGGTATTGACATCGACAGTCCGGAAGTATGCAGACATGGGGTTACGAAAAAAGTGATTGAAAAAAATCCTGGGAGGACAGTGAGGGAGCAGATTGCAAAATTACAGAAGAGAAAAGCTGCACAGATTCCACCCAAGAGTGGAGTTGTTGCTCAACAAGTACCTGCATCGAACGCTGAGCCGGTTTTGACGGAGAAAGCAGTGGAGATAAAGGACGATCAGAAAAAAGCCAGGGAAAAGCGTCTTAGGATTACGAAGGCTGTGGTGAAGGTGAGGTGGTCCCGGATCTTGGAGCTTGAGGACGGGTTGTTGGTTTAAAGTTGGTCCGGGATGATATTGAGACCTGCCGCCGCGTTGTTCTTCTGTTCTTTAAGTATTTAATGTTTGTGAGACTCTTCCCGCTTCGTTCCTCCGGGGTGATTTAATTTTATACAGCTTATAGATCTATCGGTATAACACATCGTTGAACTGTAAATCTCCTCCGGGGTAACTGGCAGCTCTATGAAGGCAAAGAAAGGAAAAGCGCTATGTCATTAATGCAGTCAGGCACGGCATCTCCACGTAACAGAAGGTCGTTTACTAATGGAGGAGATGCCGGATCAACAATCTTGAAATCTGTTTGTCTCCGAAGGTCGGTCCGGCATTAAAACTGGAAGAGGAAGGGTCGACGCATCCCGGGTCTGCGTCGTTTGGAATTGTTATAGTATGAAGTTTGACGCCCGGGATGACATAGCGCTCTCCCTTTTTTTGACTGTATAGAACTACCAGTTACCCTGGAGAAAGAGCCGAGGTGCAATAAGATTCTTAATTTCCATATTAGGTTGAAAAAATAAAAGATGTGTCACAGCGGTAGGCATGAAGGTGCGGATCGAGACTTTACTGAGGTATTCCTACATTCTCGTTTCCTAATCAAACAATCCTTTCTGCTTTGGCGGCTTTTTCAACAATGTCTTATCTACAAACGTCGGCTTGATCAGATCCAACCCACACTCCTTATTCATTTTATCAACCAGATAAACCGTCAATTCCGGAGATGTCGCTTCATCATGCATATGCATAAAAAAGTAAAGCTCTTTCATACCATGTTCCAACCAGTATTTCATCCGCTTTACCCAGGCATCAATACGGGTATAATCCGTCGGATGCAAACTGTTACCAACATATCGTATAAACGCTTTTGGGATAGTAAGATGCATATGGGCACAATCGCGCCTGCCGGCCGTATCAGTTATAACGGCGCCCATATTCAGTGAGGTCAGGGTTTCAAACATTTCCTGTTGGATATCTTTTTTCGCAAACCAATCAGGATGTCTTACTTCAAGAAAAAACTGAAGATCTTTAGGAAGTGTTTTTAAGAAATCGAATAACTCATCTTTCCGTTTTGGAGAAAATGTATCACTCACCTGAACGAAGACCGGCCCAAGATGATCCTTAAACGCGACAATACCCCTAAAAAACTCGTTGACTAAGAAATCCTTTCCTTTGAGATTACCACGATGTGTCACCCCCTGATACATTTTGGGACAAAACATAAAATCCTTTCCCTTTGCCTTCTCCGCCCACTTTCCAATCCCCGCTTCTCCATATATTTTATAATGCGTAGCATTCAACTCTATCGAATTATAATGCTCAACATAATGCTGCAGAAAATCCTTCTCCTTCGTTTTTGGCGGATAGATCTTACCGACCCATTCCGTTCGCCCCCATTTAGCACAACCGAAATAAACTTTCGGATGCTTCAACGCCTTTCCCTTCAGAATCTTCTTATTGTATGCCGGCTCTTCCGGTAAACTAAAATCAACTGACTTAAGGTCATCTTCAGCTACTCTGCCAAATTCCATAATAACTGTTTATACATCTAAACTAAGCAAAGAGGAGGAAAGAGGGAAAAGAGGATAAGGAGGAAAAATAAAAGGTGAGAGAAAACTCTTTTTTTCTTTCACCTCTTTTCCCTCTTAGCTTATAGAGTGCAGGGGATTTTCCTGAATGCGTTGGATGAATCGAAACTAAGTTTTGTTTCATCTTTGAATAAAGTGGTATCGCCGCGTTGAATTACGTCACCTGTGCCTGGCCAGAGGCTGGTTCCGTTGATCTTCCAGGCAACCTGTCTGACAGACATTATTCCCTCCGATTTGAACAGGTACCAGCCAGTGAGAATATTTCCGTGTACTTCCCCCTGAAAATTGCCAACATTCCGGTCTTTTTCAAAAATCGAATAGGTTAAAGGACCTGCGATTACAGCACCTCTTGTGTCTATCTGAAGAGCAGATGTATCTCTGTTGGAGATGGAGGAATAGCAACCCGTAAGGGTTGTATCATAGGTAGAACCGGCATCAGAAGTATTTGGCAATGTGTCCGTTGTACCAGTTCCGGTATCGCCTATTTTATCGCCCGGATTATTACAGGAAATGAGCGCAAAGAACAGGCCTCCAGCTAATAACATACTTTTCCGCATATACTTTTTTCATATTCATGAAATAGTTATGCCAAAATATCATTTTAACGCCAGCACGGCGTAAGGTTCCCGCAGATTATAAGACATTGGTCGATGTAGAACAAGGTTGCTAACAGCGGCATTTCATCTGTCTGGCGTAGGGCCCCCTCTAAATCTCCCCCTTCAGGGGAGACTTTAGGTCGCTTGTGGATGCAATTTCATTTTACCTCAAAACAGATAGTCAACTACTGATTTCGGAGTCTGAAGTCTCCCCTGAAGGGGGAGATTTAGAGGGGGCCATAAGCCGGGCAATAGGTTTGTTAGATGGAATTACGCAGATCAAGGCGCAGATACGCAGATCATTCCGCTATGCAGAAAATCATCTGCGTATCTGCGTGCGTTACTTCAGCGTAAGCTGCGGGAACCCTACGCAAAGCAAATATGTAAAAGCTGAAAGCGCACAGTAGCCTGAAGGCAGATTTAGACAAGATTCAAATACTCAACGCAACCGCCATTATATCCAGCATCAGGCGTCCGCCGTCTTTAATAAAGGTTCCAGTTGCGCAAGTTCTTCGTCGGTAAATAGTTTAGATTGTATGTAAAATCTTACACCCAGCGGGATCTCGAGCGAAAAGCTACTCCCCCGCCCTGGCGTTACATCCAGTATCAGCTGCGTATGCTTCCAGTATTCAAATTGATCCGCATTCATATAAAACTTACACCCGGCAATTTCTCCCAAACACACATCACTTCCTCCTATTCTGAATTCTCCTTCGGCAAAACACATCGGCTGACTTCCGTCACAGCAACCACCACTTTGATGAAACATTAAATTGCCATGCATCCCCTTCAACCGGTCTATCAATTGAAGCGCTTTATCCGTTGCTAAAACACGTTTAATCATAATTTATTTTTAATCATTTGCCAAATTGGCAAAACGGAAAACAGTGGCTTTCGCCACCGTTGTTCCTGACTTGCCAAACTAGAAAAAATTTGTATCGTTGTCCGTTCACCGTTGTCCGTTCACCGGAAAAACGGTCAACGGACAACGGTGAACGGACAACGATACAACACTAAAGCCATTCGTTAAAAGAACCCCAACTTCTCTTTTCCATAGGAGATCAACATATTCTTGGTCTGCCGATAATGATTCAGCATCATCTTGTGGGTTTCGCGGCCGAAACCTGATTTTTTGTATCCACCGAAAGGCGCGTGAGCCGGGTATGCATGATAATTATTTACCCAAACGCGGCCCGCTTCAATCGCGCGGGGTACCTGGTATAGCTGATGTGCATCACGTGTCCATACACCTGCGCCAAGCCCATACAAAGTATCATTGGCAATCGCAATCGCTTCTTCGGTCGTTTTAAATGTGGTAACGGATACTACCGGTCCAAATATTTCTTCCTGGAAAATGCGCATTTTATTATTCCCTTTGAAGATCGTCGGCTGGATATAATAGCCATGCTCCAATCCTGAATTCTGATGGAACGCTTCACCACCGGTAAGCACCTGTGCTCCTTCCTGTTTACCGATATCCAGATAACTCAGGATCTTCCTGTACTGATCCTCTGATGCCTGCGCTCCCATCATCACTGTCGAATCAAGCGGATTACCCAGCTTGATCGCTTTTGTCCGCTGCACCACCCGCTCCATGAACTTCTCGTAGATATTTTCATGCACAAGCATACGACTTGGACAAGTACAAATTTCCCCGTTATTCAAAGCAAACATCACCGCACCTTCAACAGCTTTATCGAAGAATGCATCATCTTCGTCTGCGACACTTTCAAAAAATATGTTTGGACTTTTACCGCCAAGCTCCATCGTAACGGGAATCAGATTCTCTGATGCATACTGCATGATCAGACGGCCTGTAGTAGTTTCACCTGTGAAGGCAACTTTATTGATTCTTGGAGAAGACGCCAGTGGCTTTCCGGCTTCCACACCAAAACCGGTTACAATGTTCAACACTCCTGCAGGTAAAAGATCACCGATCAATTCCATCAGCACCATAATGCTTGTTGGTGTTTGTTCCGCAGGCTTCACTACCACGCAACAACCGGCAGCAAGTGCCGGAGCAATTTTCCATGTCGCCATTAACAAAGGAAAGTTCCAGGGTATGATCTGGCCAACCACACCGATCGGCTCATGCAGATTTATACTCACCGTGTTTTCATCGTGCTCACTCAATGTACCTTCTTCACTTCTGATCACACCTGCGAAATAACGGAAATGATCAATCACCAATGGCAGATCAGCGGCGCGGCTCTCACGGATCGCTTTACCATTATCGATCGTTTCAACAGTTGCAAGAAGCTCCAGGTTATCTTCCACCACCTGTGCGATTTTTAACAGGATATTACTGCGGGAAGCCGCACTGCTTTTCCCCCAGATCTTAAACGCCTTATGCGCTGCGTCAATCGCTTTTTCTATATCCCTGGCATTGCCGCGAGCGGCCTGTGTAAATGCCTTTCCATCAATCGGCGATATATTGTCAAAATACTCTCCCGACGAAGGGGCAACCCACTCACCGCCAATATAATGATCATATCTGTCTTTGAATTTCGGACGTGCTGCAACGGTAGACTTTGGAGCAGCTGCTGTAGAAGTACTCATATTCAAGCATTTTATCGTTAAAGAATACCGTAACTTCCTAATTAAAACAGGAATACCTGTATACTTTTGTACTTTTTGCTAGCACGATCGTACTCTGAATTTAGCCAGTACAAAAAAATGCCATACCTTGATCGCGTCTAAACGTACCGCCTATGCCACCCAAAAATTATCTGCATCCGGTAGACCTTACCCAGCCAAAATATCTTCAGACACTGGTTGAGAACAGGCGTGTATTCAATCTGGAGAATTGCGAACTGAATGTGTTTGAAAGCTACCAGGAAACATACCGAATACCGTTGACTTTTAATGAGTTTGTGATCACCAGCATGGTCCGTGGAAAGAAAGTAATGCACCTTTTTGATCAGCCATCTTTTGAGTATCTGCCGGGAGAAACAGTGATCGTTCCCGCCAATGAAACAATGGTGATCGACTTCCCCGAAGCACAACAGGATAATCCAACACAATGCATCGCTCTTGCCGTTGATGCCGCATACGTAAACAATACCCTGCAATATCTCAACACCTATTATAACAGTGACCCGAATGAAGCACGCGACTGGAAGCTTCAGTTCAATCAATATCATTTTGCCAACGATACAGAAGTCACCGACCTGATCAACAAACTGATCCGCGTCTGCAGCAGCGGAGAAAAAGGCAAGAACATCTACGCCGATCTCAACCTCAAAGAATTACTGATCAGGCTTGTTCAAAGCCAGCACCTTCAGCAGATCGCTGTCGAAAGCATCGACCATACCAATCAAAGCCGTCTTCATTTCGTACTTCATTATATTCATGAACATCTCACCGATAAGATCGCTGTTGATTCCTTGAGCCGTAAAGCCTATCTCAGCCGCAACATGTTCTTCAAATGGTTCAAAGAACAATTCGGCGTCACCCCACTCGACTATATCAACCGCGAACGCATCAAACTGGCCAAGCAACTTCTCGCCGACAAACGTAACAACGTAAGCGCCGTGAGTATGCAATGCGGATTTACTGACGTGAATTATTTTGTACGATTATTTAAAAAGTCTGAAGGGATCACTCCCGGTGCCTACCAAACCTTCACGAATGCGAATGAAACACAAATGGCCGCGAAGGAACGCGAATAGTCTCCAACAAGTTTGGATTAGTTTTATAATAGAAGTAGTAGAAGAAGGGTCATACACTAACGTATGACTCTTCTTCTATTTAAATATGTTTTCTAAACCTGTCTGACTCTATTCGCGTTCCTTCGCGGCCATTTGTGCATCATTCGTGTTCGCGGTCATTTGTGGGTCATTCGTGTTCGCGGTCATTTGTGGGTCATTCGTGTTCGCGGTCATTCGTGTTCGCGGCCATTTGTGCTTCACTCGTGAGTTTCTGACTTTCTTTTCTTTCCCCATACTCGCTGATCAATTCTGCCACGAGCGCCGTCCAACCGGTTTGATGGGAGGCACCAAGACCACGTCCGTTGTCACCATGGAAATATTCGTAGAATGCAACGAGATGCTCATTACCGGGTTGTTGATAGAACCAGCTGTAATCACCATGCAATCTGCGTCCTCCATCTTTGCTTTTTTCAAACAGGCTGATGACGCGTCTGGTGAGATGTTCGGCAACCTGTTCAAGATTCATTTGAACACCTGAGCCTGTAGGATATTCAACGGTGAGCGAATCACCATAGAACTCGCCATATTTTTTTATGGACTGGATGATCAGGAAGTTGATCGGCATCCACACAGGACCACGCCAGTTAGAGTTGCCGCCAAACATATCGGATGTCGCATCTCCCGGATCATAACGGATACTATAGATGTTTCCATCAACAGTTACCGAGTATGGATGCTGGTCGTGATATTTCGAAAGCGCGCGGATTCCACCGGGAGAAAGGAAGCCCTCTTCGTCAAGCAGACGTTTCAGCAGATCTACCAGTTTGTCTTTCGGGATGAGAGACATCAGTATTTCTCCATCATCACTACGTTCTTCGTTTGGCCAGAACTTCGCATGCTTCTTGCGATAATTCTCAAACCAGGTGATACGCTTTTTAAAATCTGTCAGATGATCCAGTGCTTTTTTGTTGATGGTTGATACTGCATACAATGCGGTAATACCAACAACCGATTGAATTCTCAACGGCACAGGATCTGCCCCGCTGACGCACAAGACATCATAATAAAACCGGTCTTCTTCATTCCACAGACCATGTTCATTGAGCGATTCAGCGATCAATACGAAATGCTCAAAGAATTTTGTAGCCGTATCTTCAAATGAAATATCATTCATGGCGATCTCGATCGCCATCTCCATCATATCCAACGCATAGGTGCCCATCCAACTGGTGCCATCCGCTTGTTCAAGCTGCACTTCACCGGGAAAATGATAACTCCGGTTGAATACTCCGATATTATCCAGACCAAGGAAGCCTCCTTCAAAGATGTTGTTTCCATTCACGTCTTTCCGGTTGATCCACCACGTGAAATTGATCAGCAACTTCTGGAATACTTTCTTAAGGAATTTTATATCTCCGTTACCGGTTTGTTTCTTTTCGATATTGTACACCTGCATGGCGGCCCAGGCTTGTACGGGCGGATTCACATCACTGAAATTCCATTCGTATGCAGGTAGTTGTCCATCTGGTTTCATATACCATTCCCGCATCACGAGCAATAACTGGTGCTTCGCGAATACCGGATCGACCACAGCCATGGAAATACACTGGAAGGCAAGATCCCAGGCGGCATACCAGGGATATTCCCATTTATCGGGCATCATGATAATGTCCTGATTTTTCAAATGCTTCCAGTCATTATTTCTACCTGTCATTTTCGAACTACTGACAGGAGAAATACCATCGCTGGTAGACAGCCATTCTTCCACATCAAAGTGATAGTATTGCTTGCTCCAGAGAACCCCAGCAAGCGCCTGACGCTGGATCTGCGCCATATCCTCGCTCATGCCTTTTGGAAGTATTGCAGCATAGAATTCATCTGCCTCTTTTTTCCGCACTTTGAATACATCTTTGAAACCTGAGGCAAATGGCTTTTCAATCAATTTAGTATTAAGTCTGCAATAAACTGTTTTGGTAGCGCCTGCTGCAACCTTCAGTTTGTATACAGGAGAAAATTTTGTTCCTTCTTTCTTTGCAGTAAGCTCATCAACGTTCTCCCCTTTGATGATCGCATGATTGAATGCATCTTTTGTAAAGATAGAAGTATTCGGCGTGTTTGTTACAACCTGTGTATTCGTTTCGTTCTCTGTAAAAAATGTTTTATCGGCCGACTGATAATAGAAGTAATATTCTCCAAGCCTTTCGTGATCTATTTTAACCGTTGTTTTATTATGCTGTCTGATAGATGGCTTTTCCTTGAATGTGCCATCTCTCCATCGATTGTAGCACCACAGGGTTGGCAGCAATGTCATCTCCGCTGGTTTTGAATAGCGGTTGGTCACATCGATCTTTATAAAAATATCCTGTGCGCTTTGTTTTGCATAGGTAACCAGCACATCAAAGTATTGGTTATCGTTGAAAACGCCTGTATCGAGGATCTCATATTCCGGATCAAGTTTTCCGCGATTTCTGTTCTCCACACGGAGTTGTTCATAAGGGAATTCCTGCTGAGGGTATTTGTAGAGGTATTCCATGTAATAGTGTGTAGGAAGATTATCAAGATGATAATACAACTCTTTCACATCTTCACCATGATTTCCCTGGGGGTTACTTAAACCAAATAACCGTTCTTTCAGGATATTATCTTTTCCATTCCATAAGGAGATACCAAAACAGAGGTTGCCGAAGAAATCTGAAATACCTGCCAGGCCATCTTCGCCCCAGGAGAATACACGACAATTTGCATGATCAAAAGGGAAATAATGCCATGCATCGCCATTCTGACTGTAATCTTCTCTAACTGTGCCCCATTGCCGTTCACTCAGGTAAGGCCCCCATTGGGCCAGTGGAACTGATTTACCCGCATTCACCGCGAGCCGTTGGTGTTCTGCTGTCATTGCCAAAATTTATCGAACGCGAATTAAAATCTATTCAGACGCAAATTTAAAAAAAGAATGAACGCGAATGGGCACGAATGTCCGCGAATTAACACGAATGTTCACGAATTAACGTGATCCTAATGAAGATTAGTGCCTCTTCCGTTGATTCAGTTAACGTGATCCTAATATAGATTAGTATACGTTTTAGTGATTCATTGGAATAATCCCGTCGTCATTCATATTTCTTCTGAAGACTGAACAATATCTTCTTTTCTTCGTCAGTGATCACTGATGAAGAATCTGATGGTACAAAATGTAATTTGAAGGATGCAATCGCCGATTCCGGCTTCTGTATCGTATATCCGATGATGCGTAGAGCCTGTATCGGGTTAAACCCGACAGGCACCTGTACGCCGGTTGTATCGTACCAATAACCATAGCCCTGTTCGGCAAGCCGTTGCCAGGGGAATGTCCTGTTCGGATCGACTTTTCTTCCAGGTGCAATATCCGCATGGCCAATAAAATTTGCCACAGGAATATTATAAGCTCTCTTCAAACGGCCAAGCAAAGTAAGCAGGCTTGTCATTTGCTGGTTGGTGAAACTATCAATGCCATTATTGTCGATCTCAATCCCCACACTGCTGCTGTTGAGATCTGTATTATTTCCCCATTTACCTACGCCTGCGTGATGCGCCCTCAGCAGATCATTCAGCATATGATGCACTGTTCCATCTTTACAGATCACATAATGTGCACTCACCTGCGTTCGGGGGAGCGTAAACGTGTTCAATGTTTGTTCGCAACTGTTCTGCGCCGTATGATGGATCACTACAAAATTGGGTCTTCTCATAGAGAAATTTGTAGTACCAACCCAATCATGCGCATAGTCCAATCCCGCGGAATCACGCACGGGATATTCGCTGAGGATTTTTGCATATTCCTTTGCCTGCTTTTTATACATTTTATTCGTTTTCACAGAGGGAGAACAGGCTAGTAACATTAAAACTGCTGAGCAGGCTGTGAGGACGCAATATTTCATATCATTTGCTAAATGACCTTAAAGATAAACAAGCCAGCCGGTTTACCGGGATTCTTTCCCTGAATTACACATGAAACGCAGAATTCCTTCTTATGGACGAAAAATGCGATGGTATCGTTTTTGGGCTTATTCCGGAAACATATTGTTCACCTAATTGATTTTTATGAAAAGCTTAAAAGGAAAGAAAATTGCCATACTGACCGAAACAGGTTTTGAAGAAGTAGAGCTTACAAGCCCAAAACAGGAGCTGGAAGCCGCGGGTGCAGAGGTACATATCGTGTCTCCTCAAAAAGAAAGTGTAAAGGCCTGGGATCATGATCATTGGTCGATCGAATTGCCTGTAGATGTTCAGATAGAAAACGCTAAAATGGAAGATTATGATGCGCTGGTGATCCCCGGTGGCGTTATCAATCCCGATAAAATGCGCGTTAATCCCAAATGTGTAGAATTTGCGCAACAATTCCTGGAAGCAGGAAAACCCGTCGCGGCGATCTGTCACGGCCCGCAATTGCTGATCGAAACGGGAATGATCAGCGGACGGAATATGACGTCTTATCCGTCTATAAAAACTGACCTGGAAAACGCAGGTGTGATCTGGACGGATAAAGAAGTGGTAACTGACAACGGACTTGTTACAAGCCGTAGCCCGGAAGATCTTCCGGCATTCAATAAAAAAATGATTGAAGAGATCAAGGAAGGAACGCATGATCCTTCTGTGTTCACACCCACACCAATGCATTAGGGAATGATGAATCAGTGAGAAAAATGCCAGGTTGATATGACCTGGCATTTCCGTGTGTGGGCTTCAGGTGTCTGCCGCAGCGGATTCCAAGTTTTGAGATCTCTCATATCACTCACTCTCCTCCCGCTCTGTAAGAGGATAGATTATACAGATAGTTTAAACGTTGCAGATCAAGTTGGCCTTTACATATTCGTAAGAGACTTTGAAATGAAAAACTGGATCTATGTTACACGTCTGCGGTTACTGGAAAGAATCCATTCGTCTTTGTGACATTTACCACAACTATGTGAAGAGGATACGTCTATCTCTTCGGTATTGCCGCAGAAAGTACAGGAGTAATGTCCCTTTTCTTTTAGCTGTTTTGTTTTATGATCGAGTGAATCAGGCATAACCGGCAGACCATACTTAATATCCTCGTCTTCGTAATAGAAAACGCTGATATCTCCATTAGTTTCAATGATCGCCTGTTCCACCTGCCCAAGATGAGAAACTCCTTTCAATCTGAGTTCCGCAAAGAATTCATCCTGTCCGAGATTTTCTTTTGAAAAATTACTGATCGCAAAGCGTCCTTCCCGGATCAGACAGATAGGTTTTCCTTCTACGATTCTTGCAACTTTCTTGCTTCGTCCCACCCAGTGCGTGACGAAAATGTACAGGCCGATAACGATGGAAAACACGATCAATGCGGGAATCAGCCCAACGTCTTTATAGAACATTGGATCGCCGGCTGCGGAACCAAGCCCGATGATCACCACCAGTTCAAAAACAGAAAGCTGACGCACTCCGCGCTTACCGAGTATGCTCAGGCTGAACAGGATCACGGCAAACATGATCAATGAACGGACGATCACTTCAGGTAAAAAAGTCCACTCCTCGCTTCCAAGGAGGATCTCCTTCCAACTGAACTTACCCGCATCTAGAAAAAACATAGCTTACATATTTCGGCGGTATTGCCCTCCTACCTCATACAACGCATGAGTGATCTGGCCAAGGGAACAATACTTCACCGTTTCCATAAGTTCTGCAAATAGATTGCCATTATTTACGGCAACCTGCTTCAATTGCTCCAATGCAGCTGCTGACCGTCCCGCATGACGCTGCTGGAAAGCTTCGAGGTTGCCAATCTGCTGATCCTTTTCTTCGGTTGTACTGCGTATCACTTCAGAAGGGATTATGGTTGGAGAACCTTTTTTATTCAGGAACGTATTGACGCCGATCAGGGGCAGCTCCCCTGTGTGTTTCTGATGTTCGTAGAACAGGCTTTCCTCCTGGATCTTATTCCGCTGATACATTCTTTCCATTGCACCCAGTACGCCGCCTCTTTCTGTGAGCCGGTCAAACTCCTGTAGCACTGCTTCTTCTACCAGGCTGGTCAATTCTTCCATCACAAAAGAACCCTGCGTAAAGTTCTCCGTTTTCGCTGTACCCAATTCCCGGTTGATGATCAGCTGGATCGCCATCGCCCTTCTTACACTTTCTTCCGTTGGCGTGGTGATCGCCTCATCGTATGCATTGGTATGAAGAGAATTGCAATTGTCATAGATCGCATACAAAGCCTGCAGCGTGGTGCGGATATCATTAAAGTCGATCTCCTGTGCATGCAAACTTCTTCCCGATGTCTGAATATGATATTTCAGCATCTGGCTTCTTTTATTCGCCTTGTATTTATACTTCATGGCTTTTGCCCAGATCCTTCTTGCCACACGGCCTATCACACTGTATTCAGGATCCATTCCATTGCTGAAGAAGAAAGAAAGATTTGCTGCGAAATCATCGATCGCCATTCCGCGGCTGAGGTAATATTCAACATACGTAAATCCATTCGCCAGCGTGAATGCCAGCTGTGTGATCGGATTGGCTCCTGCTTCCGCGATGTGATAACCGGAAATACTTACACTATAAAAATTCTTTACTTTTTGTTCGATAAAATATTCCTGCACATCACCCATCAGTTTCAATGCAAACTCTGTGGAGAAGATACAGGTATTCTGCGCCTGATCTTCTTTCAGGATATCCGCCTGCACCGTTCCCCTCACCTGTTGCAATGCCGCTTCTTTACATTGCTGGTAAACATCCGCAGGCAACACTTCGTCACCTGACAGTCCGAGTAACGCAAGACCCAGTCCATTGTTTCCTTCCGGTAATGCATCTTTTGAAGAGGGATTACTGTAAACCGGCATTTTCTTCCCCGGATATTTATCCGCAAATGCCTTCCTGATGATGTCAGTTTTACCTTCCTTTTGGATCCATTTCTCACACTGCTGATCGATCGCCGCATTCATAAAAAATGCGAGAAGTACGGGTGCGGGGCCATTGATGGTCATACTGACCGATGTGCGCGGATCACAAAGATCAAACCCGCTGTATAGTTTCTTCGCATCATCAACCGTTGCAATGCTCACGCCTGCATTACCGATCTTACCGTAGATATCGGGTCTTACCGCAGGATCTTCTCCATACAGTGTCACGCTGTCAAACGCGGTCGACAAACGTTTTGCCGGCTGATCAACACTTACATAATGAAAACGCTTATTGGTTCGCTCCGGACCGCCCTCACCAGCGAACATACGCGTGGGATCTTCGCCTTCTCGTTTCAGGGGGAATACGCCCGCTGTAAAGGGAAAATGACCAGGCACATTCTCCTGTGCTTCCCATTGAAGGATATCACCCCAGTCTTTATATTTTGGCAATACCACTTTAGGTATCCGCGTTCCGGAAAGACTTTTGCTAAACATTTCCTGCCGGATCACTTTACCTCTTACCGAATACTCGTAGTAATCTTTTTCATATTTCTGCACTTTTTCGTTCCAGTGTTGTAAAAGCTTTCGGCTTACGGGGGTAAGCTGATCTGTGTAAAACGCGATCTGCTTGTGAATGATATCAAGCAATTCTTCTGACGCTTTTTCTTTCAGAGTTTCAAGCGATCCATTCAGCTGATAGAGTTTACTTGCCAATGCCGCCTGATCTTTCACCAGCTGATCATAGCCGCGGTTATTCTCACTGATCTCACTGAGATATCTCACCCGCTTTGGCGGAATGATCGCCTGGGAAACTTTTGCTGTAGCGGAAAAGCTGTATGAGCCGAAATCAGTACTTGTCTTTTCTTTAACCTTCCTGATCAGCAGTTCAAAAAGATGGTTCACGCCGTCATCATTGAACTTGCTGGCCATTGTACCAATCACCGGCAATTCTTCATCTTTTGCAGACCACAGACCATGATTTCGTTTGTATTGTTTTTTTACATCCGCCATCGCATCCAATGCACCGGCCTTATCGAATTTGTTGATGCAAATGATATCTGCATAGTCAAGCATGTTGATCTTTTCCAGCTGAGATGCCGCTCCATACTCAGGCGTCATCACATACATACTGATATCGCAATAGTCAAGAATGGACGCATCGCTTTGTCCAACACCCGCAGATTCCAGGATGATGAAATCGAACCCGGCTTCTTTACAGATATCGATCGCTTCCTGTACATACTGGCTTAGCGCCGTGTTATCATCCCGCGTGGCAAGGCTACGCATATACGCACGAGGGTGCGAGATCGCATTCATCCGGATCCGGTCTCCCAGCAAAGCACCGCCTGTTTTTTTCTTGGATGGGTCCACAGAAATAACAGCGATCGTTTTCTCCGTAAAATTCTGGAGAAACCTTCTCACCAGTTCATCGGTTACGCTGCTTTTACCAGCGCCTCCCGTGCCGGTGATCCCGAGCACCGGAGTAATGGCAGATAATTGCACGGCATCTTTTGCCTGCCCATTCTCCACATTGGTGATCTGCCGCGCGATCTTGCGGATATCCTTGACCTCGCCCAGTTGCATCGCCGTGGTATAATCGCCTTTGCCGTTCAACTGTATATCGCATTTGCTGATCACATCTTCGATCATTCCCTCCAGCCCCATATGCCGGCCATCATCCGGGGAATAGATCCGTGTGATCCCATATTTATGCAATTCTTCTATTTCATCAGGAAGGATGGTTCCTCCCCCTCCTCCAAATATTTTAATATGTCCGCACCCGTTTTCCTCCAGCAGATCTTTCATGTACTTGAAAAACTCTACGTGCCCTCCCTGGTAGCTGGTGATCGCGATACCCTGTACATCCTCCTCAATCGCCGTTTCTACGATCTCCTTTACCGATCTGTTATGTCCTAAATGAATGATCTCTGCTCCTTTACTCTGCATAATGCGGCGCATGATATTGATTGCTGCATCATGTCCGTCAAAAAGCGAAGCTGCCGTAACAATCCTAACCTTATTCTTTGGTGTATAACTCATAAAACCTGGATCAATTTCAGGAGACAAATGTAACCTAAAAACTAATGTCCGTTAGTACTAAGAGTGAAAAGGAGGCAAAACCCTGCTACGCCACGCTCCGGCGGGCGGTGAAGGGAAAATGAGTTTTTGAGAAACCTTTTCCAAACCGGACCGCCCGGTAATTTGTGGAGTAAAAAGATCAGAAAAAACACAATTCCCTGGCAATCCGCCCGTTCTATCAAAAAACCTCTTTTCTTTGTACTCCTCCTCCGTCCGCCAAAGCTTTAGCGCAGGTGGATCAAACTCTTAGCTTAGATTTGTTGATATGCAGGCACTACTCGATTCAATCAAAGAACTTTATACGAACTGGCAGGGTATAGCGCCCGAGTCGGTTGATGTACTTCCGCAATCCGGTTCAGAGCGCCGGTATTTCAGGCTTTATGGTAAGGACCGGTCGGTGATCGGGACTTACGGGGCTAATATTCCGGAGAATGAGACATTTGTCTATTTTTCGAAGCAGTTCAAACCAAAGGGCCTGGCGGTGCCGGAGATTTTGGCGATCAGTGAAGATGGAATGTTCTACCTGCAGGAAGATTTTGGTGATGTTTCGTTGCTGAACAGGCTGGAGGCGGAAGGGTTTGTGCAACCGGTCTATGACCTGTTCAAACGCAGTTTGGACGAACTGGCGAATTTGCAGGTGAAAGGTGATGAAGGATTGGATTATGACCGTACGCTAACGAATAAAGAATTCGGCAAACAGGCCATCATGGCTGATCTGCTGTATTTCAAGTACTATTTCCTCGATGCTTTGCGGAAGCCTTATGACAAGCAAAAGCTGATCAACGATTTTGAGGCGTTGAGCAATTATCTCACCCATACAGAATACAAATACTTTATGTTCCGCGATTTTCAAAGCAGGAACATTATGGTTAAGGAGGATGGTTCTGTTCATTTTATCGACTACCAGGGAGGTATGAAAGGCGCTCCGCAATATGATGTGGCATCGATGCTGTGGCAGGCTCGCGCAAATCTTACGGCAGAGTGGAAGGACAAGCTGCTGGAAGATTATATGGATACCTTTGAAACATTGATCCCGTCTGCCCCGCTTGACCGGATCGTGTTCCGTAGCCAATATAATGGTTATGTGCTGATCAGGTTGTTGCAGGTATTGGGTGCGTATGGCTTCCGTGGTTTGTTTGAAAGAAAGGCGCAGTTCCTTACTGCCATTCCGCTTGGTTTAAAAAACCTGAAAGAGTTTTTTGAAAACCAAAGCCTGGGTATTTCTGTTCCCGAATTCAAAAAAGTACTGGATCTCTGCGTGTCTGACGAGATCATTCAAATGTTCACGCCAATACAGGCTACAGAAGAAACACCGCTTGTAGTAAAGATAAAAAGCTTCTCTTACCGCAACGGTATTCCGGCTGATGAAAGCGGTAATGGCGGAGGATATGTGTTTGACTGCAGAGGCATTCTGAATCCCGGGCGTTTTGAAAGCATGAAATATCAAACAGGCAGAGATAAAGAAGTAAAGGATTTTCTTGAGCAGCAAACAAAAATGCAGGAGTTCCTTAACAGTAGCTTTGACATTGTGGACATCTCTGTTGAAGATTATATCAAACGCGGCTTCGAAAGTCTTTCCGTAAGCTTTGGTTGTACCGGTGGTCAGCATCGCAGCGTATACGCCGCGGACGCGCTTGCGCGACATCTCCGCAATAAATTCAAGGTAAACATCGAACTCCAGCACGTAGTACAAGATGCCAGGAATTGGGTGAATCAAAAACCTGTTTAATTCGCGAAATTCGCGTCAAAAAATTAGCGTAGTATGAAGGCGATGATCTTTTGTGCAGGTTTAGGAACGCGCTTTAAACCGTGGACAGATACACATCCTAAAGCGCTTGCTGTTATTAATGGCAAGTCGCTGCTGCAACGAAATATTGAATACTTACAACAGTACAACATCACTGATGTGATTGTGAACGTGCATCATTTCCCGGAGCAGATCATCGATACACTGAATAATAATAATGGTTTCGGAAGCAATGTTGTTATCAGTGATGAATCTGATCTTGTACTGGAAACCGGTGGCGGGTTGCTGAAAGCAAAACCACTTTTTACTCCGGGTGAAGATTTTCTTACGATCAACGTAGATATTCTTACGTCACTTGATCTTAACGCGTTTCTTGCATTTCATCAAAAGCAAAAAGCAATGGTATCGCTTGCTACCAGCGGCCGTAAAAGCAGCCGTTGCTTTGTGTTTGATGAAAACAATCGCCTGACAGGTTGGAGAAACTTACAGACGGGAGAAGAAAAGATCCGTGTTCAATCAAACGAACAACACAACCGTTCATTCAGCGGTATCAGCTTATTCAATTATTCTTTTTTTGACAAACTTCAGCTCGAAGGAAAGTTCTCTTTGGTAGACGCATACCTTTCTTTAGCAGCTGAAAACCCTATCTACGGGTTTGATCACACCGGTGATAAATGGGTAGATGTGGGGAGGCTGGAGAGTGTGGGGACTGCGGAGGAGATGTTTG
>VFQP010000496.1_pt1 | contig 74605 bp, 77 predicted proteins | sample 3512351 | NCBI WGS metagenome assembly VFQP01 (sample SAMN10412372, study PRJNA504923) | tailings metagenome | isolation source: Relicate 1 Philex TSF1 revegetated site | place: Philippines: Tuba, Benguet | collected 2017-08-29
TGCCCGATTTCGCGCAGGCGGTGCAGATCATCAACGACCACGAGTTCGGCAACGGGGTGAGCTGCTTCACCCGCGACGGCAACGTGGCGCGCGAGTTCGCGCGGCGCATCCAGGTCGGCATGGTCGGCATCAACGTGCCGATTCCCGTGCCCATGGCCTGGCACGGGTTCGGCGGCTGGAAGAAGAGCCTTTTCGGCGACATGCACGCCTACGGCGAGGAGGGCGTGCGTTTCTACACGAAGCAGAAGAGCATCATGCAGCGCTGGCCCGAGTCCATCGGCAAGGGCGCCGAGTTCGTCATGCCCACCGCCAAGTGAGCCAGACAGGGACGTAAGTTGGACGAAGGCAACAGCCCGTACGATCCCGCCGGAGGCGACTGGAAGACGCTGGTCACCTTCTTCAGCCCGACCGAGGCGTTCCTCTTGCGGGGCTGTCTGCAGGCCGGCGGGGTTCCGGCCGCGGTGGCCGATGCCCATCTGGTGCAGACTCACACCCTGCTGGCGGGTGCGATTCCGGTGCGCGTGCTGGTGCCGGAGCACCGGTTCGCCGAAGCCGAGGCCGTGGTGGCCGCCTTCCAGCGCGGTGATTTCAGCCTTCCCGACGACGAGGCGCCGCCGCCCGACTGAGCCCTGACAACGAGAAGAAACAAAGAGACAAGACATGAGCGAGTACACGACCTTCGACTACATCGTGATCGGTGCGGGCACCGCCGGTTGCCTGATGGTCAACCGGCTTTCCGCCGACAAGCGCAAGCGCGTGTTGCTCATCGAGGCGGGCCGCAAGGACGACTACCACTGGATCCACATCCCGGTCGGTTATCTGTACTGCATCGGCAACCCGCGCACCGACTGGCTCTACAACACCGAGCCCGAAGCCGGGCTCAATGGCCGTTCGCTGCGCTACCCGCGCGGCAAGACGCTGGGCGGCAGCTCGAGCATCAACGGCATGATCTACATGCGCGGCCAGGCGCGCGACTACGACCACTGGGCCGAGCTCACGGGAGACGACGCCTGGCGCTGGGAAAACACGCTGCCCGACTTCAAGAAGCACGAGAACCACTACCTCGGCGACGAGCAGAACGCCGCGCTGCGCGACCCGAACTTCCGCGCGTACCACGGGCACGGCGGCGAATGGCGCGTGGAAAAACAGCGGCTGCGCTGGGACATCCTCGATGCCTTCGCGGACGCCGCACAACAGGCCGGCATTCCCCACACGACCGACTTCAACCGGGGCGACAACGAGGGCGTGGGTTATTTCCAGGTGAACCAGAAGGAAGGCTTCCGCTGGAACACCGCGCGCGCCTTCCTGCGCCCCACCTGCTACGGCCGGCCCAACTTCGAGCTCTGGAACAGCGCGCAGGTGACGCGCCTGGTGACGCAGCGCGGGGCCGATGGCGAGCTGCGCTGCACCGGCGTGGAAGTGTGGGACGGTGTGCAGCATGTGACGGCCGAAGCCACCGCCGAGGTGGTGCTTTGCGCAGGCGCCATCGGTTCACCGCAGATCCTGCAGCTCTCGGGCATCGGCCCTGCAGCGCTGCTGCAGCAGCACGGCATCGAGGTCGTGGCCGACCTGCCAGGGGTGGGCGCCAACCTGCAGGACCACCTGCAGATCCGCGCCGTCTACAAGATCAACGGCGCGCCCACGCTCAACGTGCTGGCATCGTCGGCGCTCGGCAAGGCGCGCATCGGGCTCGAATACCTGCTCAAGCGCAGCGGGCCGATGAGCATGGCGCCTTCGCAGCTCGGCGCCTTCACGCGCAGCGACCCCAGCCAGCCGCACGCCAACCTCGAGTACCACGTGCAGCCGCTTTCGCTCGACGCCTTCGGCGAACCGCTGCACACCTTTCCCGCCTTCACCGCGAGCGTGTGCAACCTCAACCCCACGAGCCGGGGCACGGTGCACATCCGCAGCGCCGACTACAAGGACGCCCCCGCGATCGCGCCGAACTACCTCAGCACCGCGGAAGACCGCCAGGTCGCGGCCGACAGCCTGCGCGTGACACGCAACATCGTCGCCCAGCCGGCGCTCGCGAAATACCGGCCGGAAGAATTCAGGCCCGGCCCGCAGTACCAGAGCGACGAGGAGCTGGCGCGCCTGGCGGGTGACATCGCCAGCACGATCTTCCACCCCGTGGGCACCACCAAGATGGGCCGCGCCGACGACCCGATGGCCGTGGTCGACAGCCAGCTGCGCGTGCGCGGCGTGGCCGGCCTGCGCGTGGTGGACGCGGGCGTGATGCCCACCATCACCAGCGGCAACACGAACAGCCCGACGCTGATGATTGCGGAGAAGGCGGCGGGCTGGATGACGAAAAGGTGACCCCCCTGCGCCGCTGACGCGGCTTCCCCCCTGAGAGGGGGGACGATACCTGGGGCCGGCGAAGCCGGACCCTCGGTATCCCTGGATTCAGGTCATCTCAGTCCGCCGACGTACTGGCTGCCACCCGGCGCTTTTCTGAGCGCGTCGGTGGCGACGTCCAGCAGGCTCTTGCGGGCTGGCGTGTCCATGGTGGGGATGGCGGCTTCCAGCTTGTCGGCCCAGGGCAGCAGTTCCGCGTGGCCGTCGCTCGCGGCTTTTTCGCGCGAGTGGCGCACGATCTCTCGCGCGTAGTCGGCGTTGGTGGCCATCCACTCGGTGTCCGTCACGCGCCCGGTCTTGCGGCGCAGCAGCACGTGCAGGTGGGCGGCGATGGCGAACACGTCGGTGGTGGTGCTCATGGGTGTGCCTTTTCAGTGGCCCAGCTGTTCCTGGTGCAGGGAGGCGTCGAGTCCGGCGTTCTCTTCGCTTTCGCGCACCCGCAGCGTTGCAAAGCGCGAGGTGATCCACAGCACCACCGCGGTCATCACCAGGCTGTAGCCCAGCACCGCCACGCAGGCGATGAGCTGCGCGAGCACGCTGCCCTGCGCACCGGAGATGGCGGGGTCGACCAGCACGCCGGTGAGCAGCGCGCCCACCAGGCCGCCCACGCCATGCACGCCGAACACGTCCAGCGAGTCGTCGGCGCCCAGCTTGCGCTTGAGTGCGGTGGCGCCCCAGTAGCAGGCCACGCCAGCGGTCAGCCCGATGATCAGTGCGCCGCGTGGCGTCACAAAACCGGCCGCCGGCGTGATGGCCACCAGCCCCGCAACCACGCCCGAACACAGGCCCAGGAGCGTGGCGCGCCGCCGTGCCACCCACTCTGCCGTCATCCAGGCGATGGCGCCCGAGGCGGCGGCCACGTGGGTCACCAGCAGCGCCAGGCCCGCGCGGCCATCGGCGGCGAGGGCCGAGCCCGCGTTGAAGCCGAACCAGCCGACCCACAGCAGGCCGGTGCCGGCCATGGTCAGGCCGAGGTTGAAGGGCACGAAAGCCTCTTGGCCGTAGCCCCGGCGGGGGCCGAGCGCGTAGGCGCAGACCAGGGCAGCGGCACCGGCGTTGATGTGCACCACCGCGCCCCCGGCGAAGTCCAGCGTGCCCAGTTGCGCGAGCCAGCCGCCCGGTTCCCACACCCAGTGTGCGATCGGCGCATAGACCAGCAGCAGCCACAGGCCGGCGAACAGCAGCAGCGCCCCGAATTGCATGCGCTCCACCAGCGCACCCACCACCAGCGCGCAGGTGATGATGGCGAAGGTGAGCTGGAACATGGCGAACACCGACTCGGGCACGTGCGGCGCGATGTGGCTCACGGCCACCTGCGCCGTGCTGCCCAGCACCTCCATGCCGGAAAAGCCCATGCGGCCCACGCCCCCGATCACCGCGCCCAGCGCACCGCCCGGTGTGAACGCAAGCGAATAGGCCAGCGCGAACCACAGCACGCTGACCACGGCGGCAATGCCCACCACGCTCGCCATGGTGTTGATCACGTTGAGCCGCCGCACCATGCCGCCGTAGAAGAGGGCGATGCCCGGCAGCGTCATGAGCAGCACCAGCGCGGTGCTGACCATCAGCCAGGCGGTGTCCGCGCCCTGGATGGCGCTGGCCTCCACCAGCCCGGGTGCCTTGAGTGTGACATTTGTCACGCTTTCGGCGGCTGCGGCCTGGGCGGCCGAGAGGCCTGGCCAGAGAAGGGAAGGCAGGAACAAGCCCCGCCGAACGAAAAAGCGGTAGTGGTGCATGAAGTGTTCTCTTCCAACGACGAGCGGTTATGTGCATTTCCTGTGCCAGGGCATCCCAAAAGCAAGGGAAACCCCGAATGCACAGCCCTGGTGCGGACCGCTACAGTGCATGCACTCGCCAACAGCGCCCAGCGCTGGTGACCGCGGGGGACCGAGGAGACAACCCAGTCCAATTCGAACAACGGTTTCAGCGTCCTCCAGAGATGCCAGATTCCTCAAGCCGACCCCACAAGGGCCGGCTTTTTTTTGCCTGTGCCCCGGGAAAACGGCCCCCGGCGGCGGGCGACAATCCCGGGCATGGAACTCCTTCTGGTCTCGCTGGCGTCGCTTTTCGCCGGCTTTGTCGATTCGATCGTGGGCGGCGGCGGCCTCATCCTGGTGCCGGCGCTGTTCGCGATGTTTCCCAACACGCACCCGGCCACGCTGTTCGGCGTGAACAAGGGTGCCTCGGTCTGGGGCACGGCGGCGGCCACGCTGCAGTACGCTCGCCGGGTCGAGATGCCCTGGCATGCGTTGCTGCCGGCGGCGGCGGTGGGTTTTGCCGGTTCCATGGCCGGCGCCTGGACGGTGACGGTGATCTCGCCCGACTTCCTGCGCCGCGCGCTGCCGCTGGTGCTGGTGCTCGTGCTGGGCTACACGCTGGCGCGCAAGGAACTCGGTCGGCACCACACGCCGCGCTTCAACGGCCGGCGCGAGGCGCTGGCGGCCAGCGTGCTGGGTGGCGTCATCGGTTTCTACGACGGCTTCTTCGGTCCCGGCACCGGCAGCTTCTTCGTCTTCCTTTTCGTGCGCTGGCTGGGCTACGACTTCCTGCACGCCAGCGCCAGCGCCAAGCTGCTCAACACCGCCACCAACCTGGCCGCGCTGCTGCTCTTCGCATGGAAGGGCCACATCTGGTGGCATTTCGTGCTCGCCATGGCCATTGCCAACGTGGTCGGCAGCGTGCTGGGCACACGGCTTGCCCTCAAGCACGGCAGCGGCTTCGTGCGCATCGTGTTCATCTTCGTCGTGAGCGCGCTGATCCTCAAGACCACGTACGACGCCTGGATCCGCACCTGACCCGAAGGAGACCGCCATGCCGCCCCGTTCCGCCCGTGCCCTGTTCATCGGCCTGCTGGCCTGGCTGGCCCTCGTGCTGCTGGCGGGCGGGCTGGGCGCGGTGGCCTCCGTCGACGCCGTGTCGTTCTATGCGCAACTGAACAAGCCCGCCTGGGCGCCGCCCGCAGGGGTGTTCGGCCCGGTGTGGTCGGCGCTCTATGTGCTGATGGCGGTGGCCGCCTGGCTGGTGTGGCGCGAGCCGGACCGGCCGCCACGCGGTGCCGCGCTCGCGGTGTTCGTGGTGCAGCTGGCCGTCAACGCGCTGTGGTCGTGGCTGTTCTTTGCCTGGCATCTTGGCGCCTGGGCGTTTGCCGACGTGCTGTTGCTGTTGCTGCTGATCGTGGCCACGATCGGGCTGTTTCGCCGCGTGCGCCCGCTGGCGGCCTGGTTGCTGCTGCCCTACCTGCTCTGGGTGGCGTTCGCCAGCGCCCTCACCTGGGCGGTGTGGCAGGCCAACCCCGGCGTGCTGTAGCCCGGTTTACTGGGCGCCTGCAGCGCCTGCCTGGCCTTCGGGCGGCCAGGGCAGTTCGCTCGCCTTGAGCGGCGTGCCGATCGGTGCGCCGGCCTGGCCCACGCGCACCGCAGCCAGATCCTGCGGATTGGGGTACTGGTCCATCAGCAGGTAGTCGAACACGCGGCGTGCGATGGGGGCGGCGTGCGCGGCACCGAAACCCGCGTTCTCCACGATCACCGCCAGCGCCACGCGCGGCGCGTCCACCGGCGCAAAGGCCACGTACAGCGAGTGGTCGCGCTGGTGCTCTTCCAGCCGCCGCGCGTCGTAGCGTTCCTTCTGGCCGATGGTCACGGCCTGCGCGGTGCCGGTCTTGCCGCCGCTGGCATAACCCGCGCCGGCGAACACGCGGGTGGAGGTGCCTTCCGTGGTCACCGACTGCATGGCGTTGAGCACGATGCGCACGTGCTCCGGCTTGAAGCCGAGGTTTTCGGGTGGCGGGCCGGGCAGCGGCACGCGCTCGCGCGTGATCACGTTCTCGGTCGCCATCGTCAGGTGTGGCTTGTACTTGACGCCCCCGTTGGCCAGCGTGGCCATGGCGTGCGCCACCTGCAGCATGGTGAAGTTGTTGTAGCCCTGGCCGATCCCGAGCGAGATCGTCTCGCCCGCGTACCAGCGCTGCTGCTCGGGCCGCTTGTAGGTGTTGCGCTTCCAGGCCTGGCTGGGCAGCACGCCGCGCACCTCACCCCGCAGGTCGATGCCGGTGATCTGGCCGAAGCCCAGCGGCTTCATGAAGTCGTGCATCGCGTCCACACCCATCTCGTTGGCCAGCGAGTAGTAATAGGTGTTGCTGGACTTCACGATGCTGCGGTGCATGTCCACCGGGCCCAGGCCGTCGCCGTGGCTGCGAAAACGGTGGCCGCCGAACATCCAGTAGCCCGGGTCGTTGATGATCAGGCTGGGGCTGCGCGTCCCGGTTTCCAGCGCGGCCAGTGCCATGAACGGCTTGTAGGTGGAGCCGGGCGGGTAGGTGCCGCGCAGCGCGCGGTTGAGCAGCGGCTTGTCGAGCGACTCGTTGAGCGCGCGCCAGTTGTCCACGTCGATGCCCTCGACGAAGAGGTTGGGGTCGAAGGTGGGCTTGCTCACGAAGGCCAGCACCTCGCCCGAGCGCGGGTCGATCGCCACCAGCGCACCGCGCCGCTCGCCGAACATGTCCTCCACCAGCTTCTGCAGCTGGATGTCGATCGACAGCACCACGGCGTTGCCCGGCGTGGCCGGCGTGTTGGCCAGCGAGCGCACCGCGCGGCCGCCGGCCGAGGTCTCCACGCGCTGGAAGCCGGTGATGCCATGCAGCTCGCGCTCGTAGCTCTGCTCGGCGCCGAGCTTGCCGATGTACTCGGTGCCGCGGTAGTTGGCCTGGTCTTCTTCCGGCCAGTCGGCAATGGCGGCGGTCTCGCGCTGGTTGATGCGGCCGATGTAGCCGATCACGTGGCTCGCCACCTCGCCGTTCGGGTATTGGCGCAGCAGGCGCGCGCGCACATCCACACCGGGGAAGCGGTAACGCTGCGCCGTGAAGCGGGCGACCTCCACATCGGTGAGGCGGGTGCGCAGGGGCAGCGAATCGAACCGGTGCGACTCTTCCAGCAGCTTGCGAAAGCGCCGCTGGTCGCGCGGGGTGACTTCCACCAGTTCGGCCAGGCCGGCAATCGTGGCGTCCATGTCCGACACGCGCGAGGGTGTGATCTCCAGCGTGTAGGCCGAGTAGTTGGTGGCCAGCACGCGGCCCTTGCGGTCGAGGATCTGCCCGCGGTTGGGCACCACCGGCAGCACGGCCGTGCGGTTGCTCTCGGCCTGTGCCGCCAGGTCGTCGTGGCGGATCACCTGCAGATAGACCATGCGCGAGGCGATCAGCCCGAACCCGAACAACACCGCCAGGCCGACCAGCAACGCCCTGGTGCGAAAACTCGCCAGGTCGGCTTCGACGTTGCGGATCTCGGTCATGGCTACAACGGTCGGTTGTCGTCGGGGTTGGGTGCCCGGCGCTGCGGCGCGAGCAGCAGCACGCTCACCACGGGCCACAGCGCGGCCTCGATCACCGGCGCCAGCAGGTAGGGCAGGCCGGGGAAGGTGCCGCCGGCGGCCATGCGCACCAGGAATTCAAGCACGTGCGCGGCCACGAACAGTGGCAGCACCTGCACAGCCTGGTTGGGCACGCCGAACCAGAGCAGGCGGCGGTGCATGGAAATGGCCAGGAAACCCAGCACGGTGTAGGCCAGGGCGTGCTGGCCGAGCAATGAGCCCTGGTGCACGTCCATCGCCAGGCCGAATGCGAAGGCCACGCCCACGCCGATGCGCAGCGGCTGGTGCACGCTCCAGAACACCAGCACCACCGCGAGCAGGTCCGGCACCCAGGCCGCGCGCCCGAACAGGCCCATGTTCAACAGCATGTTGAAGACCAGCGCGGCGATGAGGCTGAACCAGATGAAGGCGGGGTTGGCGGGCAGCAGCAGCTGCTGGCCGGGGCGCATGATCATGGTGCCGTGCTCCGTACGCCGGGGCGGTTCGCGCGCGCCGCACGCGGCGCCTCGCTGGCGGTGTCGGCCAGCGGTGAGGGAGGCAGCGAGGGCGCGATCGAGCCCAGCACCAGCACATGCAGCGTGCCCTGCACGCGGGCCAGCGGTTCGCACTGGATGCGCGCGAAGGACGACTCCGCCTGCCGCTCGACCAGCGTGACGCGCGCCACCGGCAGGCCCGCCGGGTACACCCCGTCCACGCCGCTGGTGGAGAGCAGGTCGCCCTCGGCGATGTCGGCGCTGGCCAGTGTGTAGCGCAGTTCCAGGCCGTCGCCGCTGTTGGAAGGCTGGCCATAGGCGACGCTGCGCACGCCGGTGCGCGTGTTGAGCACGGGAATGGCCTGGTCACGGTCGATCAGCAATGTCACCTCGGACACCAGCGGGTAGACGCGCGTGACCTGGCCGAGCACGCCGCTCTCGTCGACCACCGGTGAACCGGCCTCGATGCCGTGTGTCTGGCCCCGGTCGATCACGATCTTGCGCGAGTAGGGGTCGGCCGCGTCGTACAGCACCTGGGCGCCGACGGCCTGCGTGCCGATGCGCTCCCGCATGGCCAGCAGCTCACGCAGCCGCTGGTTCTCCAGCGTGATCTGTTCCAGCTGCAGGCTGCGCTCGGCCTGCGCTGCCAGGCGCTGCAGGGCTTCGCCCTCGCTCTTCTGCGCCGCGTGCAACGAGGTGAAATACCCGCCGGCCATCGAGGCCAGATCCACCGGCTGCAGCACCGCCCACTGCACGGGGTACAGCGCCACGGCCACGGCAGTGCGCACGGGTTCGGTGAGGCGGAAGCGCAGATCGGCGACCATCAGGAACAGCGCCACGGCGCTGAACACCACCAGCTTGGACAGGGCCGACGGACCCTGCTTGAAGAACGGGGGCGGGGTGCGGTCCAGGGTGCCCAGTGGCATGGAGCTCGGGGTGGTCTGGTCGGTGGTGGGAAAGCTGGCCGCCGGAGCGGCGCCGGGTTATTCGCTGGTGAAGATGGTGCCCAGGCGCTCCATGCGCTCCAGGGCCATGCCGCAACCGCGCACCACGCAGGTGAGCGGTTCTTCGGCCACCAGCACCGGCAGGCCGGTTTCCTCGGCCAGCAGGCGGTCCAGGTCGCGCAGCAGCGCGCCACCGCCGGTGAGCATCATGCCGCGCTCGGCGATGTCGGCGCCCAGCTCGGGCGGCGTGTGCTCCAGCGCCATCTTCACCGCCGTCACGATGTTGTTGAGCGGGTCGGTCAGGGCTTCGAGGATCTCGTTGCTGGAGATGGTGAAGCTGCGCGGCACGCCCTCGGAGAGGTTGCGGCCCTTGACTTCCATTTCCTTGACTTCGCTGCCGGGGAAGGCCGAGCCGATCTGCTTCTTGATGGCTTCGGCGGTGGGTTCGCCGATCAGCATGCCGTAGTTGCGGCGGATGTAGGCAATGATGGCGTCGTCGAAGCGGTCACCGCCCACGCGCACGCTGCCCTTGTAGACCATGCCGCCCAGGCTGATCACGCCCACCTCGGTGGTGCCGCCGCCGATGTCGACCACCATGGAGCCCGAGGCGTCGGACACCGGCAGGCCGGCGCCGATGGCCGCGGCCATGGGTTCCTCGATCAGGTAGACCTCGCTGGCGCCCGCGCCCAGCGCCGATTCGCGGATCGCGCGGCGCTCGACCTGGGTCGAGCCGCAGGGCACGCAGATGATGATGCGCGGGCTCGGCTTGAACATCGAGCGCGGGTGCACCATCTTGATGAACTGCTTGAGCATCTGCTCGGTGACGGTGAAGTCGGCGATCACGCCGTCCTTCATCGGGCGGATGGCCTCGATGTTGCCGGGCACCTTGCCCAGCATGGCCTTGGCTTCGCGGCCCACGGCCTGGATGGTCTTCTTGCCCTGCGGCCCGCCTTCGTGGCGGATGGACACGACCGAGGGCTCGTCGAGCACGATGCCCTTGTTGCGCACGTAGATGAGGGTGTTGGCGGTGCCGAGGTCGATGGCCAGGTCGGTCGAGAATTGCCGACGGAAAGCTTCAAACATGGTGCATGGGTCCTGTGGGGCACGGACGCGGCTGCGCGCGCTCGTCGCCGGGTATGGGGCCGGGTGGTTGGCCGGGCATCGGTGCTAAGTGGTTGATTCCAAGGCGAAAACCGCAACGGAACGGGCGCTGCCGTTAAACCTTGGATAATACCGTATCGCCTGTGCGCAACTGCACGCAAACAGGGCGCAATTTGCCCGGTTACAAGCCGTTTCAGGGCAAAAACCCTGCAGCTGGTGCCTTTTCCTCCCATCTGGAACCCTCCTTTTGCCATGTCCCTGACCCTGTCCGACATCGGTCGCATCGCCAATCTCGCGCGGCTGGAACTCTCCGGCGCGCAAAGCGAGACCATGCTCACCCAGCTCAATGGCTTCTTCGACATCGTGGAGCAGATGAACGCGGTCGACACCACCGGCGTGGAGCCGCTGGCCCACCCCACCGCCGTGATCGACCATGTGTCGCTGCGCCTGCGCCCGGACGTGGCCAGCGAGCCCGACGACCGCGAAGCCAACCAGAAGAGCGCGCCCGCCGTCGAACGCGGCCTGTTCCTTGTGCCCAAGGTGATCGAATGAGCGAATTGCACACCCTGGGCGTGGGCGAGCTCGCCGCCGCCATCGCCGGGAAGAAAACCAGCAGCGTCGAAGCCGCCCAGCACCTGCTGGCGCGCGCGAAGCAGCACGGTGCGCTCGGCGCGTACCTCGCTTTCAATGAGGAGGCGACCCTGGCGCAGGCCCGCGCAGCCGACGCGCGGATTGCCGCTGGCGAGCGCACGCCCCTGCTGGGCGTGCCGCTGGCGCACAAGGACATCTTCGTCACGAAAGACTTCGCCACCACCGCCGGCTCGAAGATGCTGCAGGGCTACCTGAGCCCGTTCGACGCCACCGTCGTGCAGCGCCTGAGCGCGCAGGGCGCGGTCTCGCTCGGCAAGCTCAACTGCGATGAATTCGCCATGGGCGGCAGCAACGAGAACTCGGCCTTTGGCGTCGTGCGCAACCCCTGGGACACCACGCGCGTGCCCGGCGGTTCGTCGGGTGGTTCGGCCGTGGCCGTGGCCGCGCGCCTGGCGCCCGCCGTCACCGGCACCGACACGGGCGGCTCGATCCGCCAGCCCGCCAGCTTCTGCGGCGTCACCGGCATCAAGCCCACCTACGGCCGCTGCTCGCGCTACGGCATGGTGGCCTTTGCGTCCAGCCTCGACCAGGCCGGCCCGATGGCGCGCAGCGCCGCCGACTGCGCCGTGCTGCTCAGCGCCATGGCCGGGCCCGACATCGACCGCGACTCCACCAGCCTGGACCACCCAGCCGAGGACTACACCGCGTGGCTGGGTCGGGCCCGTGAAGGCGCCACCGCCGCGTTGCCGCTCAAGGGGCTGCGCATCGGCCTGCCGAAGGAATTCTTCGGCGAGGGCTGCGCCCCCGACGTGATCGCCCCCGTGCGTGCTGCGCTTGCCGAGATCGAGAAGCTCGGCGCCACGCTGGTCGACGTGTCGCTGCCGCGCACCGAACTGTCCATCCCGGTCTACTACGTCATTGCCCCCGCCGAGGCCTCGAGCAACCTCAGCCGCTTCGACGGCGTGAAGTTCGGCCACCGCGCAGCGCAGTACGGTGACCTGGTCGACATGTACAAGAAGTCGCGCAGCGAGGGCTTCGGGCCTGAAGTGCAGCGCCGCATCATGATCGGCACCTACGTGCTGAGCCATGGCTACTACGACGCCTACTACCTCAAGGCCCAGCAGATCCGGCGCCTGATCGCGCAGGACTTCCAGGCCGCGTTCGCACAGTGCGACCTGATCGCCGGCCCGGTGGCGCCCACCGTCGCCTGGAAGATTGGTGAGAAGAGCAACGACCCGGTGGCCAACTACCTGGCCGACGTCTACACGCTCTCCACCAGCCTCGCCGGCCTGCCCGGCATGAGCGTGCCGGCCGGCTTTGGTGAAGGTGGCCTGCCCGTGGGCCTGCAGCTCGTGGGCAACTACTTCCAGGAAGGCCCGCTGCTGCAGGCCGCGCACGCCTTCCAGCAGGCCACCGACTGGCACACCCGCGCTCCGCAAGGCTATTGAAATGAGTTCCAGCAAATCCCTTCTGGTAGGTGGCTACGAAGTGGTCATCGGCTTCGAGACCCACGCGCAGCTCGCCACGCAATCCAAGATCTTCAGCCGCGCGCCCACGGCGTTCGGTGCCGAGCCCAACACGCAGGCCTGCGCGGTGGACCTCGCCCTGCCCGGCACGCTGCCGGTGATGAACCAGGCGGCGGTCGAGCTCGCGATCCGCCTCGGCCTGGCACTCGGTTCGCACATCGCCGAACAGAGCGTCTTCGCGCGCAAGAACTACTTCTATCCCGATCTGCCCAAGGGTTACCAGATCAGCCAGTTCGAGATTCCGGTGGTGCAGGGCGGCGAGGTCTCGTTCTTCCTCGGCGACGAGAAGAAGACCGTGCGCCTGGTGCGCGCCCACCTGGAGGAAGACGCGGGCAAGAGCCTGCACGAGGACTTCATCGGCCAGAGCGGCATCGACCTCAACCGCGCCGGCACGCCGCTGCTGGAGATCGTGACCGAGCCCGACATCCGCTCCAGCGCCGAGGCCGTGGCCTACGCCAAGGAGCTGCACAAGATCGTCACCTGGATCGGCATCTGCGACGGCAACATGCAGGAAGGCTCGTTCCGCTGCGACGCCAACGTCTCGGTGCGCAAGCCCGGCGCGCCGCTCGGCACGCGCCGCGAGATCAAGAACCTGAACAGCTTCAAGTTCATGCAGCAGGCCATCGACTACGAGGTGCGCTGGCAGATCGAGCAGATCGAGGACGGCCACATGATCCAGCAGGCCACGGTGCTGTTCGACCCGGACACTGGCGAGACGCGCGCGATGCGCACCAAGGAAGACGCGGCCGACTACCGGTACTTCCCCGACCCCGACCTGCCACCGCTGGTGATCGCACGCGACTGGGTGGAGCGGGTGAAGGGCGCCATGCCCGAGTTGCCGCGTGCGATGGCCGAACGCCTGTTGCGCGACTACGGCCTGCCCGAGTACGACGCCACCACGCTCACACAAAGCCCGGCGATGGCCGCGTATTTCGAGACGGCGGCGAAGGCGAGCGGCCAGCCCAAGCTGGTGAGCAACTGGATCATGGGCGAGGTCTCGCGCCGGCTCAATGCCGACGAAGGCGACATCGCCAGCGCGCCCGTGAATGCCGCGCAACTGGCCGCGCTTGTCGGGCGCATTGCCGACGGCACGGTGTCGAACAACGCCGCCAGGCAGGTCTTCGACGCCCTGTGGACCGGTGAGGGCCAGGAGGTCGATGCCGTCATCGAGGCCAAGGGCCTCAAGCAGATGAACGACAGCGGCGCGCTGGAGAAGATCCTCGACGACGTGATGGCCGCCAACGCCGACATGGTGGAGCAGTTCCGCGCCGGCAAGGAGAAGGCCTTCAACGCCCTCGTGGGCCAGGCCATGAAAGCAAGCCGGGGCAAGGCCAACCCGCAACAGGTCAACGACCTGCTGCGCCAGAAACTCGGTTGATCAGCGCGACGGCGCCGTGCCGGTGCGCGTGCCGCCGGCGGCCGCCCAGAGCTGGCGCAGCTTGGCCAGCTCCTCATCGAACCGGGCGTTGATGCGCTGCTTCTCCTGGACCTGTTCGTCCAGGAAGCGCTTCTGCACCAGCACCTGCTTCTCGTTGTCCTCGACCTTGCGCTTGAGCCAGTTGGGTGCCTTGCTGACATCGCCCTGGTAGAACTCCAGTTCGGTGTCGATGTCCTTGCGCTGCGCCGCCAGCGCCAGTTCCCGCTTGTGCACTGCCCCGATCACCTCATCAACCTGCGACAGGGCCTCGGCCCGTTCCTTGTCGTGCACGCCCTGGGTGGGGTAGCGGATCAGCAGCGCGCGCTCGCGCCGCCGCTCTTCCACCACACGGGCGCGTTGCTCCTCTTCGGCCTTGCGCTGGGCGTCGACCCTGGCGCGTTCGTCGGCGGTGTAGCTGGGCGGCAGCGTCTTGCGCACGGTGCCGCTGTTGCCCAGTTGCTGTTGCTCGCGGTCCAGGCAGGCGACGATGGGCCGGTCTGATGTGTGGCGGCGGCCCTGGCTGTCCACGCAGGTGTAGATGCCACTCTGTGCATTTGCCGTGCCCCACAGGCCCGTGCCCAGCAACAAGGCGCCGCTGACAGTCCACAGGCGGCGGGGCAGGGCGGAAAGCGGGGAGTGGTGCGCGGTCATTGTGGAAAGGGTGTCAGGACACGCCGTAGCGCTGTCGGTAGGCCAGCACACGCTCGCGGTGCACGTCGGCTTCGCCACCAGCATGGGCGCTCAGATACTGCAATAAATCTGCCAGCCTCGCAATCGTGCAAACCTGCATGCCCAGCTCGCGCTGCACATACTGCACAGCGCTGTGGTCCACATCCCGCACGCTCCCGTCGGGACCGACCGCGGTGGCCTTTTCCTGGCGGTCGAGCGCGATGGCGATGGCGTGTGGCGTGGCGCCCGCGGCCTTGATGAGCGCGATCGATTCGCGCGCGGCGGTGCCGGCCGACATCACGTCGTCGACGATCAGCACGCGGCCCTTGAGCGGAGCGCCGACCAGCGTGCCGCCTTCGCCATGGTCCTTCGCTTCCTTGCGGTTGTAGGCAAAAGGCACGTTGCGGCCCAGCCGCGCAAGTTCGATCGACACCGCCGCGCCCAGGGGGATGCCCTTGTATGCGGGGCCGAAGATCATGTCGAACCCGATGCCGCTGGCCACCAGGGCTTTTGCATAGAATTGCGCGAGCCGGCCCAGCTTGGCGCCGTCGTCGAACAACCCGGCGTTGAAGAAATAGGGGCTCATGCGCCCGGCCTTGGTCTTGAATTCACCAAAGCGCAGCACGCCGGCATCGACGCAAAACTGCACGAATTCCTGCGCGAGCGCAGCATCCGGCGCGCCGCCGTTGCCCGCGCCTGTATCCAACTCCATGGAGACGTCCTTGTTCAAACTGACCAGCCTCAATCTCAACGGCATCCGTTCCGCCACCACCAAGGGGCTGGAGAAATGGCTGTCCGCGCACCGGCCCGATTGTATTTGTGTGCAGGAAGTCAAATGCCAGGCCAGCGATGTGAGTGGCCGCTTTGAAGAGATCGCCGGTCTCAAGGGACATTTTCATTACGCACAGAAGAAGGGCTATTCCGGCACGGCGGTGTACACCCGGCATGAACCGAGCGATGTGCGCATCGGCTACGGGTCGACCGAGTTCGACGCCGAAGGGCGCTTCACCGAGCTGCGTTTCGACACGCCCAAGCGGAAGTTTTCCATCCTCAGCGTGTACTTTCCAAGCGGTTCCTCGGGCCCCGAGCGGCAGGAGGCGAAGTACCGCTTTCTCGATGGCTTCTACCCGCACCTGCAGGCGCTCAAGGCCGAGCGCGAGTTCATCCTTTGTGGCGATGTGAACATCGCGCACCAGAACCAGGACCTGAAGAACTGGCGCAGCAACCAGAAGAACAGCGGCTTCCTGCCGGAAGAGCGCGCCTGGATGACCAAATTGCTGGACGAAGCGGGCCTGGTCGACGTGTACCGCCGCCTGCAACCCGACACCACCGACGCGTGCTACACGTGGTGGAGCAACCGCGGCCAAGCATATGCCAACAACGTGGGGTGGCGGCTGGACTACCACCTGGCCACGCCGGCCATGGCCGCGCTGGCGCGCAGCGAGGCGATCTACAAGGACGTGAAGTTCTCCGACCACGCACCGCTGACGATCGAATACGACTTCACGCACTGAACCAGGGAGTTGCCCATGTTCCCCACCGACATCCTGCTGGCCTATGTGGCCGCCTGCCTCCTGGTCGTGATCTCCCCTGGACCCGACAACATCCTGGCCATCGGCCGTGGTCTGAGCCAGGGGCCGATGGCCGCCGCGCTCTCGGCCTTCGGTGCGGGCCTGGGCATTCTGTTTCACACGCTGGCGGCCACCTTCGGCCTGTCGCTGATCATCCAGGGCTCGCCGGAGGCGTTCTGGGTGGTGAAGGCGGTGGGAGCGTTGTACCTGCTGTGGCTGGGCTGCAAGGCGCTGATGGCCGGCAACCTGATCTCGTTCCAGCCGTCGGCACACCTGCCCTTGCGCCGGGTCCTGCTGACCGGTGTGCTGTCCAACGTGCTCAACCCCAAGCCGGGCCTGTTCGTACTCGCTTTCCTGCCGCAGTTCGTGAGTGCGGAGCGCGGCTCGGTGGCGGTACAGATGATGACGTATGGCGCGATCTTTGCGCTGATGACGGCGGTGATCTTCGCTCTCATGGGTGGCTTCGCGTCACGCCTGGCGGGCTGGTTGCAGGCACGCCCGAGGCTGGTGCGAGGCGTCAACGTGGGCGCGGGCCTCACCTTCATCGCCGCTGGCCTGTCGGTGCTGTCGCTCAAGCAGCGCAGCGCACTCTAGGCACACGTCCCTTCTTCACTCACGAGCGACCATGCTGCGCTATCAAACCGTTCCCGTCACCGCCTTCGCCCAGAACTGCTCCATCGTCTGGTGCGACGAGACCCTGGACGCGGCGGTGATCGACCCGGGCGGCGAGCTCGATATCCTGCTCGCCGAAGTGCAGCGCCTGGGCCTGAACCTCAAGGCGATCTGGCAGACCCATGCGCACATCGACCACGCGGGCGGCACGGCCGAACTTGCCCGGCGGTTCGATCTGCCCATCATCGGGCCGCACCCGGGTGACCAGTTCTGGATCACCGGTCTGCCGCAGCAGGGCGCGATGTTCGGTTTTCCCCCGGCCGAAGCCTTCACGCCCACGCGCTGGCTGGCCGACGGCGACACGGTGCAGATCGGGAACAGCACGCTGAACGTGCGGCACTGCCCGGGCCACACGCCTGGCCACGTGGTGTTTCATTCGCCTGAAGCGAAGCGTGCCTTCGTGGGCGATGTGCTGTTTGCCGGCAGCATCGGCCGCACCGATTTCCCGCAGGGCAATCACCAGCAACTGCTCGACAGCATCCGGGAGCGCCTCTGGCCCATGGGCGATGAAACGGTGTTCATTCCCGGCCACGGGCCGGAGAGCACGTTCGGCGACGAGCGCCGCAGTAACCCGTACGTGCGCGACCGCGCCTAACCCCTGCGCGCCTGCTCGTAGAGGCCTTGCACCTTGGGCAGGTTGGCCTCCAGCTGGCGGATGCGGTCAGGGCCGCTGGGGTGGGTGGAGAGAAAACCCGCGCCCGCGCCCCCGCCGTTGGCAGACATCTTCTGCCACAAGGTCACGCTGGCGCGCGGCTGGTAGGCCGAACGCGCCGCGAGCTCCAGGCCCACCAGATCGGCCTCGGTTTCGTCCTCGCGGCTGAACTTCAGCGTGAGCAGCTGCGTGCCCAGGTTGGCGGCCACGTCGCCCAATTGACCGAGGCCCAGCAGCTGGGCGCCGATGGACAGGACCGCGCTGGTGGCACCGCTCTTGGCCACGCGCGACCGCGCATGCTCGCGCAGCGCATGGGCCATTTCGTGGCCCATGATCATCGCGGTCTCATCGTCGGTGAGCGAGAGCTTTTCCAGAATGCCGGTGTAGAACGCGATCTTGCCGCCGGGCATGCAGAAGGCATTGATCTGTTCGCTGCGGATCAGGTTCACTTCCCACTTCCACTGCGTGGCGCGCGAATTCCATTGCGGTGAATGGGGAATGATGCGGCGCGCGATGTTGCGCAGCCGTTGCACCTGCGCATTGCTCTCGGGCATCAGCACATTCTTGGCGTTGGCCTCGGCCATCATCTGGCTGTACTGCTTGTTCGCGGCCCCCTCCAGCTCGTCGGCCGGCACCAGCTTGCGCAGCGAGGAGCCCGCGCCCACATCCACCTGTGCCGCGGCCGGCAGCGCGGCACCCGCCGCGGCGGCGGTGCCCGCCAGCAGGAACGCGCGCCGGGCTGACCACACGTGCTCGGGCCGAGCCTGGTCAGGAAGGGAGGGTGACTTGAGGTCGCAGAGGAAGCACATGCGTGAATAATAGACAAAGCCGCGTGTCCGTGCTCGCCTGCATCCACGTCCATCCCAACAATTTCTTCAACCATGTCCGTGCCGCCGATCTCGCCGCAGACCCCGACGCAGCCCGCCCCGACGGACACGGCCCCCACCCGGCCCAGCTGGGGCGACACCCTGCGCGTGTACCTGGAGCCGGCCAGCCTGCGCATGTTTGCCCTGGGCTTTTCCGCCGGCCTGCCCTTGCTGCTGGTGCTGGGCACGCTGAGTTTCCGCCTGCGCGAAGCCGGGCTGGACCGCACCACCATCGGTTACCTGAGCTGGGTCGGCCTGGCCTACGGCTTCAAGTGGTGCTGGGCGCCGCTGGTGGACCGCCTGCCGATCCCGTTGCTCACGCGCTGGCTGGGCCGGCGGCGCAGCTGGTTGCTGCTGTCGCAGGCGCTCATCATGGCCTCGCTGGTCGGCATGGCGCTGGCCGACCCGCGCACCGAGCTGCAGCTGGTGGTGTGGTGCGCGCTGGCCGTCGCCTTTGCCTCGGCCACGCAGGACATCGCGCTCGACGCCTTCCGCATCGAATCGGCCGACGTGCAACACCAGGGCGCGCTGGCCGCGACCTACCAGACCGGCTACCGCCTCGCGATGATCTGGGCCGGTGCCGGCGTGCTGTGGATTGCCGCGCGCGCCGAACTCGCGCCCGCGCTGCCGGCCGGAGGCACCGCCGCGCCGGGCGCGCTGTACCAGCAGGCCGCCTGGACCACCGCGTATCTGGTGATGGCCGCGAGCATGCTGGTGGGCGTGTTCACCGTGCTGTTCTCGCGCGAGCCCGCGCGCCTGGCCCTGCCGCCGGCGAAGAACGCCGCCGACTGGCTGCGCGGCGCGCTGATCGAGCCCTTCGCCGATTTCCTGCGGCGCTATGGCAAGCAGGCGCTGCTGATCCTGGCGCTGATCGGCGTCTACCGCATCAGCGACGTGGTGATGGGCATCATGGCCAACCCGTTCTACGTGGACATGGGCTACACCAAGGACGAGGTGGCCGCGGTGACCAAGGTGTTCGGCGTGATCATGACGCTGGTGGGCGCGTTCATCGGTGGCGCACTGTCGCTGCGGCTGGGCGTGATGCGCGTGCTCATGCTCGGCGCGATTCTCTCGGCGGCGAGCAACCTGCTGTTCGCCTGGCTGGCAGGGCACGGGCACGACGTCACTGCGCTGGTGTTCGTGATTTCCGCCGACAACCTGAGCGCGGGCGTTGCCTCGGCGGCGTTCATCGCGTACCTCTCGGGCCTCACCAACGTGAAGTACTCGGCCACGCAATACGCGCTGTTCAGTTCGATGATGCTGCTCGCGCCCAAGTGGCTGGCCGGCTATTCCGGCGCCTTCGTCGACGCGTACGACTACCCGACCTTCTTCATCGCTACAGCCTGCCTGGGCGTGCCGGTGCTGTTGTTGATCTGGTTGGCAACCCGCCTGGAGAAGTAGACCCTCCCCCGCGCCGGCCCTTGCGGGCCGTCACCCCCTCAAGGGGGCAACACCTGCGGCCTGGCGAAGCCAGTTCCGCGGTGTTCGTGGAATGAGGTGCCTCACGCGTCAGGTATCTGTCGGGTCAGCAAGGCTTTTTGCACTTTCCCCAAAGCGGTCTTGGGCAATGCGTCCACGCAATGCCAGCGGCGTGGCCACTTGTAGCGCGCCAGCCGACCATCCAGGAAGACCTGCAGCGCCGCTGCCCAGTCGCCGTCTGCGCCATCGCGCAGCACCACCACGGCAACGACCACCTCGCCCCAGCGCGCGTCTTCCTGCCCCACCACAGCGCATTCGGCCACCAGCGGGTGCTGCACGAGCAGGTTCTCGATTTCGGCCGGGTAGATGTTCTCGCCACCGGAGATCAGCATGTCCTTGGCCCGGCCGACCACCGTGAAGCTGCCGTCGGCGGCCTGCTGCGCAAGATCGCCGCTGTGGAAGAAGCCCTCGGCGTCGCAGGCCGGCTGTGCCGGCCAGTAGCGCTGCACCACGTTGGGCGCGCGCAGCCACACCTCGCCCACCTCGCCGGGTCGCACGGGCGCGCCCGCCGGGTCGCGCAGGCTGGCTTGCACGCCGGGTGCCGGCCAGCCGCAGGTGCCCAGGTGGGTGGCGGCGTGTTCGGGTGGCAGTGCGATGGAAAAAGGCCCGGTCTCGGTGCTGCCGTACACGTTGCACACCGGTACGCCGCGCGCATGGCAGGCGTGGATGAGCGGGGCCGGCAACACGCTGGAGCCAGCCCAGATGGCGCGCAGGCTGGAGAGGTCGGTGCCGCTCCAGTCGGCATGGGTGGTGAGTGCCTGCAGCGTGGCGGGCACCTGCAGCGTGAGGCTGGGGCGGTCTTCGTGCAGGCTGCGCAGCGTGGCACCGGCGTCGAAGCGGCTGTGCAGCAGCACCTGTGCCCCGACCGAGAGCGCCGGCAGGGTCTGGATGCACAGGCCGCCGACATGGAACAGGGGCAGCACGGTGAGCACGGTGTCCTGCTCGCTCAGGCCCTGCACCTGCGCGGCAATCGCCATGTTGGCCAGCAGGTTGCCCTGGGTGTGCACCGCGCCCCTGGGCGCACCGGTGGTGCCCGAGGTGTAGACCAGCAGCGCCGGCTGGTCGGTGCTGCCCCGGTCTTCGGTGTTGATGGTCGCGTCGCGTGGCAGATCGTCGAGGTGCCGCGTTGCAGGGTGGGCCAGGGCACGCGCCGGTTCGGCGAGCGTCGTGTCGTGCACCAGCAGCGTGGGTTGGCAGTCGTTCAGCACCCCGGCCCATTCGGCCGGCGAGAGCCGGTGGTTCAGCGGCACCAGCAGCGCGCCCAGGCGGGCCAGGGCAAAGAGCAGCGCGATCTGCCCCGGGTGGTTCAGCCCCAGCCACGCGACGCGGTCACCTCGCCCCACGCCATGGGTCTTCGCCAGAGCCTCGGCAAAGGCGTGCGCGCGCTGCTCCAGATCGCTGAAGGTGAGGTGCGCCCAGCGGGGATCCGGCACCGCCTGACCCGGCTCGTGCCAGCGCAAGGCCGTCGCCTGCGGTCGCTCGCCGGCCCGCAGATGCAGCAGCGCAGCCAGCGAAGCCGCGGGTAGAACCGGGGGCGAGGAAGGCCAGGGAACGGCAGGGTTCATTTACATGACTTTACGTGACCCGAAAGCCCGCTTCACACGGTGCTGACACGATGATGGGCTCCGGCGCACGCCGCTACACTGAAAACCATGAACGCTCCCCTGCTGATGATTGAAGACGACAGCCGCCTGGCGCAGATGGTGGTGGAGTATCTGGGCCAGTCGGGCTTCGATGTGACCCACGCCAGCGACGGCGAAGCGGGGCTGGAGCAGTTCCAGCTCATGCAACCCCAGCTGGTGATCCTCGACCTCATGATGCCCGGCATCGACGGGCTCGAGGTGTGCCGTCGCATCCGTTCGCTGCCGGGCGATGCGGCCCGGGTGCCGGTGCTCATGCTCACGGCGAAGGGCGATCCGATGGACCGCATCATCGGCCTCGAACTGGGCGCCGACGATTACCTGCCCAAGCCCTTCGAGCCGCGCGAACTGCTGGCGCGCGTCCGGGCCGTGCTGCGCCGCCGCGGCGACACGGGCAACACCACCGTGTCGCGCACGACCCCGGTGCTGCGTTTCGGTTCGCTGGACATCGACCGCGACGCGCGCACCGTCCAGGTGGCTGGCCAGCCGTGTGAGCTGACCTCCTACCAGTTCGACCTGCTCGTGGCGATGGCCGAGCGCGCGGGCCGCGTGCTCACGCGCGACCAGATCATGGAGGCCGTGCGCGGCCGCGAGCTGGAGGCGTTCGACCGTTCGATCGACGTGCACATCGGCCGCATCCGCAACGCCATCGAGGCCGACAGCAAGGACCCCAAGCGCATCCTCACTGTGCGCGGCGTGGGCTACGTGTTCGCGAAGCAGCAGGAATGAGTTCGCTCTTCGGCTCCCGCCTGTACGTGCGCATCTGGCTCGCGGTGGTGGCCGCCGTGACCGTGCTCACGCTTGTGACGGGCTGGCTGTGGCAGCAGGCCCTGGACGAGGACCGCGCCGAACGCGAGGCGCGCGTGACGCGCACGATCATCGTGCGCGACGGCGCGCGCGAGATCGTGGGGCAGGCCCCCGCGCGCGCGGTGAGCATTCCGGGCGAAGGCTGGGAGTTCGAGGTCGTCATGAAGGACGGGCAGACGCTATATGTGCTGCTGCCGCGCCCGAACCGCCCCGCCGGCAACAACCCCGGTCGCCGCGCGCCCGAGTGGTTCCAGACACCCACAGGCTTTGCCTGGCTGCTCGGCCTGGTGGCTTTTGCGGTGGCCCTGGGGGCCTATCCCATCGTGCGCCGCCTGACCAAGCGCCTCGAAGCCTTGCAGAAAGGCGTGGAGCGCTGGGGCGATGGCGATCTGTCGACCCGGTTGCCCATGCAGGGACAGGACGAGGTGGCGTTTCTCGCCACCCGCTTCAACGCTGCCGCCGAGCGCGTGCAGACGCTGCTGCAGTCGCACAAGGCGCTGCTGGCCAATGCCTCGCACGAACTGCGTTCGCCGCTGGCGCGCATCCGCATGGGGCTGGAGCTGCTGGGCAACGACCACGTGAGTGCACCGCAACGCGCCGAGATCGCCCGCAGCATCGACGAGCTGGACCAGCTGATCGACGAGATCCTGCTAGCGAGCCGGCTGGACCTGATCGACGCGCGGGACGCCGCCGCGCTGGGCCCGACCGAGGAGGTCGACCTGGTGGGCCTGGCGGCCGAGGAGTGCGCCCGCACGGGTGCCGATCTGGACATCGCGCCCGGGGCCGCGCCCGCGCTGGTGCACGGCCAGGCGCGCTTGCTGCGCCGGGTGCTGCGCAACCTGCTGGAGAACGCGCGGCGCTACGGTCACGTCGACGCCACGGGCGATGCGCAGGTGCGCCTGAGCATCCTCGCGCCCACGCCGGCAGGCCCCGCGGGCCGGCCTCGCGTGTCGCTTCTGGTGGAAGACCGCGGGCCGGGCGTTCCTCCGGAGCTGCGGGCCCGCATCTTCGAACCGTTCTACCGCCTGCCGGGCGCCAGCGAACGCGAGGGTGGTGTGGGCCTGGGCCTGTCGCTGGTGAAGACGATCATCGAGCGCCATGGCGGACAGGTGCGTTGTGAGGACCGACCGGGCGGCGGAGCCCGCTTCGTGGTGGAACTGCCGGTGTGAGGTGCCAAGGTGATCGGCCATTGCCGCCGGTCTGCATAAGCAACCTTTGATCCTGTGTGGCGGGTTTGCTGATCAGGCAGAAGTTCGTTGATTCAACGGTGTTTTTTGGACTTCCCGGTGCGGCTGCGCAAACCCGTTCCCACAAATGGGGGATGTTCGAAAGCCATGTGCAGGCGCACAATTCGTGGCGATGCTGTCACAACATCAGAACAACAGATCCGGCAAACACCATACGTCAAGAAACGTTTGAATCTGGTCTCCCAACGACGTCCCTTCAAGGACTTTCAAAAGCCACCGCAAGGTGGCTTTTTTTTGCTCAGGCGCGCGCGGTTGCGGTCTCGGTCTCGAGCGTGTTGCCGGGGGACGAATGCAGCCAGTCGACCACCTCCGCGGCGGGCTGGTAGCCCTGCACGCAAACCTGCAGGAGGGCGCGCATCGCGGTCGTGTCGTTCTGGTTCATGGCCAGCTCCAGCGACTTGAGCCGGGCCTGCAGTTCGCTCCAGGGCAACATGTCTTCCTGCGCCTTCATGATGCGCGCGTGCTGGGTGGGCTGCGGGTTGTCGCCGATCAGCAGCTCTTCATACAGCTTTTCGCCCGGGCGCAGGCCCGTGATCTGGATCTCGATGTCGCCCGCGGGATGCTGCTCGTCCTTCACCTTCAGGCCCGAGAGCTCCACCATGCGCTGTGCTAGGTCAAAGATGCGCACCGGCTCGCCCATGTCCAGCACGAACACATCGCCGCCCTGCGCCATCGCACCGGCCTGGATCACCAGCTGTGCGGCTTCGGGAATCGTCATGAAGTAACGCGTGATGTCCGGGTGGGTCAGCGTGATCGGCCCGCCCTGCTGGATCTGTTCCCGGAACAGGGGCACGACCGAACCGCTGGAGCCCAGCACGTTGCCGAAGCGCACCATGGCGAAGGTGGTGGCCCCGCCGCCGGGTTCGGCCGCCAGCGCCTGCAGCACCATCTCGGCCAGGCGTTTGCTGGCGCCCATGACATTGGTGGGGCGCACGGCCTTGTCGGTGCTGATCAACACGAAATGGGCCGTGCCCGCCGCCTGCGCCGCCCGCGCGCACACCCAGGTGCCCCACACGTTGTTGCGCAATCCCTGCACCGGGTTGTGCTCCACCAGAGGCACGTGTTTGTACGCCGCCGCGTGGTACACCGTCTCGGGCCGCCAGGCCTGCATGATCTGCGTCATGCGCGCCTCGTCCTGCACCGAGGCCAGCAGGGGGACCAGCTCCACCGCAGCCGCTGCGTCGCCGAAGAACGCCTCCAGTTCGCGATGGATCTGATACAGCGCAAACTCGCTGTTTTCCACCAGCAGCAGGGTGTGTGGCTGGCAGGCCGCGATCTGCCGGCAGAGTTCGCTGCCGATGCTCCCGCCCGCCCCGGTGATGGCCACCACCTTGTCGTGGATCAGCCGGTTCAGCAGGGCATTGTCTGGCTTCACCGGGTCGCGGCCCAGCAGGTCCTCGATGTCGAGCTCTCGCACGTCGCTCATGGTCACGCGGCCCGCCGCGAGGTCCGACATGCCGGGCAGGGTGCGCACGTGCACCGGCAGGTGGCGCAGGGTGTCGAGGATGTCCAGACGCCGCTGGTGCGTGACAGAGGGCAGTGCCAGCAGCACGTCCGTCACGCCCAGGTTGGGAATCAGTTCCGCCAGCTCGGCCGGGTCGTACACCGTGCGCCCGTCCAGGCTGTTGCCCTGCAACTGGTCGTCGTCGTCGAGAAAGCCGATCAGCCGGTGTTCGCTGCCACGCGCAAGCGCCGCTGCCAGCTGCCGGCCGGCGAGGCCTGCACCGTAGATCAGGATGCCAGGCAGGTGCTCGCGCTGCAGCAGCGAACGGTAGAGCCCGCCAAGCCAGTAGCGCACCACCAAACGGCTGAACCCGACGGTGAGCAGCAGCAGCAGGGGCTGGATCACCCCCACGGTGCGGGGCACGCCCGGAATGCCGATGACCGTGAAGACGGTGGCATAAAACAGGGCGTACAGCACCATGGCCTGAGCGAGGCTGACCATGGCGTTCCAGCCCGCATAGCGGAAGATGGCGCGGTACAGACCGAAGCGGATGAAGAGTGGCAGGGCAATCAGCACCGCCCCCATGATCGCCAGCCCATGCGCCTGTGTGAGTTGCACCCAGTGTTCGAGGCGGAGGCAGAGCGCCAGCCAGACCGTCAGCGCACACAGCGCGATGTCCACCAGCACCGCGAACAGGCGCTTGCCCACGCGAGGCATGAGCAGAAGCGTGGCGGCGGCTTTGCTTCGATGGTCCCTGTGTTTCATTCTTTTAGTGGGCCACGCCATCACGGCGCAGCACTTTGACAAAAGTCATCCAGAGTATGCGGAAGTCGAACCACAGACTCTGGTGCCGCAGGTATTCTGCATCCAGTGCGACTTTCTGTGGGATCGGCAGCTCGTCCCGGCCGTTGACCTGCGCCCAGCCCGTGAGCCCGGGCACCAGTTCGTGCACACCCTGCTCGGTGCGCAGGGCGATCAGGTCGTCCTGGTTGAACAGCGCCGGGCGCGGCCCGACGAAGCTCATGTCGCCCTTGAGGATGCTCCAGAGCTGGGGCAGCTCGTCCAGGCTGCTCTTGCGCAGGAAAGGGCCGATCGGTGTGAGGTACCTGGCGGGGTCGGTCAGCAGGTGCGTGGCCACGGCAGGCGTGTCGATTCGCATGCTGCGGAACTTGGGCATGCGGAAGATGTGGTTGTGGCGGCCGACGCGATTAGACCAGTAGAGTGCGGGTCCTCGGGACGTCAATCTTACGGCCAACGCCACCATCAGCACAGGCACGAGCAGCACCACTCCGGCGCCGATAGCCAGCAGCAGATCAAAGAGGCGCTTCACCGCGGCACCATGCCTTCGACCGCGCGTCGAAGTCCTTCATCGACATTGATGGGAGGCGCCCAGCCCAGTGTTTTGCGTGTGTGGGTGATGTCGACTTGGAGGCTGCTCAGCAGGCGTTGTGCGATGTCCCGTTTTCCTGCTAGGGAGGCTACAAGACTCAGCAGGGCGGGCGGTACCGGCAACAGCCGCGTGGGGCGACCCATGGCCTCTCCCATGCGACGGATCAAAGTGGCAGTGGACAGGTCTTCGCCATCACTTACCAGAAAGGTTTGATGGGCTGCCGCTGGGTGGTCGATGCAGGTGATGAGAAGGTCCACGAGATTGTCCAGAGCCACGAGACTGCGGCGATTGCCCGTGATCGAACCCAAGGGCAGCGGCACGCCGCGCTGCACGGCACGCATGAGATTGGCGAAGTTGGCCTTCACGCCCGGGCCATGCACGAGGGGAGGACGGACGATAACGACCTCCATGCCGGTGCGCGTAGCGATGTCCCGCAGCGCTTGCTCTGCCTCCCATTTGGAGACTCCGTAGCAATCTGCGGGCTGCGCGATGTCGTCGTGTCTGAAAGGTCGCTCTTCTGTGTACTCGCCATTGACCTTGACCGAACTGACGAAGACAAAGCGTTTGACACCTTCCTGGGCGGCCATCCTGGCTAGCGCCGCGGTTTGGGTCACATTCACTTCGCGATATGCCTCCAGAGGGTTCTGGAGCTGCTCCTTCATGACATGGACCCGGGCACCCAGGTGCACGATGGCATCAAGCCCTTTTAACGGCGAATCCTGCACGCTTGCGCCGATCCTTCCAAGTGTCGTGCACACCCCCGGCCGATCTTGATGGCCGATGGTCAAGACATCCGTACCTTGCATGTGCAGTCGACGAAGCAGCGCGCTGCCGACAAAGCCTGAACTTCCGGTGAGGCCCAGTTTCATGGCCGGGCAACCAACTGTGATCGATAAAACTCCACCAGTAGCTGTCCCAGGACGGCAGATGAAAAATAGGTCTGTACACGAAAGCGCGCCTGCTGCCCCAGCTGCTTGAGCAGCAGCCGGTCCTGGTCGAGCGATTTCAGCAATTCGGCAAGTTGCCGGATGTCACCGGCGGGGTGAAGCAAACCGGTCTTCCCCTCAGCAACGGAGTCGACGAGGCCCGCGATGCGACTTCCTACACAGGGAACACCAAGTGCCGCTGCGTCGATTACCACAGAGCCAAAACCTTCCCTGTAGCTGGGTAGGCACAGGACATCGCTCGCCAGAAGGTATTCCTCGTGGTTGAACACGGTGTCTCGCTCGATTACGCCTTCGAAGATGTGAGGTTTCGCCTTGCGCATACGCTCGATCTCCCCGGCGCTTTCATCCGGTCCGATGAAAAGAAGCCGCATGTCTGGGGAGCCGGCTTTCGCCAGTGCAAACGCCTCAAGCATGTCCAGTGCGCCTTTGTCGTTCGACTTACGAGCGACAAAGGCGGCCACGAAATGCGAAGTAGAAAGCCCAAGTGTCGATCGCGTTACCTGGGCCGACGCCCGTATGCGCTCAGGGTTGAAACGTTCGAGGTCGACGCCCACCAGCGAGCCCTTGCCCAGAACGGGCAAGGGTTTGTGATTGATGTCGATGCCGTTGGCATGCAGATGCTGGGACTGCGACGGGCTGTCGGTGAGGCATGTCGTGTTCAGGCGAACGATTAAGCGATCCACGAGTTTGTACGCTGTGCGACGCCACCCCGACTTGGTGTCCCATACCTGACCCGTGAACGTGTGGATCCGGACCCGGATGCCGGCCGCCCGAGCCGCCAGGGCCGTCACAAGACCGGCTTTGGGCATGATGGAATGCACGATGTCCGGCCGCAGGCGGCGGCACAGCGCATAGATCTGGAGGAGAGATTTCAGATCTTTCAGGGGCTCGGCCTTGCGTGGAATGTCGATGTCCGCCCAGGAAACGGCGGGAAACCGGTCCGCGTACCTGGAAACACCTTCTCCCGCCACGGTCACGTCGAAGTGTTGCGTCAGCTCGTCCAGAGTTTTGCCAAGGTGCCACAGAACACACTCATGCACAGTGACTACGCGCAGCACTTTGGGGCGGGAAGAAGATTTCATGACAGGCGTTGGCGATGATCGCGCACAAGGTCCGCAATGCCTTCTGCCATGGAAACCTTGTGGCGGTAGGACATCAACTGCTCGATCTTGGTGGTGGGATACGTCACGAACGATGTGAGGGCATCCACGCGCGACAGCGTGAGCGGCCAGCCGGGCAGCGGTTGCATCAAGGAGGCAAGCCAGCGTACAGGGGTTTCCGGCAAGCGTATTCTCGGCGCAGGTGCCTCCATCTGCCCAGCCATCAATTGCACGAACGCTTCCATAGGGAGGTAGTCGGATAGATTGAATGTCTGCCCGATCGCCTCCGCGCGAAAACCGCACAGAAATAAGGCGTCTACCACGTTCTGGACATGCACATAGTTAGCTGACGCGCCCGGGCGGCCGATATAGCAGAACAGCCCTTTTTGAATCATCCGCAGCATGGCATGCAAGGACTGATTGGGCATGCCGCTTCCATACACGATGGATGGACGCAGGATGCTGCAGGCAAATGCTCCACTTCTTGCCGCTTCTGTAACCAATGCGTCCGATGCGGTCTTGGTCTTTTCGTAGACGCTCTCAGGGGCCAGCGGAGAATCCTCTCGCACCTGCCCACTGCGTCGGGCGCCGTAGGCGCCCGTGCTGCTAAGTTGAACCCAGCGCGAGACTTGGCCGGAAGCTGCTGCGATCAGGTTCTTCGTGCCTTGCACGTGCAACCGGTGCATGCGCGACTCATCGTTGATCTCGCCCGCGCAATGGAACAACACGGTTGCCCCATGCACGAACGTGTCCAGATCGGACTCGGTGGTCAGGTCGCCCGCCACCCATTCGATGCCCTTGATCATGGACAGTTGATCCGGTGGGCGGCGTGAGAGAGCTCGCACCCGATACCCCGCGGTGGACAGAGCGAGAGAAAGGCGGTGCCCGATAAATCCCGCTCCACCTGTGATGGCAACTATCACCAGACTGCGCCCTCGCTGGTCATGGGGGGTGCGTCTGTTCCCAAGGCCGTGAGTTGATTGGTCATCGGGGTTTGCGCGGGAAGTGTGGTGAAAAGGTGTTCATCATCTGTCGGGCCGTCGATTCTTAAGGCCTAAGGCGAACCAGAGCCCACCGCTTGGCAAACTTCAACAATGAGAAGGCGCTGGCGATCAAGTACGTGGGGAAACCGATGCTTCCATCCTTGCGCAATTGTGCGAAGTTAGCGAGCTCGCCTTGTTCCATCTTCCAAAGATTACCGCTCAAGCCCCCTGCGCCATATATGGGCTTGTGCACCTGTGCCATCGGCGCCTCGAGCCGCACCACCTCGAGCCCGGAAAAGGCGATTTGCTGCCATAGCAGAAAGTCCTCGCAATAGCGCCGACCGTGCATGAAGCGCAGTGGAATGCCGCGTTGAAGCATCACGGTGGGTGTCGAAAAGGCGTTCTTGAACAACCATTGGACGGGCGAGACGCGCCGAGGGGTGACCGCCTTTCCTATTCTGTGTGCCGGCGATGGCCCGTCACCCACTTGCTCATTGCACAGATGTCCGCTCAAGGCGACCTGCGGATGGGCGGCCATGAATGCGTGCTGCCGCATCAGTTTCTCGGGATGCCAGGAGTCGTCGGCGTCCAGAAAGGCCACATATGGTTGGGACGCCAATGCCCAGCCCGCGTTGCGGGCGGCCCCGGCACCACCATTTTCTTCAAGGACTGCCACCTTGATGAGCCCAGGGTGGCTCCGCTGCCAGGCGTCGAGTGCACCACGCGTGTCGTCCCCACTGGCATCGTCCACCAGGATGACCTCGGCCGGTAGTGCCGTTTGCTGCATCACGGACGCCAATGCGCGTTCGATGGTTGCGGCGCACCGGAAACACGGTATGACGACGCTGACAGGGACCGAATGCGCGGGCATCATTATTCTCGGCGAGTCGGTGGGCAATTCAGTCTGTAGAACACGATGAAGCTGGCGTAAATCCACATGTGCCAGAAGCTGGCGTCGGGCTGTTCCCGCTGAAGGCCGAAAAACAGGCAGGTCAGCACAGAAAGGCCCAGCGCGCTGGCAGCCGAGGCATTCACCCTGGAACCCGCGTGCAGCCCTAATACGCACCGGATTGCCATATAGGCAAGCAGCACGCATGCGATGGAATAAAGAATGCCGCCGATGACACCGATGTCGGCAAATACGTTAGCATATCCCACTGAAATAGAACTGTCCAATACATTTCGCCCGGCGCCGATGCCGGCACCCCAGAAATCATGCCTGACAAAATTCACCACCTCGAGTAATTCGTCGACACGTTGCTGCATTGAGAGCGTCTTGTCTCCCCCGGTTACGATATTCTTGGCGGAATTTGATGAAATTGATGCGGTGCTTGCTGCCAGTTTCACCGCCCACGAAAAAATGGCGTGACTGATCACGAAAAATGCAATGGATGCGGCGAGAAACGCCTTGTCCTTCAAAGGAATGAATGAATTTTTTAGCAGGAGAATCACCGCCAAGATGAGAGCCAGCAAGGCGCCGAATGACCAAGAGGCAGAAATGCCCAAGGCAATGAGAGTGGCGCGTGCATATTGCTGTCGTACCAATGTTACCCAGTACAACGCCGGGAGAAGTGCAAGGGCGAACGCACCGGGCTCCAAGGCAAACGACTGCATGCGAGCGAATTGATCGGTCTCGGGAAAGATCCTCGCAGTGCCGTCGTAGCCGGAGAAGCTCCAGATCATTTCACCCACATCTTCGATGCCGCGAACCACGCTGATTACTGATAGCTCCTCCCACCCCATCGCAATAGCCACGATGCCTGTCATGGAGAACACCACCAAGACCATGCAAAGCCAGACATAAATTTCGGTGGTAAGAAAAATGATCTTCCGATTCAGGTGGGTCACCAGAAGCAGGAGAAAGACGAACTTGATCAGATATCGCAACAGCAATCCTGGATCTGACTCATTGAACACAAGGGATGCGAACAAGGTGCAGATGATGTAGCCACCCATAAGGATGGCCAGTATTCTTTCGCTGTAATCCGGTTGCCATTTTTGACGGACGCCCAGCTGAACGATCAATATGGAGGTTGCCACAAGGCTGACACCGAACACCATCCGGACAAGATTCGGGTACAGCCAACTGATTGCCCAAGGATACAAGCCCCATGAAATCACGATGGGGATCACGATCAGGACGTTGATCGAAGGGCTCCGGGTCATCAATGCTTTATATGGCACCGCTTGCATTCACATTGCTTTCAATTTGTTGCGCAGTCCAGTGTGCTTAGTTCGACGGCACATGAAGCTGAGATTCTGACTGATCATTCAGACGTGTTTCCGCACGACTATACGTCCCATCACCATAGCGGGACTTGTCAGCGGCGAAGGATGCCGCGCAGGGTCTTGATCCGGGGATCGTCGGCACTCACACGTCCAAATGCGGATAGCCCCACCATAAGATCAGTTTTCCAGTTGCCGCCCATGGGTCGAAACCGTTTGTAAATGGACCAGGTCGATGCTCCGAGGTGAGGTTGACGCGAGCATACGCCTCGCCAGACCCGCTGGTAATGGGGCTCAACCTCGCGTCCGGCGTCGCCGAAGGAGTTTTTCAGCCATTGGAGCCAGTTTCCCACCGCCTCCAGTTCGTCCAGAGAATTCAGCGGCGTATAGGACAGGGTCTTGCGGTGTATCACCAGATCATTGATGTCGCGGAAACGCTTCTCTCGTTCCAGATGGGTGGCCGCAATGGCGGCCATGCCGGTGAGTTGCACATTACGGTGGTGATTGCTGATCTGGGCTGCATGAAAGCGATAGTTCAACAGCGGTTCTGGCAGGTTCATCATCAAACCGTGTGACGACAGGCGCCACCACAGGTCATAGTCTTCGCAATGCTTGGCATCCAGCGCATAGCCCATTCGGCGACAGACGTCCGTGCGCATGGTGACGGCTGGATGGGCAAAAGGGGATACCACGGGCAGCGCCGCACGAATATTGGCGTCCGACAACGGATATGCGATGGGCGGGCCCTCAATTGCACCAAAAGGCTGAATGGCTGAACCGCAAATCAACGCATTATGGGTGGTCAGAGTCGCTACTTGGCGTTCCAGTCTGGAGGGGTGGGCCAGGTCATCGTGGTCCATGCGTGCGAGGAACTCGCCTCTGGCCTCGGCCAGACCAGTATTGAGTGCATTGATCAGTCCTGTATTGACTGAAAGATCAATGACGCGCACGCGTGGATCGGCAAATGAACGGGCCACCTGCGAGGACGCATCCCCAGAACCATCATTGACGACAATGAGTTCGAGTTCGCGCAACGTCTGCCTCAGAATCGAGCCGATGGCGGCACCGAGTGAGCTGGCGCCGTTGTACACCGGCATCAGTACGGACACTTTCATCAGAGCCGCACCCATTCCGCTGGGCAGATGTCATCGGCGTTCAGTGCGGTGTTTCGGAACCATCTGGCAGGTGCGATCACGGTTTTCGTCGCGGACGGATTCAGCCAGGCGCCCCACCAGCTGAAAGAACTGTTGGCAATGACATGGTGGTCGCATGAGGCCATCAGGTGCATGTCAATCTGCGGAGAGCGTTCGTGCGGCTCGACAAAGACGGTCTGCGCGGGCAGACGAAGGTTGTCCCGTGCCCAAGCAATGTCATCGGAAAACACCAGCAGACGGAACGTGCCGCCCAGATGCTGAGTGAGGTACTCGACAGCCTTGCGGTAGTAGTCCTCGCCAAGCGAGCCATGTGTGGCCTGGGCCGTTTGATCGGTGATGTAGTCGCCACGCCGCACGTGCAACGAAACGGTGTTGCTGCATCCAATACCCGATTGCTGACGGCGTTCTGCCAACTGTTGCTGCAGCTTCGGCTCCAAGCGGAAATCACCGCGAATGCGATCCTCGAAGTCATTGAAGTACCGTTCGCATTGCCAATAGCCGTCGAGGTATGCCGATCCTTCAAACACCAATCTCTGCGGCTGATAGCTCAGATCCCCTCCCTCATGGATCCATTGCGTGTCCAGCAGTCTGAAATAGGCTGCGGGCGAAATGCCCAGGCGCCTCAGCACGGCCCACACCCGAGTTCCAGTGCTCAGGTGCGCAGGGGTTTTAACGATATCGGCCTGGAAGCTGTCCAGGCCGTATTCGTGGAGCTGGTACGTCTTGAACGCACTCAGGTCGGCATACAGTTGCGTGCCCATTCGCTCGGCCAGGGCCCGGCCACACGCGTACTGAAACATCTGGTTGCCCAGACCACCAATGAGGCGGATCGCAATCACGGGTTCATTTCCTTGATCATGGGGACAGGCGCACGGCGAGCAGCCTTCGTGCGCCAGGATTTTTCCAGAGCAGTGCCGCGAACGCGACCGATACCAGCACACCGAGCACTGCAATGGTTTTCAACGCTGAGACGAAGTCCAGTGGTGCAGGCGCACGGAAGTCGACGAGAAAGACCGCCAGCACGACCAGGGCCAGTGCGGCGCACCAGCGCGGTACGTCCATATGAAATGTCTGAAGTCGGCTCATTGCCGCTGTCATGGCAATCAGTGTGATGAATCCGGCTACAGCGATCACCGCGACCGCCTGCTCGACAGTGCCGCCACGATGGGCGAGTATCAGCACTCCGAGTGTGAGGACCATCGCACCCACTGCATAGGGTGGCACTAGCATTTTCATCCGACGGTCCACCTGCGCAGCCGTCGCGAGCAGGTTGCCTAGAGCTCGACAGCACTCGATGAAGGCTCCAAGCAGCACGAATGGCACGACGTGGCTGTAGGAGACGTCGACGAGCAGAGCCAGCAGCGCGGGTGCGCCAGCTACCGTTGCGGCCGCCAGCAATAGATAGATCGGCCCCAATGTGTTCAGCAAATCGGAAAAGGCGATGGCGCTGTCGGGTGTGCCTTCCGTAGAAATGCGGCGGTAGAACAGCGGAAACAGAAACTGCATAGCCAGTGACTCGACCAGCCCCCACAGTTGAGACGCAAGCGTGAGACCCACAACGGCCTGGCCAAGCGCTGCCAGGCCCCAATGGGCTTCCAGCAGCAGGCGATAGCCCGACAACAGCCACCACATGAAGCCTGTGGCCACTGCCAGGGGCAGGATATATCCGAGCAGCGCACGGGGTTCCAGCAGCGGCCAATGCCCCGACAGTTGCTGCGAATGCAGTGCGCGCCGAACGGTCCACCCGGCACCGATCGCACCAATGGCCATGCCCAGGGCCTGCCCCACGAACCACGCGAAGCCGATGCCGTGCAGCGATACCAGCCACCAGGACAGCAGCAGTCCCGCCAGTACGGTGGCACCCGCCCAGGCGACGGACAAAGCACGGTGGCCGAGCATATTCAACAATGACACCGAGGTGGCGTTCCAAGTGGCGGCGATGACCATGATGGCGACCGATACCGCCATCGACAACTGCTCGATCCTCGGCAGCGGCTGAAAGAGTGTCCATGCGCCGCTGGTCGCCGCACCCGCCAGCGAGGCCGCAACAACCCATATGCGATAGGGTCGCAATCGAAGCAGAAGCGTACCTTCGTCCATCCAGGCATGGGTATGCCGGTTGATGTACTGGCCGACCGGATTGATGAGAAAAAGCCCGCAAAAGACCTGAAACGTCAACAGGATGGCTAGGATGCCGAACTGTTCGGGCGGGAGCAGGGCGGTTGATAGACGGATCGCGGCCAGGGCCACCAACGCGGTGACCAGTCGGCCGATGGCAATCCAGGCAAAGTCACGCGTTGCGGCCAAGATCCTGCACGATCGTCGAAACGATCGTCTCCGCGAACACTTCTGCCCCGAAAGGCTGCACGGCATCGCTGGCCATGAACGCAGCGATGCGTTGTTGATAACCCCTGTAGGTGCCTTCATCCATCGCCTTGAGATGCTCGTGAACGGCTGCTGTGTCCGAGAACTGCCTACGGTCGATGAAGCAGTCCGACGGTATGTGGCCCGTGACGTTGTCGGCGCCCCAGTAGACCGGCACGCAGTTAGCAAAGAAGCAATCGAAGATCTTTTCGGTGATGTAGCCCGGCATGTCGCGCATGTTTTCGAAGCAGATGGAGAAGCGTGTCCGCTGTAGCACATCCCGCTTCCGGTCGACCTTTCCTCGATACAGGGGGAAGGGTGTCATAGGGAACACGCGACTGGCCTGCTGCCACAGGCGTCTGTACACTTTTCCGGCAAGTCCCGGCTTGGCGGGCGGCAGCTCCCAGCCAACTCCATATAGGTCGAATTCGGCCGGGGCATGCTCCTCATACCACCGGATGGCACGTACTCGCTCGCTGTACAGCTCGCGTGGATCGTGTTGCGTCGGGGCCTTGTTTCCCGCGATAAGGCAGCAAAATCGATCTCTGTGGTCGAATCCGTCCACCTCGGGAACGGACAACGGATTGGGATAGTTGATCTTGATGTGACGTTCGCCGTCGGCAAGCGAATCGTTCCATGTGAAGACTCTTTGATAGGACGCAGGCAACACAGCATTGGCGGGGCGGATCAATGGCGTTTCGAGCAGCATGAGATAAGCCGGCGTGCCGGCGTGCACGGGAGGCCGCACATCCATGTGCAACTCGAAAGCCAGATCTCCATCGCTCTCATCGGGCGTGCACAAGACAATGTCGTGCGCGCGAAACTTCGTGGCCAGGAGCGCGTAGGGCTCATAGCAGCGATCGCGATTGCCAGGATCTTTCAGATCGAAAATGTTGTTTCGATGCAGGCCATCGCCGACCAGGATTGCCTTGCGCAGCGTCATGGGGTTCGCAAAGGGCTGGCAGCTTCACACGCAAGGGTGGGGGCCGCGATATTCACTTGCGCTCCCAGCATTCCCAGACAAAGGTGTAGTTCCACAGTTCCCGATGGGTTTCCCGGAGCCGGCGGCGGATTTCTTCGCGTTTGGTATGGGCGTCGGGGACAAAGTTGTGGAACTGAACTTGCAGAAAGCGCACGCGAGACATCAAACCGGCATCCATGAGCGCCGGAATCACGTCGAACTCGCCGCCCTCAATGTTGATCTTGAGCAGGTCGACCTGTTCAACGCCCAGTTCGTTGAACATTTCCGCTACAGGCCGGACTTCGGCCCGCACCGATGCGGCGTTGCCCGGCTCGCGAACGAAACTTGATGCGTCTTCGCTGTCGCTGATATCGAACCAGCCGGCCGAGCGCGAAAGCCCGAACGGCAGGCAGCGGACCCGATCATTGTCGCGAAAGCGTTCGACGCACCGGGTGTGAAACTTGGGAACGGGTTCAAACACGAAAATCCGGCTGCCATACCGTTGCGACATCTCGGCGGCAAAGTCACCGTGGTATCCACCCAGGTCCCATACCACTGAGGCCTGATCCAGTGGGTAGTTCAGCCGCAGCGTATTGTCGCCATCGTCGCGAAACCAGCGTTTGATTTCCAGCAGGAACGGATCGCGGAGAACTTCGCGGCGGAAAACCCTCACCAGCGCATTGACGAGTGCGGACTTCATAGCGCCTCAGATGGTCTTCAATGCCTGTATGGCATCGACAATCGGATAGTGATGGTTGCCGACGAACAAGCCGTGACTGTCGATGTGGTCGGCGTTGGCGAGGGTCCCCACGATATCGGCATCAAAGTACTTCATCACCTCATTGCGGGCGAAGTTGCCGGCAACGATGGGACGGCATTCGAAGCCCAGCACATTCAACTTGGAGAGCAGCTGTTCTCGCGTCAATGAAGAGCCAGGTCTTATCACCAAGCTGAAGCCGAACCAGCTGCTGACACCGATCTCGCGCTGGATCATGAGCTCGGGATGGCCTTCCATCGCGGCTTGCAGGATGGCCCCGTTCTTGCGGCGTTCGGACACCAGCATCGGCAGCTTTTTCACTTGTTCCACGCCGAGTGCACCGGAAAGCTCCAGCGGGCGCAGGTTGTAGCCTGGCAGCACGAATCGGAACGACTCCTTGAACGGGTCATCGCTCTTCTCTCCGCAGACATGATTGAATTTTGGCAGGTTCCGGGTCCACCCGTGTGCGCGCAGCGACAGGAGCAGGTGGTAAAGCTCCTCGTCGTCTGTGACCACAAGGCCGCCCTCCATCGTCGAGATGTGGTGCGAAAAGAAAGAGCTGAAAGAGCCCATGACGCCGATGGTGCCAGCCTTGCGGCCGTCGTACTCTGCGCCCATGGACTCGCAGTTGTCTTCGATGATGCGGATGTTGCGTTGACCGATGATCGACTGGATCCGTTGGAAGTCATTGGGGTTGCCCAGCAGGTTGACGACCATGATCAGGCGCGTGCGATCCGTCACCGCGGCGTCCAGCTGATCGAGGTCGTAGTTGAGTGTCTCCAGATCGATGTCCACGAACCGCAGCTTGAGCCCGTACTGGTGCAGCGGATAGTACGTCGTGCTCCATGAAACGGCTGGAACGATGACCTCGTCACCGGGCTTGAGACGGTTCTCTTTTGTGAAGAACAGCGCCGCCACCATCAGCAGGTTGGCTGACGAACCGGAGTTCACCATGACGGTATGTGCGCTGCCGATGTAGTCCGCGAACGATTTCTCGAATGCCTGAACTTCGCGGCCCATGGTGAACATGCCGGAGCTGATGACGCGCTGCATTGCATCGAGTTCGGCCTGATCCCAGGTGGCGGTGGCGAGGGGATATTTGTAAGTCACTTTGCGGATTCCTCAAGGTAGTAGCTGTAGGCCATGCGGATGCCCTTGTCCAGCGCCGTGCTGGGTGACCAACCCCACGCGGATTGCTGCACCGTGCTGACCAGTTTCTGTTTCATGCCGACAGGTTTGCTGGTGTCGTGCACAAACCTGCCCTCCCATCCGATCACACTTGCTGCGATAGCGTAGTAGTCGTTGATGGTGTGGTCGTGGCCGAGACCGATGTTCATCGTGTCGGGAAGGGAGTCGATGTCTGCCAGTGCTCGGAGCGTCGCATCGGCCGCATCGCCTGCATACATGAATTCACGGCGCGCCGTACCGTCTCCCCAGATGTCAACGGTGTGTGCCGCCGTGGTTTTGGCCACGTGCAGTTTGTGGATGATGGCGGGCACCAGGTGAGAGTGTTCTGGTGAAAACTTGTCGTGGCGGCCGTACAGGTTGCAGGGGATCAGTGTCTTGTATTGCAGCGAAGGGGTTTCCCGCCGGATGTACTCGCAGAGACGAGTGGCAAAGATCTTGGCCAGCGCGTAGCCCTCGTTGGTGGGTTCCAGTTCGCCTTTGAGCACCAGATCTTCGGTCAACGGATTGGCTGCTGCGCGCGGGTACATGCAGGAACTCGCGAGATTCAGCAAGCGTTGCACGCCCGCCTCACGGGCACCAAGAATCACATTGCGACCAACATCAATGTTCTGCACGAGAAAGTCGACGGGATGCGCCAGGTTGGCCTGAATGCCCCCCACTCGACCAGCGGCATGGATGACAGCGTCTGGTCGTTCACGAAGAAAGTAGGAGCGCACCGCGGCAAAGTCGGCGAGATCCAGCTCGCCTCGTCGCGGTGCCAGCAGTTGCCACTCTTGCGCGAGAGGGTGCTCAAGAAGATTTCGCCCCATCATGCCGCCGCCACCGGTGAGCAGGAGTTTGCCGCGTGTTGCCATCGCCTCAGCCCTGATTGCGGAGTGCCTTGTGGCCGTGTGCCTTGACCTTCAACTCGAACTCCGCCTCCCGCAGATCGGACAGCGCCATTTCCTCGACCAGTTCGCTGAATGTTGTGCGCGAAGTCCATCCCAGCTTTTGCTTGGCTTTGGTTGCATCGCCCAGCAGGGTTTCCACTTCAGTGGGGCGAAAATACCGGGGATCCACAGCGACGACCTCTTGGCCAATTCGTGAGGTGATAGCGTTTTCGTCACCTTCCACACTGGCCAGCACGCCTACTTCGTCAACGCCGGAGCCCTTCCAATCGAAGTGGAGCCCCAGTGCCAGGCCAGCCCGGTTCACAAACTCACGAACCGAGTACTGCACGCCGGTGGCGATCACGAAATCTTCAGGCCGATCCTGTTGAAGCATCAGCCACTGCATTTCAACGTAGTCTCGCGCATGACCCCAATCGCGCAGCGAATCCAGGTTGCCCAGATAGAGCTTGTCCTGCAGCCCAAGCTTGATGCGCGCCAGTGCCCGCGTGATCTTGCGGGTGACGAAAGTCTCACCGCGAATGGGAGACTCGTGGTTGAAAAGAATGCCATTGCAGGCGTAGATGCCGTAAGCCTCGCGGTAGTTAACCGTGATCCAGTATGCGTAGAGCTTGGCGACGGCATACGGGCTGCGCGGATAGAACGGTGTGGTTTCTTTCTGGGGCGTTTCCTGCACGAGGCCGTAGAGCTCGGAGGTGGAGGCCTGGTAGAAGCGAGTTTTCTTCTCAAGGCCAAGAATGCGCAAGGCTTCCAGAATGCGCAGTGCGCCGAGTGCATCGGAGTTCGCCGTGTATTCTGGCTCTTCGAAAGATACCGCTACATGGCTTTGTGCCGCCAGGTTGTAGATTTCGTCTGGTTGAACCTGCTGAATAATGCGAACCAGACTGGACGAATCAGTCATGTCGCCGTGATGAAGAATGAAGCTGGCGTTTTCGACGTGAGGATCCTGAAACAGGTGGTCGATGCGATCGGTGTTGAACAGCGAGGTGCGCCGCTTGATGCCATGCACCTCGTATCCCTTCTTGAGAAGGAATTCAGCCAGATAGGCGCCATCCTGGCCTGTGACGCCGGTTATCAATGCTTTTTTCATAGTGGTTCCTGCCATCTTTCTGTTTGTGGCGCGCCAAAGGGCGCGCCGCATTATTCGGTCCAAGGATGGACCTTACCTTCCAACTCGCCGCTTCTGGAGGCAGTCAAGAGTCTCGAAATGCCTTGAAGGATTCCCCCTGCAGGTCTTTGCCGGAAAGCTGCAAGGTGGCGGAAACCTCCGGCCAGGCAATGCCCAGATCCGCGTCGTTCCATATCAAGCACCGCTCGGCGGCGGGCTGATAAAAGTCGGTCGCCTTGTAAAGCACGTCAGCGCTTTCGCTGGTCACGAGGAAGCCATGCGCAAGCCCTGGTGGGATCCACATCTGCCTATGGTTCTCTGCGCTTAATTCCACGCCTACCCATTGTCCGAAAGTCGAAGAGTCACTGCGAATATCCACCGCCACGTCGAACACGCTACCCTGGGTGACGCGGATGAGTTTGCCCTGGGCGTGAGGAGCGAGTTGGTAGTGCAGCCCTCTTAGAACACCCTGGCTGCTGCGACTGTGGTTATCTTGCACAAATGTGGCCCGCAGTCCCGTGGCGGCCTCGAAGCTCTTTTGATTGAAGCTTTCGAGAAAGAAGCCGCGCGCATCTCCAAACAGCCTGGGGGCGAGAACCAGCACGCCAGGGATGGCGGTCTTTGTCACTTCGAGTTGGGCGCTCATGTTGCCACCCCTCCTAGGCGATCCTGCAGAAGACGAAGCAGGTACTGACCGTATCCATTCTTGCGCAGCGGTTGTGCCAGAGCATCGAGGTCCGCACTGTCAATCCAACCGTGGCGCCAAGCGATCTCCTCAGGGCAGGCGATCTTCAGTCCTTGTCGATGTTCCAGTGTCGAGATGAACTGACTGGCTTCGAGCAAGCTATCGTGCGTGCCGGTATCGAGCCAAGCGTAGCCTCGTTGCATGATTTGTACATTGAGCTGGCCCAGATCGAGATAGGCTTGGTTCACCGCCGTGATTTCCAGTTCGCCACGCGCGCTCGGCTTGACTGCCTTGGCGATGTCGACCACCTGCTGGTCGTAGAAGTACAAGCCGGTTACGGCATAGTTGCTCAGCGGCTTCGCCGGCTTCTCCTCGATGCTCCGGGCTCGGCCTTGCGCATCGAACGCCACAACGCCATAGCGCTCCGGGTCGTTGACGTGATAGGCGAACACGGTGGCGCCATGGGCCTGCTGGTCGGCCTGCGCTAGCAGGGTGGTGAAGTCATGTCCGTAGTAGATGTTGTCACCCAGCACAAGCGCACTGGGGTTGTCGCCCAGGAAATCGGCGCCGATGATGAAGGCCTGTGCCAGGCCATCGGGGCTGGGTTGAACCGCGTACTGCAGGTTCATGCCCCAGGCGCTCCCATCACCCAGCAACTGCTGGAAGCGTGGTGTGTCCTGCGGCGTGCTGATCACCAGAACCTCACGAATGCCTGCCAGCATCAGTGTGGTCAATGGGTAGTAGATCATCGGCTTGTCGTACACCGGCAGCAGTTGTTTGCTGATGGCGAGCGTGGCCGGATGCAGGCGTGTGCCGGAGCCGCCCGCGAGGATGATGCCTTTGCGTTGGGTCATGTGCTGGTTTGGCTGCGTTAAAGAATTTCGGCCAGCATGCGCTGCACGCCAACCTGCCAGGCTGGCAGGGTCAGGTCGAATGTGCGGCGCACGCGCGTGGTGTCCAGGCGTGAGTTCAGGGGACGTCGGGCGGCGGTGGGAAACGCGCTGGTCGGCACCGGCGCTACCTCGCTCACCTGCAGGGGCAGGGCGGGTTTCAGAGCGCGTGCGGTGTCGATCACGAACCTCGCATAGCCGTTCCAGGTCGTCTCGCCGGCCGCAGACAGGTGGTAAGTGCCTGCGTTCGCCGGGTCGCGCAGCGCCTGTCGGATCGCAAGGGCCGTGGCGTCGGCTATCAGGTCGGCTCCGGTTGGGGCGCCCCACTGGTCATCAATCACGGTAAGGCGCTCGCGTTCCTGAGCGAGCCGCAGCATGGTGCGGGCGAAATTGCCACCGCGGGCGGCGTACACCCAACTGGTGCGGAAGATCAGATGCCGCGCGTTGCTGGCGCGCACGAGTTGTTCACCATCCCGTTTGGTTGTGCCATACACGCTGAGTGGGGCGGTGCGAGCGTCCTCGGTCCAGGGCGCGTTGCCGCTGCCGTCGAACACGTAGTCGGTGGAGTAATGAACAAACAGTGCTCCCACCGTCGCTGCGGCTTCCGCCAGCGCGCCCGGAGCCACGGCATTGATCGCGTGAGCGAGATCGGGCTCGCTCTCGGCGCGGTCCACGGCGGTGTGGGCGGCCGCATTGACGATCACATCCGGACGCAGCCGCAACACGGTCTCGCGCAACCGATCCGGTTGGGTCAGGTCGCCGCAGCCGCCGTCGGTCTCGGTGCTGTGCCGGTCCAGCGCCACCAGTTCGCCCAGCGGCGCCAGGCTGCGCTGCAACTCCCAGCCGACTTGCCCATTCTTGCCCAGCAGCAGGATCTTCATGCGCTGGCAGGTGCCCCGTATTGCGTCTGCACCCACTGCCGATACGCCCCGCTCTGCACGTTCGCCACCCACTCGGCGTTGTCGAGGTACCACTGCACCGTCTTGCGGATGCCGGTTCCGAAGGTCTCGGCGGGTTTCCAGCCAAGTTCGGCCTCCAGTTTGCGGGCGTCGATGGCGTAGCGACGGTCGTGGCCCGGGCGGTCCTTCACATGGGTGATCTGTGTGGTGTACGAGGCGCCGTCGGCGCGTGGGCGCAGTTCGTCGAGCAGGGCGCAGATGGTGTGCACGATGTCGATGTTGGGCTTTTCGTTCCAGCCGCCCACGTTGTAGGTCTCGCCCAGCGTGCCGGCCTCGAGCACGCGCCGGATCGCGCTGCAGTGGTCTTTCACGTAGAGCCAGTCGCGCACCTGCATGCCGTCGCCGTACACCGGCAGGGGCTTGCCGGCGAGCGCATTGACGATCATGAGCGGGATGAGCTTCTCGGGGAAATGGTAGGGGCCGTAGTTGTTGCTGCAGTTCGTGGTCAGCACCGGCAGGCCATGGGTGTGGTGCCAGGCGCGCACCAGGTGGTCGCTGGCGGCCTTGCTGGCCGAATAGGGGCTGTTCGGCTCGTAGGTGTGGGTTTCGGTGAACGCAGGGGCGTCGGGCGCCAGGCTGCCGTACACCTCGTCGGTGCTCACATGCAGGAAGCGGAAGGCGGCCTTGTCGGCTTCGGGTAAACCCGACCAGTGGGCGCGCACCGCTTCGAGCAGCCGGAAGGTGCCGATGATGTTGGTCTGGATGAAGTCTTCAGCGCCGTGGATGGAGCGGTCCACGTGGCTTTCGGCCGCGAAGTGGACCACCGCGCGGGGCCGGTGCTCGGCCAGCAACTGGCTCACCAGCGCGCTGTCACCGATGTCACCCTGCACGAACCTGTGCCGTGCGTCGCCCTGCAGGCTCGCCAGCGTCTCCAGGTTGCCGGCGTAGGTGAGTTTGTCGAGGTTGATGACCGGCTCATCGTGGAGCGCCAGCCAGTCGAGCACAAAGTTGGCGCCAATGAAGCCGGCGCCACCAGTCACGAGAATCATCGGTATTCCCTCGGGTGTTGATCTTGAGGCGCCATTCAGCGCCTTGCCCCCGCATTATCTTCGGTCTTCCGGGGCTTCCGGTAGACCCCCGTGTTCCATTAGTGACCGTGTGAAACGGTCTCACCTGCCCTCAGTCGGTACACGGTGCCGCAATATGGGCATTTCGCCTCACCGGTGGCCGCCACGTCCAGGTACACCTTGGGGTGGCTGTTCCACAGCTTCATGTCGGCCAGCGGGCTCGGGCAGAACACGCCCCCATGGGCGTTGAGGTCTGAGGCCTTGAGTTCAACGGTTGTCTTGCTCATGGCGTGCTCCTCAGACCTTGGCCAGCCAGTGGGCGTATTTGGGATTGCGGCCGTTCACGATGTCGAAGAAGGCGCTCTGCACCTTTTCGGTGATCGGGCCGCGGGTGCCGACGTAGTCGCCCTTGCCGAGCTCGATGCGGTCGAGTTCGCGGATCGGGGTGACTTCGGCCGCCGTGCCGGTGAAGAAGGCCTCGTCGGCGATGTAGACCTCGTCGCGGGTGATGCGCTTCTGCACGATCTCCAGGCCCAGGTCCTTGGCGATGTGGAACACGGTGTTGCGCGTGATGCCGTTGAGCGCACCGGCCGACAGGTCGGGCGTGTAGATCACGCCGTTCTTGATGACAAAGATGTTCTCGCCCGCGCCTTCGCTCACGAAGCCGCTGGAGTCCAGCAGCAGGGCCTCGTCGTAGCCCTCGTCGGTCGCTTCCATGTTGGCCAGGATGCTGTTGGTGTAGTTGCTCACCGCCTTGGCCTGCGTCATGGTGATGTTGACGTGGTGGCGGGTGTAGCTGCTGGTCTTGACGCGGATGCCACGCTTGAGACCTTCGTCGCCCAGGTAGGCGCCCCAGGCCCAGGCAGCGACCATCAGGTGGATGGTGTTGCCCTTGGGCGAGACGCCCAGCTTCTTGTCGCCGATCCAGGTCAGCGGGCGGATGTAGCAACTCTCGAGTTTGTTCTCACGCACCACAGCCTTCTGGGCCTCGTTCACCTCGTCCTGCGTGAACGGGATCTTCATGCGCAGGATCTTGGCGCTGTTGAACAGGCGCTCGGTGTGTTCCTGCAGGCGGAAGATGGCCGTGCCGTTGACCGTGTTGTAGGCCCGCACGCCCTCGAAGGCCCCGCAGCCGTAGTGCAGGGTGTGGGTCAGCACGTGGATCTTGGCGTCGCGCCAGTCCACCATCTGGCCGTCCATCCAGATCTTGCCGTCGCGGTCTGACATCGAGGGAACGATGGGGCTCATGTGGGTCCTTGGGTTGTTCGTTGGGGGGCAGCGCGGGCTGCCAAACCGGCAATTTTACGGCGTTGGACCGTCGGCCCCCGGGTCCGCCGGGCGCTCGCTGGCCGGTGCCGCCGGGGCGTCATCGTCTGTCGGCGGGCGCTCCAGCTTCCAGCGGATGAGCTTGCCGTTCTGGAATTCGGCCGTCACCGTCGAGTCGCCGTTGTCGCGCCAGCGGTAGACCTCGGGCTGCACGCCCTCATCGGACAGCCGCTCGCCGAGCGAGCGCGTGATGGCCATCACGTGCATGAGGGTGACGCCAGGCTTGAGCTTGACGTTGAGCATCACGGCGCTGCCGACGTAGCCGATGGGCCGGTCGGCGGCGCGCTTGAGCACAGTCATCAGGCGGGTGAAGTGCAGCAGCAGCCACATCGTCAGGCCACCGCCGACGGCGGCCACACCGGGCCAGCCGTAGGTGCGATGGGACAGGTAGAGCAGGCCGAGGCCGGCCACGAGGTAGAGCAGTTTCTGGAATGGCATGGGGGAGATTGTCCACACTGCGACCCACTGCCGTCCTGCGGCTGGTACGTATGGCCCGGCTCAGGCTAGGCTGCGGGCGAGTTCCATGGCCTCTTCGATGCGGTCGACGCCGTGCACCGTGAGGCCTTCGAAAGCCTTGTCGTTCTTGCGCGGCAGGTTGGCCTTGGGCACCACGGCCACGCTGAAGCCCAGCTTGGCGGCCTCCTTCAGCCGGTCCTGGCCGCGGGGCGCCGGGCGCACCTCGCCCGCCAGGCCCACCTCGCCAAAGGCCAGGAAACCCTTGGGCAGCGCCTTGCCGCGCAGGCTGCTGGTGATGGACAGCATCACCGCCAGATCGGCCGCCGGCTCGCTGATGCGCACGCCGCCCACGGCGTTGACGAACACGTCCTGGTCCATGCAGGCCACGCCGGCATGGCGGTGCAGCACCGCCAGCAGCATCGCCAGCCGGTCGCGGTCCAGGCCGACCGAGAGGCGGCGCGGGCTCGGGCCGCCGCTGTCCACCAGCGCCTGGATCTCCACGAGCATGGGCCGTGTGCCCTCCAGCGTCACCATCACGCAGCTGCCGGGCACGGGCTCCGAATGCTGCGAGAGGAAGATCGCGCTGGGGTTGCTCACGCCCTTCAGGCCTTTTTCCGTCATGGCGAACACGCCGATCTCGTTCACCGCGCCGAAGCGGTTCTTGATCGCGCGGATCAGACGGAAGCTGCTGTGCGTGTCGCCCTCGAAATACAGCACGGTGTCGACCATGTGCTCCAGCACGCGCGGGCCGGCGAGGGCGCCTTCCTTGGTGACATGCCCCACCAGCACGATGGCCGTGCCGCTGGCCTTGGCCGCGCGCGTGAGGTGGGCCGCGCACTCGCGCACCTGCGCCACCGAACCGGGCGCGGACGTGAGCTGTTCGGAGTACACGGTCTGGATCGAGTCGATCACCGCGATCGCGGGCCGCGTGGCGTCCAGCGTGGCCAGGATCTTCTCGAGCTGGATCTCGGCCAGCACGCTGACCTGCGAACCGTCCAGGCCGAGGCGGCGCGAGCGCAGCGCCACCTGGGCACCGCTTTCCTCGCCGGTCACGTACAGCGTCTTCAGCCCGCTGCGCTGCAGCGAATCCAGCGCCTGCAGCAGCAGGGTGGACTTGCCGATGCCCGGGTCGCCGCCGATCAGCACCACCCCGCCTTCCACGATACCGCCGCCCAGCACGCGGTCGAGCTCGTCGTGGCCGGTGGGCGTGCGCTGCACGTCGGTGGCCTCGATGTCGGCCAGGGTGGTCACCTCGGCGGTCTTCGCGAGCGCGGCGAAGCGGTTCTTCGAGGGGGCGGCCGATTCCGCCACGGATTCGACCAGCGTGTTCCATGCGTTGCAGTGCGGGCATTTGCCCAGCCACTTCGGGCTGGCGCCGCCGCATTCGCTGCAGATGTATTGGGTTTTGTCTTTGGCCATGTGCCGGGCAATATAGTCGACACCCCATGTCCCGACCCGATTCCCGCGCCGCCGCCCTGCGCGTGCTGCCGTCCGTCACGCAGCCGCCTTCGGCCGCGGCGCGCGCCTACAACCTGCAGCTCACCCGCATCGACAAGCTGCGCAGCCAGCTGGCCGAGATGGATGCGCTGGCGCAGCGGCACCGCATGGAGCTGCATGGCGCGGTGGAGCCCCTGCGCCGGCAAGTGGCGCAGGCGCAGCGCGCGCTGGCCCTGGCGCTGGACGGGCACCTGCAGGGCAAACTGCTGAGCCGCGTGCAGGCAGAGACCGCGCGCACCGCGCTGTGCCGGCTGGCCCGCGTGCTGGCAGAGGCCGGTGATGTCGCCATGCGCGAACTGCACGACCGGCACAGCCCGCGCACGCTGGCGCAACTCAAGCAGGACGCGGCAGACGCGCTGCGGCAACGGCTGGAAACCGTGCTCGGGGAGCCGCTGGAGGACGAGGGCCAGCACCTGAGCGCAGAACAGTTGCTTCGCGCCGGCATGGAGCGCCTGCGGCAGGCGCAGGAAGAGGTGCGGCAGCACCGCCGGGAAGCCGCCCAGACCCGGCGCGCGCGAAAGACGCCGGGCGCCATGGCGCGTCAGGCCGAGCAGCACGATGCCGACACCCTGCTGCGCCGGCTGTTCCGGCAACTGGCCAGCGCCCTGCACCCGGACCGCGAGACCGACCCACAGGCCCGCCTGCACAAGACCGCGCTGATGAGCGAGGCGAATGCCGCCTACGAGAAGCGGGACCTGGTGGCACTGCTGCAGATCCAGGGCCGCGCCGAACTGGCCGACCCCACCGCCGTGCAGCGCCTCTCCGATGAGCGACTGGCTCTGCTCACGCTGCTGCTGAAAGAGCAGGTGGCCGAACTGGAGCGCGAACGCGCGGGGCGCCAGAGCGCGCTGGCCGACGAATTCGATCTGCCGGAAGGCGTGTCATGGAACGCCAACACCTTGTTGCAAAACCGGATCGACCAGACCCGCGCGCTGGAGCGTGCCCTGGCTCAGTTGGAAAACGACCGGGCGCAGGTGGACGACCCGGCGCGCCTGAAGCGCTGGCTCAACGCGCGGCGCGATGCGCCTTGAAACCCTGAACCAGTTCGCCCACCAGCTCTGCCGCCGGCATGTCGCGGCAGTGGCTCGCGTTCTGCCCCGACCACAGCGGTGAGAAGTCACTGCTGCCCTTGGCCTCCCAGTGCGCGCGCAACGGTGCCATGGCCGCGGTGGCCAGCGGGAAGGCCGGCGCGACGGGGTTCATCGGCCCGAGTTCGCGCATCACGCGGTTGACGATGCCGCGGGCCGGGCGGCCGGTGAACAGGTGGGTGAGGGCGGTGTGGTGCGCCGCCTCGCTCTGCAGCGCAGCGCGGTGCAGTGGGCTGGTGGTGGCTTCAGGGCAGCACATGAAGGATGTGCCCACCTGCACGCCCGACGCGCCCAGCGCCATCGCCGCGGCCACGCCCGCCGCATCGGCGATGCCGCCGGCCGCGATCACCGGCACGTTCACCGCGGCGACGATCTGCGGCAGCAACGCGAACGTGCCGGTCTGCGTGGTGAGGTCGTCCGACAGGAACATGCCGCGATGGCCGCCGGCCTCGATGCCCTGGGCAATGATGGCGTCGGCCCCGAAAGCCTCGAGCCAGCGCGCTTCCTCCACCGTGGTCGCCGAGGACAGCACCACCGCACCCCAGCCCTTCACGCGGTCCAGCAGGTCCAGGTCGGGCAGGCCGAAATGGAAGCTCACCACCTTGGGCTTGAAGCGCTCCAGGATGTCGGCCGCCGCGCGGTTGAAGGGCACGCGGCCCGCGCCTGCGGGCACGCTGTCGATGTCCAGCCCGGCCTCGTGGTAGTAGGTCGTCAGCCAGGCGCGCCACGCGGCCTCGCGCGCTTCGTCCGGCTCGGGTGGTGCGTGGCAGAAAAAGTTGACGTTGTAGGGCCGCTGCGTGCCGGCGGTGATCGCGGCCAGTTCGCGGTCCATCGCGTCGGGCGCGAGCATGGCGCAGGGCAGCGAACCCAGCGCGCCCGCGTTGCTCACCGCCACGGCCATCGCGGCGCCTTGCACGCCCGCCATGGGTGCCTGGATCAAGGGATGTTCGGTACCGAGCAGGGTGGTGAGTGCGTTCATGCGCGCATTCTCTCCGGGCCTTCGTCCCGGGTAAACCCTTGATTTGTTTCCAGAATAATCATTTAATATATTAAATAAATGAGCGACGACACCCCTTTCATCCACCGCAACCTGCCCCGCCTGCTGCTCGAAGCGCGCGAGGCGGTGATGCTGCACACGCGGCCCAGCCTGCGGCAGTTCGGCCTGTCCGACCAGCAATGGCGCGTGTTGCGCGTGCTGGGCGAACACGCGCAGTTGCCCGGGGGGGTGGAAACCGGCCGGGTGGCGCGCGAAGCCTTTCTGCTCGGCCCCAGCCTCACCGGCGTGCTCACCCGCATGGAGCGTGACGGCCTGATCGAGCGCAGCCGCTGCCCGCAGGACGCGCGGCGCACCGTGGTGCGCGCCACGTCCACGGGGCTCAAGCTGGTGAAGGGTCTCTCGAGCACCATCGAGGCGCACTACGCCTGGATGGAAGAACGCCTGGGCAAGGCGCGGCTGGCGCAGCTGTACGCGCTGCTGGACGAGGTGATCGCCCTGGAACAACCCATGAACGCCGATGAAGCCAGCGTGGCCGACGGCCTGGAGGAAGACGCCGCATGAACACCGTTTCCTGGATGCCGGCCGGCACGGTCTACGGCACCCTGCTCAACTTCCAGCGCGAGCATGCGCTGTGGGCGCCGCGCATGAACGACGCGCCCTACAAGGCGCCGCCGAAGGCGCCGGTGCTCTACATCAAGACCGCCAACACCTTCACCCCCGCCGGCGCCGACATCGCCCTGCCGACCGGCACGCCGGTGCAGGTCACCCCATCGCTCGGCCTGGTGATGGGCGACGCAGAGGTGGCCGGTGCGGTGCTGTTCAACGACGTGTCGGTGGTGCACGAGAGCTACTACCGCCCGCCGATCAAGGCGCGCTGCGTGGACGGCTTCCTTGGTGTGGGCGCCGAAAGCGTGCCCCTCGCACAGCTGGGTGGCCTCGCCGGTCTGGCCCGCCTGCAGATCGAGCTGCACATCAACGGCGTGCACCAGCAGACCGTGGTGCTCGCTGAACTGGTGCGCGACGCGGCCACGCTGCTCGCCGACGTGAGCGAGTTCATGACGCTGCGCCCCGGCGACGTGCTGATGCTGGGCACCGACTGCCTGGCCGATGGCACGCGGCCGCTGGTGCATGCGGGCGACACGGTCGAGATCACCGCCCCCGGTTTCCAGCCGGTGCGGCACAACTTCGTGAAGGAGGCCGCATGAAGCGCGCCCGCATCGCCTGGGCCGGCGCGGTCCATGACGCCGTCGAGGCCGACGGCCAGCTCGAGCTGCTCACGTCCGCACTGAAGGGCCGGCGCGTCGCGTTCGACGACGCCGTCTGGTTGCCGCCACTGCAACCCCTGCCGCCGCAGCGCCCGCGCACCGTGCTCGCGCTCAGCCTGAACTACGCCGACCACGCGAAGGAACTCGCCTTCAAGGCGCCCGAGGAACCGCTGGCGTTCGTGAAGGGCGAGGCCTCGCTCACCGGCCACCGCGGCTTCACGCTGCGCCCGCCCGGCGTGACGTTCATGCACTACGAGTGCGAACTCGCCGTCGTCATCGGGCGCACGGCGAAACACGTGAAGAAAGCCGACGCGCTCGATTTCGTGGGGGGCTACACGGTGGCGAACGACTACGCCATCCGCGACGTGCTGGAGAACTGGTACCGCCCCAACCTGCGCGTGAAGAACCGCGACACCTGCACGCCCATCGGCCCGTGGCTCGTGGACGCCGCCGATGTGCCCGATCCGATGAGCCTTGCGCTGCAGACCACGGTGAACGGCAAGGTCACGCAACAGGGCAACACGCGCGACATGATCTTCGACGTGCCCACGCTCATCGAATACTTCAGCTCGTTCATGACGCTGCAGCCCGGCGACCTGATCCTCACCGGCACGCCCGACGGCGTGGTCGATTGCCAGCCCGGCGACGTGATCGTCACGTCCATCGAAGGCATCGGCGAACTCACCAACACCATCACCCTGCACCCCTGAAACCCATGACGACGATCCAGCACCTCATCAATGGCAAGTCGGTCGCCAGCGCCGCGACCTTCGAGACCCTCAACCCCGCCACGCAGGAAGTGCTTGCCGACGTCGCCGCTGGTGGTGCCGATGAAATCAACGCCGCCGTTCAGGCCGCCAAGGACGCCTTCCCGAAGTGGGCCGGTCTGCCCGCCACCGAGCGCGCGAAGCTGGTGCGCAAGCTCGGCGAGCTGATCGCGGCGAACGTGCCCGGGATCGCGCAGACCGAGACCAACGACAGCGGGCAGGTGATCTCGCAGACCGGCAAGCAGCTGGTGCCGCGCGCGGCAGACAACTTCAGCTACTTCGCCGAGATGTGCACGCGCGTGGACGGCCACACCTACCCCACGCCCACGCACCTGAACTACACGCTGTTCCACCCGGTGGGCGTGTGCGCGCTCATCAGCCCGTGGAACGTGCCCTTCATGACCGCGACCTGGAAGACCGCGCCCTGCCTGGCGTTCGGCAACACGGCGGTGCTGAAGATGAGCGAGCTCTCGCCGCTGACCGCCGCGCGGCTGGGCGAGCTGGCGCTGGAAGCGGGCATTCCGCCCGGCGTGCTCAACGTGGTGCACGGCTATGGCAAGGACGCCGGCGAGCCGCTGTGCTCGCACCCCGACGTGCGGGCGATCTCCTTCACCGGTTCCACGGCCACCGGCAACCGCATCGTGCAGAGCGCGGGCCTGAAGAAGTTCAGCATGGAGCTCGGCGGCAAGAGCCCGTTCGTGATCTTTGACGACGCCGACCTGGACCGCGCGCTCGACGCCGCGGTGTTCATGATCTTCAGCAACAACGGCGAACGCTGTACGGCGGGCAGCCGCATCCTGGTGCAGCAGAGCATCTACGCCGACTTCGTGGCGAAGTTCGTGGAGCGTGCCAAACGCATCGTGGTGGGCGACCCGCTGGACGAAAAAACCATCGTTGGCCCGATGATCAGCCAGGCACATCTGGCGAAGGTGCGCAGCTACATCGAGCTGGGCCCGAAGGAAGGCGCCACGCTGTTGTGCGGCGGGCTGGACCGGCCTTCTTACGCGCCCGAGCTGTCGTCGCGCGTTGCGAAGGGCAACTACGTGTGGCCGACGGTGTTCGCCGATGTGGACAACCGCATGCGCATCGCGCAGGAAGAGATCTTCGGCCCGGTGGCGTGCCTGATTCCGTTCCGCGACGAGGCGCACGCAATCGAGCTGGCGAACGACATCCAGTACGGTCTGTCGAGCTATGTGTGGACCGAGAACATCGGCCGTGCGCACCGGGTGGCGGCTGCCGTGGAGGCGGGCATGTGCTTCGTCAACTCGCAGAACGTGCGGGATCTTCGGCAACCGTTTGGTGGAACGAAGGCGAGTGGCACGGGGCGCGAGGGCGGTACCTGGAGTTATGAGGTGTTTCTGGAGCCCAAGAACGTGGCGGTGTCTCTTGGGTCGCACCACATTCCGCATTGGGGTGTTTGAAATGCTTTCGTGCCAATGGGTGGGCGGGATCGAACGGGCAGGGCGCTCTGCTCCGCGGGTATCCCCCGGCGGCTGGTGCCACCTCCTCCTTGACCCCGCTGCGCAGAACGCCCTGCCCGTTCGATCTGAAGAGGTCAGGGCGGCACATGCCCTTGCTTCCGACGTCCGCAGTGGGCTGGCCGTGGCCGGTGTCTGGCGCAGCGGGGTCAAGGAGGAGACCAGGGCGAAGCCCTGGGCGGGGGACACCCGCGGAGCCGGACACCGGCCACGGACGGCCCACGGAGCGAGCTACACCATCACCAAGGGAAAGACCACATGGGCAAACTAGCACTGGTCGCCAAGATCACCCACGTTCCTTCGATGTACCTGAGCGAACTCGACGGCCCTAGAAAGGGCACGCGGCAGGACGCCATTGACGGACACCAGGAAATCAGCCGCCGCTGCCGCGAACTCGGCGTCGACACCATCGTCGTCTTCGACACCCACTGGCTCGTCAACGCCAGCTACCACCTCAACTGCGCGCCGCACTTCGAAGGCACCTACACCAGCAACGAACTGCCGCACTTCATCAGCAACATGCCCTTCGAGATCCCGGGCAACCCGGAGCTCGGCAAGCTGCTCGCGAAGGTCTGCAACGAACACGGCGTCGACACGCTTGCCCACGACGCCACCACGCTTGGCCCCGAGTACGGCACCCTCGTGCCCATGCGCTACATGAACGCCGACCAGCATTTCAAGGCCATCTCGGTCTCGGCGCTGTGCCAGTCGCACTACCTCAACGACAGCGCCCGCCTCGGCTGGGCCATGCGCAAGGCGGTTGAAGACCACTACGACGGCACCGTCGCCTTCTTCGCCAGCGGCTCGCTCAGCCACCGCTTCGCGCAGAACGGCCTCGCGCCCGATTTCGCCTTCAAGATCTGGACCCCCTTTCTCGAGACGCTGGACCGCCGCGTGGTCGAGATGTGGAAGAACGGCGAGTGGAAAGCCTTCTGCGAAATGCTGCCCGAGTACGCCGCCAAGGGCCACGGCGAGGGCTTCATGCACGACACCGCCATGATGCTCGGCGCGCTTGGCTGGAGCGAGTACGAGGGCCAGGCAGAAGTGATCACGCCGTACTTCGGCGCATCCGGCACCGGCCAGATCAATGCCGTCTTCCCCGTCACGCCGCAGACCGGCCGCGCCATTCCCGCCGCGCAGGCCTCGTCGGCCCAGGGCTACCAGACCGTTTCCCGACTCTGAGGCCTGCCCCATGCCGCACCTCGTCATCCTCTACACCCCCAACCTCGATCGGGCCACCAGCGAGGGTGGCGCCGACATGGGCGCGCTCTGCCGCCAGCTGTGCGACGCCATGCTTGCCGTGCGCGACGAGTCGGACAGACAGGTGTTCCCCACCGGCGGCACGCGCGTGCTGGCCTACCCGGCGGCGCACAGCGCGGTGTCCGATGGCGGCGCCGCGGGTGAGGCCGCCGGTCTCGGCGGCGACTACGCCTTCGTCTACATGAACCTGCGCATGGCCCAGGGCCGCAGCGCGGTCGTGCACCAGCGCGTGGGCGATGCGCTGCAGGCGGTGGTGAAGGCGCACTTCGCCACCCAGCTCGCCACGCGCCCGATCGGCATCACCGTGCAGGTGGACGAGGGGCACGAGGTGTTCGACGCCAAGAACAGCTCCCTGCACCCGCTTTTCAACCGGAACTGACACCATGCTCGACGACGCCCTCATCCAGCAACTCGCGACCGAGCTCGACGCCTCCGAACGCGGCCGCGTGGCCGTGGAGCATTTTTCCAAACGCTTTCCGGCCATGACCATCGATGACGGTTACCGCGTCGGCCGTGCCTGGGTGGCGCTGCAGGTGGCGGCGGGCAGGCGGGTCATTGGCCACAAGATCGGCCTGACCAGCCGCGCCATGCAGATCTCCAGCCAGATCGACGAACCCGACTACGGCACCCTGCTCGACAGCATGCTGTTCACCGCCCGGGCCGGTGAGGTGCTCGACATCCCCGCCTCGCGCTTCATTGCGCCGCGCGTGGAGGTGGAGCTCGCCTTCGTGCTCAAGTCGCCCCTGCAGGGGTCGGACGTGACGGTGGAGGACGTGCTGGCCGCCACCGATTACGTCACGCCCGCGATCGAGATCATCGACGCGCGCATCGAGCAGTTCGACCGCCACACCCGTGTGATGCGCAAGGTGTTCGACACCATCAGCGACAACGCGGCCAACGCCGGCATCGTGGTGGGCGAGGGCGACCTGCGCTACCGCGCCGATGCCTTCACCACCAACCTGCCGTGGTGCGGCGCGATCCTGCGGCAGAACGGCGCGGTCGAGGAGACCGGCCTGGCCGCGGGTGTGCAGGGCCACCCCGCTGTCGGCATCGCGTGGCTGGCGCACAAGCTGGCACCCTGGGGCGAATCCTTGCAGCCGGGCCAGATCGTGCTGGCCGGTTCGTTCACGCGGCCGGTGGCCGCGAAAAAGGGCGACCTGTTCGAGGCCGACTACGGCCCGCTGGGTTGCCTTCAATTCCGTTTTGTCTGAACCTCTTCACCATGCAAACCCCCACCAACCCATTCAAACAGGCGCTTGCCGAGCGCCGTGCGCAGATCGGCCTCTGGCTCGGCCTGGCCCATGCCTACAGCGCGGAAATCTGCGCGGGCGCCGGGTTCGACTGGCTGCTGATCGACGGCGAGCATGCGCCCAACGGCCTGCAGGACGTGCTGGGCCAGGCGCAGGCGATCGCCGGCTACCCGGGCACGAACGCCATCGCGCGCGTGCCGGTGGGCGACGCGGCGCTTATCAAGCAATACCTTGATCTCGGCCTGCAGACCGTGCTGGTGCCCATGGTGGACACGCCCGAGCAGGCGGCGCACCTGGTGTGCGCCTGCCGCTACCCGCAGGCCGATGGCCAGGGTGGCATCCGTGGCATGGCCGGTGCCCGCGCGTCGCGCTGGGGCCGCTACCCGAACTACGCGAAGGAAGCCAACGCCCAGGTCTGCCTGCTGGTGCAGGCCGAAACGCGCGAGGCCCTGCAGAACCTCGACGCCATCGCGGCCACGCCCGGTGTGGACGGCGTGTTCATCGGCCCGGCTGATCTGTCCGCTTCGCTGGGCCACGTGGGCAACCCGGGGCACCCGGAGGTGCAGGCCGCCATCGAGGACGCGATCGCGCGCATCCTGCGCGCCGGCAAGGCGCCCGGCATCCTCGTCACCGATGAGGCCCTGGCGCATCATTACCTCGCGCTCGGCGCCGTGTTCGTGGCCGTGGGGCTGGACACGCAGATCCTCGTGCGGCAGACCAGCGCCCTGGCCGCGCGCTTCAAGAGCGATGCCCCCGCTGCGCCCGCGCAGGCCCGGGGCAGTGTGTACTAAGGAGACCGCCCACATGAACGCCGCCATGCAACCCACTGCCACCACGCCGGCCGGCATGCACCCCGACGAATGGGCAGCCCGCGTGGAGCTGGCCGCCTGCTACCGCGTCTTCGCCATGCTGGGCTGGACCGAGATGATCTACAACCACATCACGCTGCGCCTGCCGGCCAGCGTGAGCGGTGACGACAAGCAGTTCCTCATCAATCCCTTTGGCCTGCACTACTCGGAGGTGACCGCCCGCAACCTGGTGAAGATCAACCTGCAGGGCGCAGTGCTCGACGGTTCGCCGCACCCGGTCAACCCGGCTGGCTTCACGGTGCACGCCGCCATCCACGACGGTCTGGAAGGTGCGCACTGCGTGATGCACACGCACACCACCGCCGGCGTGGCCGTGGCCTGTCTGCGCGATGGCCTGCAGCAGACCAACTTCTACACCGCGCAGCTGCACGGCATGGTGGCGTACCACGACTTCGAGGGCATCACCATCCACGCCGACGAGGCGCCGCGCCTGCTGGAGAGCATTGGCGACAGACCCGCCGTGATCCTGCGCAACCACGGCCTGCTGGCCTGGGGCGCCACGCTGCCGCAGACCTTCGCCATCCTCTGGACGCTGCAGCGCGCCTGCGAAATCCAGATGGCCACCTTTTCCATGGGGGGCGCGCAGGCGGCCTTGCCCGTGCCGGAGGCGATTGCCGAGCGGTGCACGCGCGACGCGCTGCAGTTCAACCCCCACCACGGCGCCGGCCGTGACGTGTTCGATGCGCTGGTGCGGCAGGTGAACCGCCTGGACCGCAGCTACCTGGAGTGACGCCGTGAGTGCAACCGCCCCTGAATTCGTGCGTGTGGCCATCGTCGGCGCGGGCGCCATCGGCGGCTGGCTGGGTGTGCGGCTGGCGCACACCGGCTGCCTGGTGAGCGCCCTGGCGCGCGGCGACACGCTCGCCGCCCTGCAGCGCGATGGCCTGCAACTGCACCAGGACGGCCGGCTGCAAGGCGCGCCGGTGACAGCCGCCGCCAGCGCCGTGGAGCTGGGTGTGCAGGACCTCGTGATCGTGGCGGTCAAGGCGCCGTCGTTGCCGGCCCTGGCGCGCGGCATTGCGCCACTGCTCGGTCGCCACACCGTGGTGCTCACCGCCATGAATGGCGTGCCGTGGTGGTTCTTCAATGGCTTCGGTGGCGAACATGCCGGTGCGCGCCTGAAATCGGTCGACCCCGAGGGCGGGATCGAGCGCAGCATCCCCGCGCGCCACGTCGTCGGTGGCGTGGTGCACGCCAGTTGCTCGGTGGATGCGCCCGGCGTGATCCGCCACCACTTTGGCAACGGCCTCATCCTCGGGGAGCCCTCGGGTCAGGCCAGCGAACGTGTGGCGGCGCTGGCCGATCTGCTGCGCCGCGCCGGACTCAACGCCACCGTGTCGCCACAGATCCAGAAAGACGTCTGGTACAAGCTCTGGGGCAACATGACGGTGAACCCCGTGAGCGCGCTCACCGGCGCCACCACCGACCGCATCCTGGGCGATGAGCTGGTGCGCGGCTTCATCAGCGCGGTCATGCTGGAGGCCAGGGCCATCGGCGAACGCATCGGCATCCCGATCGACCAGCAGCCGGAAGACCGCCACGCCGTCACGCTCAAGCTCGGTGCGTTCAAGACCTCGATGCTGCAGGACGTGCAGGCCGGCAAGCCGGTGGAGCTGGATGCGCTGGTGACCGCCGTGCGCGAACTCGGGCAGCTCACCGGCGTGCCCACGCCATTCACCGACGCGCTGCTGGGCCTGTCGCGCCTGCAGGCGCAGACGCTGGGGCTGTACCCCTCAGCCTAGAAGCACGGGGAAGAGCTTCACCAGGCCGTTGGCCATCACCTCGACCGACAGCGCCGCGAGGATCAGGCCCATCAGCCGCGTCATCACGTTGATGCCGGTCTGGCCCAGCACGCGCGCGATCGGCTCGGCCAGCGTGAAGCAGATGGCGGTGGCCACGGCGATCACCACGCCGTAGCCCACCAGCGCCGCGTGCTGGAAGAAGGTCTTGGCCTGGTCGGCGTAGATCACCACGGTGGACATGGTGGCCGGGCCGGTGAGCAGCGGGATGGTGAGCGGCACCACCGCGATGCTGGTGCGCGCCGAGGTTTCGCTCAGGTCCTGGTCGTTCACCTTGGCCTCGGCCGGCCGCGCGTTGAGCATGGACAGCGCCGAGGTCAGCAGCAGCATGCCGCCGCCCACCTGGAAGCTGGCCAGCGAGATGCTGAAGAACTCCAGGATCTGCAGGCCGATGAGCGCGCAGGTGGCGATCACCGCGAACGCGCTGAACGCCGAGATCATCACCGTGCGCCGCCGCTGCTTGCGCGAGAAGCCCTGCGTGTAGTGGATGAAGAACGGCACGATCGCCAGCGGGTTGACGATCGCCAGCAGGGTGATGAGCGGCTTGAAGTCCATGTTCTGGATTGTGGCTCACCCCCGCCGCGTTGTGCGACGGCTACGGCTGGCCCGGCTCGCGTCGCCTGAACATCCCGTAGCCTTCCATGAACAGCACCTTGTCGCCGTGCTGGTTGAACATTTCCCACGTGGTGCGCACCAGGCCCACGTCCAGCCGCTTGCTCATGGGGCGCTTTTCCAGGATGGTGTGCTGCAGGCGCAGCGTGTCGCCCGGGAACACCGGCTTGAGCCACTTCACGGCGTCCAGCCCGGGCGAACCGAGGCTCGAACTCTCGTTGAGGAAGTTGGTCACCATCAGCCGCATCGCCATGGCGCAGGTGTGCCAGCCGCTGGCGCTGAGCGCGCCGAACACCGAAGCCCTGGCGGCCTCGGCATCCAGATGGAAAGGCTGCGGGTCGAACTGGCGGGCGAAGGCCACCGTTTCCTCTTCGGTCGGGGTGATGGTGCCCAGGTCGCGCGTCTCGCCGACCTGCAGGTCTTCCCACCAGTATTTGATGTTCGGGTTGCTCGTCATCTTCAACGTCCTCCGGAAATGTCCATCAGGCTCATCGTGGTGTAGCTCGCGGCGTCCGACAGCAGCCAGACGATGGCCTGCGCCACCTCGTCGGCCTGGCCGCCGCGTTGCATGGGCACCTGGTGTTTCAGGTCACGCACGCGATCAGGCAAGCCGCCCGAGGCGTGGATGTCGGTCTCGATCAGCCCGGGGCGCACCGCGTTGACTCGGATGCCCTCGCTGCCGACCTCGCGCGCCAGGCCGATGGTGAAGGCATCGACCGCGCCCTTGGCCGCCGCGTAGTCCACGTACTGCCCAGCCGCGCCCAGCCGCGAGGCGGCGCTGGACACGTTCACGATCGAGCCGCCCTCGCCACCGTGCTTCGTGCTCATGCGCCGCACCGCCTCGCGCGCGCAGATCATCGACCCGATCACGTTGATGTCGAACATGCGGCGCCAGCGCGCCACGCTCATCTCGTCCACGCGGGCAGTCACGTCGACCACGCCGGCGTTGTTGACCAGCCCGTGCAGCCGGCCCAGTTTCGCGTCGATCTTCCCGAACATGGCCAGCACCTGGTCTTCCTGCGCCACGTCGGCCTGCACGCTCATGGCCGTGCCGCCCTCGGCGCGGATGGCGCGCACCACCTCGTCGGCCGCCAGCGAATTGGCGGTGTAGTTCACCGCCACGGCCCAGCCCTGCCGCGCCGCCAGCCGCGCGGTGGCTGCGCCGATGCCGCGCCCCCCGCCGGTGACCAGCAGCGCCCGGCCTGTCATCTCGCCCATAACCTGTCTCCTGCAGAATGCGGTGGCATCGCGTACAACACGGGCTCGCCATCCGCTTGTCATTACAACAGCGACAGGAGACTGCCATGGGTCGCACAGTCGACTATTACTTCGTTCCGCAAAGCCCCTGGACCTACCTCGGGCATGAACGCTTCGCCGCGCTGCTGCGCGAAACCGGCACCGCCGTGCGCGTGCTGCCGATGGACCTGGGCCGCATCTTTCCGATCTCTGGCGGGCTGCCGCTGCAGAAGCGCGCGCCGCAGCGCCAGGCCTACCGCCTGCTCGAGCTGCGCCGCTTCAGCGAGGCGCTGGACGTGCCCATCCACCCCGAGCCCCGCTTCTTTCCCGTCGCGGGCGACCCGGCCGCGCTGCTGATCACCGCGGTGGCCCTGCGCGACGGCGACGAGGCCGCGATGCGGCTCACCGGCGCGGTGCTGGCTGCCGTGTGGGCACAGCAGCGCGACATTGCCGCCCCCGAGGTGCTGGCCGAGCTGCTGGCGGAGAATGGACTCGACGCCGCCCGGCTGGCCGGGTCACAGACGCCCGAGGTGCGTGCGCGCTACGACGCACAGACGCAGGCGGCCATCGACCTTAATGTGTTCGGTGCACCGAGCTATGTGATCGACGGCGAACTTTTCTGGGGCCAGGACCGGCTCGACTTCGTGGCGCGCCGCCTGCGCGCCTGATTTCTTTTTCCAACCCGACGACAGGAGAACTCCCATGGGCCAGACAACCGAACTCACATCCGCCGACGGCTTCAAATTTCCGGTGTACGTGGCCGAACCCAAGGGCAAGGCCAAGGGTGGCCTGGTGGTGCTGCAGGAAATCTTCGGCGTGAACTCGCACATCCGCGCGGTGGCCGATGGCTACGCCGCCGATGGCTACTTCGTGGTCGCGCCGCACACCTTCCACCGCGTCAAGGCCGGTGTCGAGCTGGGCTACAAGGAAGACGACATGAAGGACGGCATGGCGCTGAAGGCCGCCGTGGAAGAACTGCCGACACCCGGCGTGATGCCCGACATCCAGGCCGCGATCAACCATGCCGCGCAGGCGGGAAAGGTCGGCATCGTCGGCTACTGCTGGGGTGGCCTGCTCACCTGGCGTTCGGCCTGCACGCTCAAGGGCCTGTCGGCCGCGGTGCCGTACTACGGTGGCGGCATGACCGTGGGGGCGGATGCGGAGCGCCAGCCGACCGTGCCGGTGATGGTGCACTTCGGCGACCAGGACCACTGGATTCCGCTCGACACGGTGGAGGCGTTCAAGAAGGCGCACCCCGAGGTGGCGGTGCATGTCTACAACGCCAACCACGGCTTCAACTGCGACCAGCGCGGCTCGTACAACGAAGCGGCGGCGAAGCTGGCGCGCGAGCGCACGCTGGCGTTCTTCGCGCAGCACGTGGGGTGATGGACCACCCCTGCCGCGTTCCGCGGCACCTCTGGACGGTGCTGCTGCTGAGCGGTTTCGGCTTTTGCGCGCCTGCGGTGGCGGCCGACTACAGCGGCCCGTTGTTCGACGCCCATCTGCACTACAACAACGAGGCCTGCACGCACGACACGCCGGCTCCCGGCTGCCCGCACCCCATGTCGGACGTGCTCGACCGCATGCAGCGCAACGGCGTGCGCGCCATCGTCGCCAACTCGCGCCCCAACGACGGCACCCGTGCGCTGGCCAGCGCGCGCGAGCAGACCCGCAAGGCCGGCGTTGCGGTGGTGCCCTTCGTGCGCCTCTACCGCGACCGCGCCGACTACAACAACTGGTTCCGCGACCAGACGATCGTCGACATGGTCAACACCGAGCTGCAGCGCGGCACACCTGCTGGCCCGTACCGTGGCCTGGGCGAATTCCACCTCTACGACAGCGCCAACGCCAACGGCCCGGTGGCCAAACAGCTGATGGCGCTGGCCGAGCAGAAGGACCTGGCCATCCTGGCGCACGTGGACGACGTGGCGGTGGATCTGCTGATGGCGAACACACGGGCGGGCGGGGCCGATCTGCCGCCGGGCCGCCCCAAGGCAGATCAGCCCCCACGGGGGGCAGCGACCCGCGAAGCGGCGGAGCGTGGGGGCTTTCGCTTGATCTGGGCCCACACCGGCATCGGCGGCACGCCGGTCGAACGGGTGGACGCGATGTTCGCGCGCTACCCGCGCCTGATGGGGGAGCTGTCCTATCGCCCGGGCCTCACCTGCGCCGATGGCCAGCTCTGCCCCGAGTGGCGCGCGCTGCTGCTCAAGTACCCCGACCGTTTCATGATCGGCTCGGACACCTGGGTCAACCAGCGCTGGCAGTACTACGACGAACTCATGAAGGGCTACCGCGCCTGGCTCGGCGGCCTGCCACCCGACGTGGCCCGGCGCATCGCCTGGGACAACGGCGCAAAACTCTTCGGCGTGGCCACACCGACACCCTGAACGACATGATCCAACTGCACTACGCCCCCAGCAGCGCCGCCATGGTGCCCCACATCCTGCTCGAGGAAATCGGCGCGCCCTATGAGCGCGTGCTGGTGGACAAGCAGAACGGCGGGCACAAGACGCCGGCCTACCTCGCGATGAACCCGAACGGCCTGATCCCGGTGCTCGTCGACGGCGATCTCGTGCTCTACGAGACCGCCGCGATCTGCCTGCACCTGAGCGATTCGAACCCGGCCGCGAAGCTGATGCCGCCGATGGACACGCGAGACCGCGCCCACGCCTACAAATGGCTCATGTGGCTGACCAACACCCTGCAGGCCACGCTGATCGTCTACTTCTATCCCGAGCGCTGGGCCGACACCGGGCACACGGAAGTGGCCGCAGAGGTGCAGCGCAACGCGCAGGCGCGCGTGGGACCGCTGCTCAACCAGCTCGATGCCGAGCTCGAACGCCGCGGCGGACCGTGGTTCATGGGCGAGCACTTCACCCTGCTCGACGCCTATGTGTTCACCCTGTGCCGCTGGACGCGCAACTTTCCCAACGCACCGGCGCGCGACCGGCCGCACCTGGGGCCCTACCTGCGGCGCATGCTGGCGCGCCCATCGGTGCAGCGCGTGCTGGCCAACGAAGGCCTGAGCGAACCCTACGTGTGAACCTTCAGCGGCTGGAGCGCAGGTAGCGCTTGCGCCAGAAGATCGCGCCGAGCAGCAGCGCAGTGAGCGCCATCGAACCGATGGCCCACCAGAACCCGGTCTTCTGGTGCAGCAGCGGGATGAACTGGAAGTTCATGCCGAAGATGCTGGCGATCAGGTTCAGCGGCAGGAAGATGGCGGTGAGCGCGGTGAGCGTGCGCATGATGTCGTTGGTGCGGTTGCTCTGCGCCGAGAAGTGCATCTGCACCGCGGTCTCTGCGTTCTGCTCGAGCCGGCGCACGTGGTGCACGACGCGTTCGATGTGCTCCAGCACGTCGCGCGAGCGCACCTTGAGCAGCTCCAGCCCGCGCTGCCCACCAATGGCTTCGGTGGGCTCCCAGGTGGCGAGGTTCTCGTTCCAGTCCTGGATCGATGAACGCTGGTCCTCGCAGATCTCGTCGAGCTGGTGCAGCGAGATGCGCGCGTCCAGCAGCGAACCCCAGTTGCTGAAACGCGCCTTGGGCAGCAGCAGCTCGGTCTGCCAGTGGTCGAGCTGGCGCGTGAGCTCGCGGCGCAGTGCCAGGTAGCCGTCGACCATCTGGTTGACGATGCGCAGCATGAGGTCGGCCGGGCTGGGTGGGAGATGCACGCCCGCCGCCCGGGACGCGGCCGTGGCGGCTGACATGAGGCGCGTGGTGTACTGCTCCAGCGCCTGGCAGCCGGCCGGGTGCACGGTGAGCAGCACGCGGTCGAACACCGCGAAGCCCACCGGGCTGGTGTCGATGCGCCGCAGCACCGGTGGCCCGCCGCGCGGCACGGTGCGGGTGAGCACCTCGCCAGGATGGGACAGGTCGGTCTCGCTGTGCCCGGCGGCCAGCCGGCGGAACACCAGGATGTCGTACTGCGAGGTGTAGTCGTAGTGCGAGGGCAGCTGGTTGTTGAGCAGGTCGGCGATGTGCAGGTCCACCAGCGTCATGCCGCAGAGCACCTGCAGCGTGGACTGCACCGCGCCCTGTTCAAGCTCGAACTCGCGCCGCCCGCAGGCAATCCACACATACCCTTTTTCCGGCAGCACCATCGGCAGGGTGCCGGATTCGCTCACCGAGCCGGGCAGGATGTGGAAGATGCGCATGGTGGTGTCAGCCGCGCAGCAGGCGGGCCGCGTCGCGGGCGAAATAGGTCAGCACGCCGTCGGCGCCGGCGCGCTTGAAGGCCAGCAGGCTTTCCATCATCACGGCGTCGTGGTCCAGCCAGCCGTTGATCGCGGCGGCCTTGAGCATCGCGTACTCGCCGCTCACCTGGTAGGCGAAGGTCGGCACGCCGAACTCGTCCTTGACCCGGCGCACGATGTCCAGGTAGGGCATGCCGGGTTTGACCATCACCATGTCGGCGCCTTCGGCCAGGTCCATCGCCACCTCGCGCAGCGCCTCATTGGAATTGCCCGGGTCCATCTGGTAGACCTTCTTGTCGGCCTTGCCCAGGTTGGCGGCCGAGCCCACGGCGTCGCGGAACGGGCCGTAGAAGGCGCTGGCGTACTTGGCGCTGTAGGCCATGATGCGGGTGTGCACCAAGCCCTCGGCCTCGAGCGCGGCGCGAATCGCGCCGATGCGCCCGTCCATCATGTCGCTGGGCGCGACCATGTCCACGCCCGCTCGTGCCTGGGTCAGCGCCTGCTGAACGAGGATGTCCACCGTGGGGTCGTTCAGGATGTAGTTGTGCTCGTCGAGCACGCCGTCCTGGCCGTGGCTGGTGAAGGGGTCGAGCGCGACGTCGGTCATGACGCCCAGCTGCGGGAAGCGCTTCTTGAGCTCGCCTACCACGCGCGGCACCAGCCCGTCCGGGTTGGTGGCCTCGCGCCCGTCGGGCGTCTTCAGCGACTGGTCGATCACCGGAAACAGCGCCATCGCGGGAATGCCCAGCGCGACGCAATCTTCGGCCACCGGCAGCAGCAGGTCCAGGCTCAGGCGCTCCACGCCCGGCATCGAGGCCACGGCTTCGCGCCGGTTTTTCCCGTCCAGCACAAACACCGGGTAGATCAGGTCCGACGCATGGAGCCGATGCTCGCGCACGAGCTCGCGGGAAAAGGCATCCCGGCGCAAGCGGCGGGGGCGGCTGAGGGGGTAGGGGGCGGGGGCGTGCATGCGCGTATTGTGGCAAACGCGCCCCTGGCGCAGCGGCGATTGCCCGCCCCATGCGCCCGAAAGGCGGAGTGGGAAGGTTGACAGGGTGGAGCGTTGGCCGGAAATTGCCGGGGGGTGTGGCGAACTCCACGGTAAGAAGAAAATACTGCAGCCCTCCCTGCAGACAGCCTGTGCAGTGCGCGCTATTCTTGATGCAACACATTGTTACGGGGTTGCGCAACCGCTGCAGTCCCCCCAACAGGCCGTCTCCATGCTGACCACCAAAACACCTTCATCGAACAGCAAGCCGGGCGCCCACGAGCCGGAAGCGTGGTCGCTGGACGAGCACTGGCCCACCGTGCTGTCCAGCTTCGCCGATCAGGTGACGGAAGGCGTGAGCGCCCTGCAGAACACCATCGACCTGCTGCTGAGCAAGGGCACCATCAGCAAGCAGGAACACCGCGCACTCAGCATCCCGGCCGAGCGCATCAAGCAGTCGGGCATCAGCGCGCAGCAGATCCACCGCTTCTACGGCGGTCGCATCCGCCAGTCGCACGAAAAGGTGGGCATGGCCGACCTGGTAGAAGGCGTGCTGCAGGAGCGCAAGAAGGAATTCGCCGTGCTCGGCATCGAGATGCGCCGCAAGTTCAAGCCGGTCGAGGTGCTGATCGACCCGACGGTTGCCTACACCTTCGTCAACGCCGTGATCGACTGGGCCATGGCTTTTGGCAGCCGCATGGACGTGCGCATGGACATCAACGCCTGGCCGCAGCACGCGCGGTTGCAGGTGCGCGCATCCAACGATGGGGTGCCACCGTCGAGCACCGCCACCACGGACAGCCTGAGCTGGATGCTGGTGCGCCAGATCGCGCTGGCGGCCGGCGGCATCGAGATCGAACGCCAGATCACCGACGAAGGCGTGAGCTTTACCGCGCTGTTCAGCCGCACCGTGCAGGCCGTGGATGGCATTTCCGCGGTGGACCTGTCGGACGACCATTCGTCGATGTTCAAGTCACTCTCGGGTGTCTATGTGCTGACCATCTCGCCCACGCTGCAGATACGCGCCGATGTGCGCGATGCGCTGCGCGAGATCGGCATCAGCTCCGACAGCGTGGTCGACTTCCGGCAGGCGCGCGAGGCCATTCTTTCGCGCATGCCCAATCTCATCGTGGTGGATTCGGAAATCAAGGACAGCGGCTTCGACCAGTTCCGCCGCGAACTGCTGCGCGAGGTGTTCGAGTTTCCCTTCGTCGAGATATCGCCCGACGACAGCTCGTTCGACATGTCCGGCTTTGGTGAGTTCTCGATGGCCAAGGTCGGCCGGGGCAACATCCGCGAGGCGCTCGGCACGGCGGTGATGTTCGAACTCGCCAAGATGATGTAAGGCTTTTTTAATACAGCAAAAACAGAAAATGATCACTGTCAGAACTGACAGGGGTGCCGGATTTTTGGTGTAACATTTGTCCCGAGTCTTTCGAAAGATCGGCTCCCCGCTTTTCCTCCCTGAGCGGGTGCCTTAGTGTGTGACAGCAAAAAGGCTTCCTGACCCGGCCCGAAATGGCCGGGTTTTTTTTGTCCGTTCGTGAGCCCACGGCCCGGGTGCCGGGGCGGGGCCCTCGGGGCTACACTGGTCCGATGCTCTGGGTCAAAGCCTTCCATATCGTCTTCGTGGCCAGCTGGTTCGCCGGTTTGTTCTACCTGCCCCGGATCTTCGTCAACCTCGCCATGGTGCCGCCAGAGAGCGTGGCTGAACGTGAGCGCCTGCTTCTCATGGCGCGCAAGCTGATGCGGTTCACCACCATCCTCGCGGTTCCTGCGCTGGGCCTGGGGCTCTGGCTCTGGCTGGGTTATGGCATTGGCCGCGGCGCTGGCAATGGCTGGATGCACGCAAAGCTGGCCGCGGTGCTGCTGGTCCTGGGCTACCACCATGCTTGCGGCCTCTTGCTGCGGCGTTTCGTGGCAGGCTCCCAGCGGCGCAGCCATGTCTGGTACCGCTGGTTCAACGAGGTGCCCGTGCTGCTGCTGGTGACCGTGGTGGTGCTGGTGGTGGTCAAGCCCTTCTGACGCCTTGAAGACCCGTTCCTCCGCCTGGCCGCTGGCCCTGCTGTTTGCTGGCGTGGTGGTGTACGCCAGTCTCTACCCGTTCACCGGGTGGCGTGTGCAGGGCGTGTCGCCGCTGGCGTTCCTGCAGGCTCCGTTGCCACAGTACTGGACGGGCTTCGATGTCGCGTCCAATCTGGTGGGCTATGCGCCGCTGGGCTTTCTGCTCAGCCTCGCCATGTTGCGTTCGGGCTGGGGGCGCTGGTCCTGGTGGCTGGCGTTCACCGTGCCGACGCTGCTGTCCCTGGGCGTGGAGACGTTGCAGAACTACCTGCCGATGCGGGTGCCGTCCAACGTCGATTTCGCCCTCAACAGCGCGGGGGCGGCCCTGGGAGCGGGCTTCGCGTGGGCCCTGGAGCGGCTGGGCGTGCTGCGCCGCTGGAGCCAGTTCCGCGCCGACTGGTTCGAGCCGTCTGCGCACGGCAGCCTGGTGTTGCTGGCGCTCTGGCCATTTGCCCTCCTGTATCCGCTGTCGGTGCCGTTCGGTCTGGGCCAGGTCTGGGACCGGCTCGAAACCGGCCTGGTGCTGCTGATGGAGGACACCCCCTTCCTGACCTGGGTGCCGGTGAGGCTGGAGGTGCCGGACCCGCTCAGCCCGTTGGCCGAGGCGTTCTGCATTGCGCTGTGCCTGCTGTCACCTTTGCTGATGGGCTTCGCCGAGATGCGCTCCATGGTGCGCCGCGGGTTGTTCCTGCTGATGTTCTTCCTGTGTGCCGCCGGTGCGGCGGGCCTGTCGGCGGCCCTCACCTATGGGCCTTCACATGCATGGGCCTGGGTCAATCCACAGACCATCCTCGGCCTGACCGTGGCGGTGCTGCTGGGCCTGGGCATGGTGGGGCTGTCGCGCCGGCTGTGCACCGTGCTGATGCTGCTCAGCCTGGCGGTCTCCCTGACGCTGCTGAATCTCGCGCCGGACAGCCCTTACTTTGCGCAATCGCTGCAGGTCTGGGAGCAAGGCCGGTTCATCCGCTTCCACGGCGTGTCGCAATGGCTGGGCTGGCTGTGGCCGTTTGCTGCACTGGTCTTCGGCCTGCGGGTGATGGCGCGCGTGCCGGCATCTCCGGAACCGGCCACTAAAATTCCACCATGAGCGAAAACACGTCCTACTACGAGCGGCACATCTTTTTCTGCCTCAACCAGCGGGACAACGGCGAAGCGTCGTGCGCGCAACACCGGGCACAGGCGGCTTTCGATCGCTGCAAATCGCAGGCCAAGGCGCTGGGTCTGTCGGGCGTGGGCAAGGTGCGGGTCAACAAGGCCGGCTGCCTGGACCGCTGCGCCGGAGGCCCCATCGCCGTGGTGTACCCGGAGGCGGTCTGGTACAGCTATGTGGACGAGCACGACATCGACGAGATCGTGCAGTCCCACCTGCGGGACGGCGTTGTGGTGCAACGGTTGGTGACCCCGCCCGACGTCGGGCGTTGATCCGCATGAACGCACAGACCGAATCCCTGACCATGGCCGGCCCCTCCGGTGTGCTGGAGCTGGCGATCGACCGGCCCGCGGGCGAGCCGGTCGGCACGGCCGTGATCGCGCACCCTCACCCCTTGCATGGCGGCACGCTGACCAACAAGGTGGTTCAGACCCTGGCACGCGCGTGTGTGCTGGCGGGTTGGTCCGCCGTGCGTTTCAACTTCCGGGGCGTGGGCCAGAGCGATGGTGTGTACGACGAGGGCCGGGGTGAGCTGGACGATCTGCTGGCCGTGATCGACGCCCGGGCGTCTGAAGGCCCGCTGTGTCTGGCCGGGTTTTCGTTCGGTGCCTTTGTAACCAGCCTTGCGGCCGCCCGCCTGCACGCGTCGCGGGACATCCAGCGCCTCGTGTTGATCGGCACCGCGGCCAGCCGGTTCGAGGTGGCGCCCGTGGCCGGGGAACTCCACGCTCGCACCCTGGTCGTTCATGGCGAGCACGACGACACGGTGCCCTTGTCGTCCGTCATGGACTGGGCCAGGCCCCAGTCGCTGCCCCTGATGGTGGTGCCCGGCGGCGGTCATTTCTTCCATGGCCAGCTTCCGCTGTTGCGGGAGCTGGTGCTGCGTCACCTGCGCGCCTGAGCGTGGGTTCTCTTGTTTCTCCTTTGAAGGACCGGATCTTGTTGCGTCGTTTTCTCTCCCGCTTTTTTCTCGTGTGTCTGTCGCTCGGCGCGATCGCGCCCGCGCTGGCCCAGATGCCGGCACCGCCCGAAGTCGCCGCGCGCGCCTACCTTCTGCTGGATGTGACCTCTGGCCAGGTGCTGGCCTCCAAGGACCCGGACCAGCCGGTGGAGCCCGCGTCGCTGACCAAACTCATGACGGCCTACCTGGTGTTTGATGCCCTGAAGGCCGGCAAGATCAGCCTCACGCAGACCTTCGGCGTGAGTGAGCGCGCCTGGAAGATGCCTGGCTCGCGCATGTTCATCGATCCCAAGATGCAGGTGCCGGTCGAAGACCTGATCAAGGGCATGATCGTGCAGTCGGGCAACGACGCGACCGTGGCGCTGGCCGAAGGCGTGGCCGGTTCGGTCGAGCGCTTCGTGCAGCTGATGAACGAGCAGGCCAAGGCCCTGGGCATGAATGCCACCAGCTACCGCAACACGGAGGGCCTCACCGAGGCCGGTCACACGACCACCGCGCGCGATCTTGCGACGTTGTCCATGCGCCTGATTGCTGACTTCCCGCAGTACGTACCGTACTACGCGATCCAGCGTTACCGGTACCCTGGCACGCCTGCGGCCAACGACACCAACCGCAACCTGCTGCTGTTCCGCGACCCGAGCGTTGACGGGCTGAAGACCGGCCATACCAATGCCGCCGGTTATTGCCTGGTCGCCACCGCGCGCCGCCAGGTAGCGGGGCTGGGCGAGGGCGCCCAGGGTCAACGCCGACTGATCAGTGTGGTGCTGGGCGCGTCGAGCGAAAACGCCCGCGCCGCCGAAAGCCAGAAGCTGCTGAACTGGGGTTACACCGCGTTTGACGCCGTGCGCCTCATTCCGGTCGGTCAGCCGGTGGCCACGCCGCGCATCTGGAAGGGCAAGGCCAGCGAGGTCCGCCTGGGCCGTCCGGAAGGTGTGGTGGTGGCCGTGCCTGCGGGTGAGGGCAGCAAGCTCAAGTCCGAGGTGGTGCGGCCCGATCCGCTGGTGGCGCCCCTGCTGAAGGGTCAGGCCGTCGGCACGCTGCGCGTGACCACCGCCGCTGGCGCCACGGTGGCGGAGATTCCCCTGACGGTGCTTGAAACCGTGGAGGAGAGCGGCATTTTCGGCCGGGCCTGGGACGCCATCCGCCTCTGGATTCAGTGACACAAACGGGCTCAGGCACACACGCCCGGCCCGGCATTTGTCAGAAAACACCCCCCGTGCTACAGTAGAGGGCTTTTCGGAATCTTCCGAGGAGTTTTCGTTTTCGCTTTTTTCAAACGTTTAGGGACGTTTTAATGCCAACCATCAATCAACTCGTGCGCCACGGCCGGGAGGTCGAAAAGACCAAATCCAAGAGCCCGGCCATGGAAAACTCTCCGCAGCGTCGCGGTGTGTGCACCCGTGTGTACACCACGACCCCCAAGAAGCCCAACTCCGCTCTGCGCAAGGTCGCCAAGGTGCGCCTGACCAACGGTTTTGAGGTCATCTCCTACATCGGCGGCGAAGGCCACAACCTCCAGGAACACAGCGTCGTGCTGGTTCGTGGTGGTCGTGTCAAGGACTTGCCCGGTGTGCGTTACCACATCGTGCGCGGTTCGCTCGACTTGCAAGGCGTGAAAGACCGCAAGCAGTCGCGCTCCAAGTACGGTGCGAAGAAGCCCAAGGCCAAGTAAGTCCGGTTTGAATCCAAGGTGCTGTTTCCCGCGTGGCGCGGTGATTCAGCGTAGTGACCCGAAGCGCGGAATGTTCCGTGTGGGTCGAGTAAGTGGGGGTTTGAATGGCCCTCGCGGTGCCTGCCAAGGTGCCAACTGAAGCAATATGAGGTGAAGAAATGCCACGTCGTCGCGAAGTCCCTAAACGTGAAATCCTGCCGGATCCCAAGTTCGGCAATGTCGAGCTCTCCAAGTTCATGAACGTGATCATGGAAGGCGGTAAGAAGGCTGTGGCCGAGCGCATCATTTATGGCGCGCTCGAGCAGATCGAGAAGAAGAGCGGCAAGGATCCGGTCGAAATCTTCTCGGTGGCCATCAACAACGTCAAGCCCATGGTGGAAGTGAAATCCCGCCGTGTGGGCGGCGCCAACTACCAGGTGCCCGTTGAAGTCCGGCCCGTTCGCCGCCTGGCCCTGTCCATGCGCTGGATCAAGGAAGCTGCCCGCAAGCGCAGCGAGAAGTCCATGGCCCTGCGCCTGGCCAACGAGTTGATCGAGGCCACCGAAGGCCGTGGCGGTGCCATGAAGCGCCGTGATGAAGTGCACCGCATGGCCGAAGCCAACAAGGCGTTCAGCCACTTCCGCTTCTGATCCGGGTCACCGCCCAGTAGAGCATCCAGAACCGAGAGCCCGCATTCCCTGATCCAGGGCGGCGGGCTCGATCCCTTTTCGGAGTATTTCCATGTCCCGCACCACGCCCCTTGAGCGTTATCGCAACATCGGTATTTCCGCGCACATCGATGCCGGCAAGACCACCACCACCGAACGCATCCTGTTCTACACCGGTGTGAACCACAAGATCGGTGAAGTGCACGACGGCGCCGCCACCATGGACTGGATGGAGCAGGAGCAGGAGCGCGGCATCACGATCACCTCGGCCGCCACGACCTGCTTCTGGAAGGGCATGGACCTGTCCTACCCCGAGCACCGCTTCAACATCATCGACACCCCCGGCCACGTGGACTTCACCATCGAGGTGGAGCGTTCCATGCGCGTGCTCGACGGCGCGTGCATGGTGTACTGCGCCGTGGGCGGCGTGCAGCCCCAGTCGGAAACCGTCTGGCGCCAGGCCAACAAGTACAAGGTGCCCCGTCTGGCGTTCGTCAACAAGATGGACCGCACCGGCGCCAACTTCTTCAAGGTCTATGACCAGATGCGCCTGCGCCTGAAGGCCAACCCCGTGCCGATCGTGATCCCGATCGGCGCCGAAGACAACTTCAAGGGCGTGGTCGACCTCATCAAGATGAAGGCGATCATCTGGGACGAAGCGTCCCAGGGCATGAAGTTCGAGTTCCAGGACATCCCGGCCGAACTGGAAGCGCAAGCCAAGGAATGGCGCGAGAAGATGGTGGAGGCTGCGGCCGAAGCCAGCGAAGAGCTGATGAACAAGTACCTTGAAGAAGGCGACCTGACGGAAGCTGAAATCAAGCATGGCATCCGCACGCGCACGCTGGCCACCGAAATCCAGCCCATGCTGTGCGGCACCGCCTTCAAGAACAAGGGCGTGCAGCGCATGCTCGACGCCGTGATCGACTTCCTGCCCTCCCCGGTGGACATTCCCCCGGTCGGCGGCACTGACGACAACGAAGCGCCGACCTCGCGCAAGGCCTCCGACGACGAGAAGCTGTCGGCCCTCGCGTTCAAGCTGATGACCGATCCGTACGTGGGTCAGCTCACGTTCGTGCGTGTGTATTCCGGCGTGCTCAAGAAGGGCGACTCGGTTTACAACCCGGTCAAGGGCAAGAAGGAGCGCATCGGCCGTATCGTGCAGATGCACGCCAACAACCGCCTGGAAGTGGAAGAAATCCGCGCCGGTGACATCGCTGCCTGCGTGGGCCTCAAGGACGTGACCACGGGTGAAACCCTGTGCGATCCGGACGCCATCATCATGCTTGAGCGCATGGTCTTCCCTGAGCCTGTGATTGCACAGGCCGTGGAACCCAAGACCAAGGCCGACCAGGAGAAGATGGGCATTGCACTGCAGCGCCTGGCTTCCGAAGATCCTTCGTTCCGCGTCAAGACCGACGAAGAGTCCGGCCAGACCATCATTTCCGGCATGGGCGAGCTCCACCTGGAAATCATTGTCGACCGCATGAAGCGCGAATTCGGCGTGGAAGCCAACGTGGGCAAGCCGCAGGTGGCGTACCGCGAAACCATCCGCAAGAGCGTGGACGAAGCCGAAGGCAAGTTCGTGCGCCAGTCGGGCGGCAAGGGCCAGTACGGTCACGTGGTGTTCAAGATCGAACCCAACGAAGCCGGCAAGGGCTTCGAGTTCGTCGACGCCATCAAGGGCGGCGTGGTGCCGCGCGAATACATCCCGGCGGTGGAAAAGGGCGTGATCGAAGCCCTGAACGCCGGCGTGCTCGCAGGCTTCCCGGTGGTGGACGTCAAGGTCACGCTGCACTTCGGTTCGTACCACGATGTGGACTCGTCCGAAATGGCGTTTAAGATGGCTGCCATCTTCGGTTTCAAGGAAGGTTGCAAGAAGGCCAGCCCGGTCATCCTGGAGCCCATGATGGCCGTCGAGGTGGAAACGCCTGAAGACTACGCCGGCAACGTGATGGGCGACCTGTCCAGCCGTCGCGGGATGGTGCAGGGCATGGAAGACATGGTGGGTGGCGGCAAGGCCATCAAGGCCGAAGTGCCCCTGTCCGAAATGTTCGGCTACTCCACCACGCTGCGCTCGATGTCGCAAGGTCGTGCCACGTACACGATGGAGTTCAAGCACTACGCCGAAGCACCACGCAACGTGTCCGAAGCCATCGTGGCTGCACGCGCAAAATAATGACTTTGGGGACAGGCCACCTCTGGTGCCCTGTCCCCAACTGATCAGTAGCCGGTCTGCGACCATGCGCCGCCCTGTCCCCGTGCGGGGCGACCCAGCAGTGTGGTGCAGACCTTAAACCGTGACACGGGGTTTGTTCTTTAGGAATTGAAAAATGGCAAAAGAGAAATTTGAGCGGACCAAGCCGCACGTGAACGTGGGCACGATTGGTCACGTGGACCATGGCAAGACGACGCTGACGGCGGCGATCACGACGGTGCTGGCGGCCAAGTTCGGCGGCGCAGCCAAGGCCTACGACCAGATCGACGCGGCACCGGAAGAGAAGGCGCGCGGCATCACGATCAACACCGCACACGTGGAATACGAGACGGCCAACCGCCACTACGCCCACGTGGACTGCCCCGGCCACGCCGACTATGTGAAGAACATGATCACCGGTGCTGCCCAGATGGACGGCGCCATTCTGGTGTGCTCGGCCGCTGACGGCCCGATGCCCCAGACCCGCGAGCACATCCTGCTGGCGCGCCAGGTGGGCGTGCCCTACATCATCGTGTTCCTGAACAAGTGCGACATGGTCGACGACGCCGAGCTGCTCGAGCTGGTCGAGATGGAAGTGCGCGAGCTGCTCTCCAAGTACGACTTCCCTGGCGACGACACCCCGATCGTCAAGGGTTCGGCCAAGCTGGCGCTGGAAGGCGACAAGGGCGACCTGGGCGAGCAGGCCATCATGCGCCTGGCTGACGCGCTGGACACCTACATCCCCACGCCCGAGCGCGCGGTGGACGGTGCCTTCCTGATGCCCGTGGAAGACGTGTTCTCGATCTCGGGTCGCGGCACCGTGGTGACCGGCCGTATCGAGCGCGGTATCGTCAAGGTGGGCGAGGAAATCGAGATCGTCGGTATCTCCACCACCCAGAAGACGACCTGCACGGGCGTGGAAATGTTCCGCAAGCTGCTGGACCAGGGCCAGGCTGGCGACAACGTGGGTATCCTGCTGCGCGGCACCAAGCGCGAAGAAGTGCAGCGCGGCCAGGTGCTGTGCAAGCCCGGCTCGATCAAGCCGCACACGCACTTCACGGGTGAGGTGTACGTGCTGAGCAAGGACGAGGGCGGCCGTCACACGCCGTTCTTCAACAACTACCGTCCGCAGTTCTACTTCCGCACGACCGACGTGACCGGCTCGATCGAGCTGCCCGAAGGCAAGGAAATGGTGATGCCCGGTGACAACGTGTCGATCACGGTCAAGCTGATTGCCCCGATCGCCATGGAAGAAGGCCTGCGCTTCGCCATCCGCGAAGGCGGCCGTACCGTCGGCGCCGGCGTGGTCGCCAAAATCATCGCTTAAGTTGCAGCCCTTTATGGGGCACAAGCCAGTAGGGGTATAGCTCAATTGGCAGAGCGTCGGTCTCCAAAACCGAAGGTTG